>SPKZ01010839.1_pt1 | contig 44141 bp, 44 predicted proteins | sample 2456571 | NCBI WGS metagenome assembly SPKZ01 (sample SAMN11192286, study PRJNA482655) | marine metagenome | biome: ENVO:00000447; feature: ENVO:00000244|ENVO:00000211|ENVO:00000569|ENVO:00002023; material: ENVO:00002151; isolation source: ocean water from marine abyssalpelagic zone ...
GTGTTATACCAAACATAACTAGCCTCAACAAAAGTACCATTTTCTTGGTAGTCTAAAGTGTCGCAAAGTTGGTTTACTAGCTCTATCCCTCGACCACTTAGCTTAATACCTTCATTTTGTGCGAGGCTATTGTTTTTCAGTACGTTATAAATATCAAAACCTTGGCCACTATCTTTGACATTAATCTGCATTTTTCCGCCTTGTTCAAATGGAAAATAACTCAATTCAATGCTAATAAATTCTTGTTTTCTATTACTGAAACTAAGCTTTTCAAGACGCTTTGAACGTTCTTTAAAATATTGACTAAAGCCGTCAACAGATTCTTTTAATGATGAATCAAGCTCTAACACTCCGTGATCTAAAGCATTAATAAAAAGTTCGGTTAAAATAGTATATAGACTGTGCCAATGCTCTCCTGCTCCCTCAATATCATTTATTTGATTCATAATAATAGGTATGGGGTTTACTGTAGAAAGTAATTTATCGGTAAGTATTAAGTGCCACGACCACGTTGGAGAAACATCATAAAAAGCACATTCAGAGGTGTAAGTTTCTGGAATATGAACTTGGTTTATTTGATTATCTTGTAAATTATCCTGCCAGCCAGAGCATGGTATATCTACTAGAGATATATCATCTTCTTGCGACATACTAGCGCAAAATTGTTTAAGACTAGTTAACACATTAGTCGCAATGTCATTATTAAGCATGCCAATTTTAGCTGCATTTTCAAAGTGTGATATGCCATATTCTTCACCCTGCTCATTTCTAACCTCAATAATACCATCAGTGATCAAGACAAGATGTTCATTAGCTTCAATAGAAACAACAATAAGTTCAACATCAGTGAGTAGCTTAGACAAAATACCCAATGGCGGGTGAATTGAAGGAAAGTGGTGTTTTATTGCGGCAGACTCAGAAAAAACATAACCATCTGGTAGGCCTGCATTAAACACATATGCAGATTTATCATGCTCAGAAATACAAACAAAACAAGCGGAAAAAAACAAATCATTAGGAAGTAAATGATATAATTGGCGATTTATTTGCGCAACAATATCAAGTAAAGAAAAACCTTTCCTTGTCATTACCCTAAAAGTTTCAGTAACGGGTATTGCACCAATGGAGGCACGCAAACCGTGACCCGTAAAATCACCTAACAACACATGTAGGTCTCCATTAGGACATAAGGAAGACAGTTGTATATCACCACTAAAAATAGTAGCCGCTTGCTTAATTACCCCTATTTTATCTAAAGCAAAATTTCTTGATTCGATAACATCTGATATCATTTTTTCAGCAAGTTCGGCATCTTGTTGCTGTTCTTTTTGTAAATCCTTGACTTGCTGGTATAAATCACTTATCCGCTGAATAGATTTTATTTTCGCTTTAAAAACTTGTGGTGAAAAGGGTCTAATCAAAATGCTATCGCCACCTGCATCAACACTATCAATAAATGCCTGCTCAGTAGCCATACTGGTAATAAATATCAATGGTGCTAAGCTGTCACCTGAAAATCCCTTTATTTGCCGAGCAGCTTCATAGCCATCCATTACTGGCATATTTATATCCATCAACACGAGGTCAGGCTCATGCTTTATGTATTGTTTAACGCCACAAGCACCGTCGTTGGCGATAATAACTTCATAGCCCTCTTCCTTTAGTAAAGTAGAAAGCATCGCACATTGAGAGCTCGAATCATCAACAACAAGTGCTTTTTTTTGTTGTGAACTATATTCTTTCATATCAAAACCAACCCAAAGAGTTTAACGTTCTATGGTCATTAAACGATGAAATTGAGCTATTGTTAAAATTTTATTAACCGTATCACTTGGATTTAAAATAACCAATGTACCTTCATACATATCTACATGATCTTTCAATAACAAAATCATACCTAAGGCTGAGCTATCCATATACTCGGTTTGACTTAAATCTAGTGCATAATTAAATTTTTTAGTTGTACATTGACTATAAGCATCACGAAATTGTTGGTGTAAAGAAAAATCAAAGCGCTCATTAACAACAATGTTAATTTTATTATCTTCTTGTGAAATATTGCTACTTACTGACATATATTTTCTCCCTAAAAACTTCTCTTAAAGTTAAAGCACTAAAATAAATCTATTTCACCTTCTGTCATCGATATTTGTTTAACACTACGTGCTTTTTCCGCTTGTTTAGTTTGATGATAAATTTCTTGGCATTTATCTTTCAGCACCATCAGCTGTTGATGCACCAATTTTTGATCATTCTGCTCAAAGCTAATTAATACATCACTGATCGCCTGTATACTTTGAACATTTTCATGCAACGAATGTAGTGATTGCCTGGTTAAATCTTCAAATTGTAATGAACGTACGCCAAGCGCTACAGCATCATTAATTTTCGGTGCTAATATTGCTAATTCTTCAACGCTGGCGAAGGTGTGTTTATTAACTTTTTCAACATGTGTCATCATCTCAGACATTTTATCTTTAGCTTCCAAGGTTGAGGTCATGTCTGCAGACGCCATTTGCTCAACTGAATCCCGTAATTTAGCGATAATTTCTTTAGCATTGCTTATTTCATTTCGAATATCTTGATTCAGCTCCGTAGAGCCCACTGACAAGGAACGTACTTCGTTCGCAACTACCGCAAAACCTCTTCCTGCCTCACCTGCTCGTGCCGCTTCAATCGCTGCGTTTAGCGCTAATAAGTTAGTTTGAGTTGCTAACCCCTCAACTTGAGCTAATAGATTAAATATACTGTCAAACTGCGTAACCATCTCATCGGTATAACACAGTGTTTGAAGACTTTGCTTACTAGTATTAATGATGACTTTAACGAAGCCTTCTAAGGTTGTATTAGCGTGGCTAACAAATGATTCTAAGGTGGGGTTTTCATCATTTTCATCAAGCGAACTTGAGTTTTTTATTAATGATAGAATCATATTTTGCTGTTCACCACTCAAACCTTGTAAGTATTTAAAGCTTTCTGAAATACCGGTAACCGCTTCCTCAACTAATGATTTTGTCCGGTTAAGTTCCTTTTCAATAATATCTATCTCTTGATGCAAAAATTGTTGTAATTCAAAAATAACCTCATGAATTAACACATCATCTACATCAGACATTTGCTTATTATTATTCGAAGAAGCTGATGAATTTATTTTCTCTTTTTCTTGTTGATATAAAGAAAATGTCATAAAACCTAATAAATATAATTGCGCCAGATAAAACAATAAATCACTTTGTAACCACAATTGATTTACTATTAATAAGACACTGAGGCTACCCGCGAGCCATAGCATATTTTTACTGGCGAGCATACAAAGCCTCCTTCATTCCATCACGATTTAAAGCAGCATAATCAAGTAGTGATTTAGCTATTTCATTTAAAGGTAAGTCTTGAGAATGCGCATTAAGAGCATGGGCCTTACCTGGCATGCCCCATATCAAACTACTGTTTTTATCTTGAATTAATGTTCTTGCTCCTTGCTCTTTTAACCGTAACATTCCTTGAGCGCCATCTTGTCCCATACCTGTTAGTAAAACAGCCTGAACATTAGTGGCAAGGTCAAGTAATGAATCAAAAAGAACATCAACTGCGGGCTTATGACGATTAACCTCATGGCTATCAACTAAGGTACAAAATAGCATGCCATTTTTATGGGCTATTTCTAAATGCATATCACCTGGAGCAATATAAACATTACCCTGTTTAACTTTTTGTCCATGAGTTGCTTCATGAACTTGCATTGAACATAGTTCATTTAAGCGCTTCGCAAAACTTAAACTAAAGCTTTTAGGGATATGTTGAGTAATAACAATAGGAGGAGAATTTTCAGGTAAGTTTTGTAGTAATTGCTTTATTGCTTCAGTCCCCCCGGTTGAGGCACCTACAGCAATAATATGGTTATTGCGTTTGATTCCAGAAAATGGGAGCACGTGCGCGGTATTATTTATATTTTTTTGTTTTGCCAATGAATAACTTAATTGATAGTTTTTTTGATCAACGGTTACCCCTTGAGTGATTTTTTCTATTAAAACCTCTTTAAAGCTATTTTTTGTCGCTATAAGCTCTTGCACACTAGGTTTAGCAATAAAATCAATTGCTCCTAATTCTAGTGCTTTCAAAGTGATGTTAGCACCTTGTTGAGTTAATGTTGATAACATAATGACCGGCATTGGCCTTAGGCGCATCAAATTTGACAAAAAAGTAATGCCGTCCATTTTTGGCATTTCAATATCAAGAGTTAATATGTCTGGGTTTAGTTTTTTAATCAGCTCTCTTGCCACAATTGGATCTTCTGCTTCTCCAACCACCTCTATGTTAACCGCTTGTCGTAAAGCATCTTTAATGATATTTCGAATAACTGATGAATCATCAATTACCAATACTTTAATAGCACTCATAAATATTGTATCCCTTTTTTTATCGCTATTTGGTTTATGTATATACCCATGCCACTTCAAGATGCAGGATTCAGCGAGAATCTAGAGGCGGTATGGATATAGGTGTTTTATACAACTTAATAGTAAGTAAACCTGACTATCAAGGGTAAGGTAAACAACCTAAAACAACTCAACATCTCCATCAACATCTTTAGTATCAATTTGACTACGATAATCAGTTTCACGACGAACAATAGTATCGTTATGTAGATTATCTAATCGTTTAACAAAAGCTCGCCCACTGCTTGGTTCAAAAAGCACCTTGCGAGGATACACGTCTCCTAAATCGGTACTTTCAATAGCAATATTTTCTTGCGCTAAATAACCATAAACGAAATCAATATTACGTTGTCCAACATCAGACATTTGCGTTAATATTTTACCGCCACCAAAAAGCTTAGCCTTTAAATTACTCCTTCTACCGCCACACTTTAAAATAGTATTTATCAAGTGTTCCATAGCAAAATTACCATAGCGAGTAGCATCTCCAACCTTTTCCCGTTGCCCCCAATTAACTTCATGGGCTTCTTTGTCAGTCGCTGGCAGCATAAAGTGATTCATACCACCTATTTTTATTCTACAATCCCAAATACAGGCAGAAATACATGAGCCTAATGTCGTGGCAATAGCAATATTGTCAATTGTCATATAAAACTCACCGGGTAATATTTTTGCCACCACCATTTCACGTTGTTTATCCCAATAATGATTAATGTGACTAAATTCAGGTAAACACTTTTCCTTATGAGCTGCCACCATAGGGTGATTATTTCGATCCACGCCATCCCTCTCTTTTGATATAACTCTACAGTGGTTTTCTAAAAATAGTACGCCCAACATTATCAAAATGTTGTGTAAACGCTCCTAGGTTCTCACTATGGCCTAGCATTAATAATCCTCCTGGAGCCAACAAGTCATAATAGCGAGCGAATAAGCCTTGCTGCGTTGGTTTGTCAAAATAAATAATAACGTTACGGCAAAAAATGATGTCAAATGGCCCCGTCATTGGCCACTCATGCAGTAAATTCAATTGCTTAAAGGTTATTAAGTCACTGAGCTTTTTGTCTACTCGAACATTTTTTTCATTTTTACCACAACCACGATGAAAATAGTTTCTCTTAAGTTTTTCACTTATATTTTCAATTCGACGATATTCATAAATACCAGATTTACCTGTTGCTAAAACATTAGAATCAATATCTGTTGCTAGTATTTTTACATCCCAACTAGACATCAGCGTATGCATCTTTTCTAAAAGTGTAATTGCGATACTATAAGGCTCTTCACCAGTAGAGCTTGCTGATGACCATATTCGTACACGCTTTTTTCCGTTTGCTTCCATTACTTTGGTTGCCATCAATTTTGGTAATTCTTCGTTAGTTAAATAATCAAAATGATGCTGCTCTCGAAAAAAACTCGTTAAGTTCGTTGTTATCGCATTAATAAAGTAATCTTTTTCTTGTTCCCCTTGTTGTCGTAATAATTGACAATAATCACTAAATGAATTTAATTTTTTCTCTCTGATAATACGAGTTAGCCGGCGATAAACCATTTCTCGTTTATTATCATTAAGTACAATCCCTGTAGACTGATAAACAAAGTCACATATAAATTTAAAGTCTTCGTTCGTCAGTCGTACCGCTTTATCTCTTACGTTTTGAGTCATGAGTGATTAAAACTCCTCCCACTCTTGATCTCTTGCCGTTTTTACCCGTGATGCTCTCGGTGCATGGACACCTTTGCTACGATTAGGCCTTTGGCTAACCCTTGGCTTTGTAGTTTGAGTTACTGGTGCCGCTTTATCTTCACCATTATTAAAAAAGGCAACTTGCTCTAACAGCGCTTGTGATTGTTCTTCCATGGATTTACTTGACGCGGCAGCCTCTTCAACTAAAGCAGCATTTTGCTGAGTCATTTCATCCATTTGGCTAACGGCGGCGCTTACTTCACCGATACCCGCAGACTGCTCTTTACCGGCACTATCAATATCACTAATCATTTGGCTTACTTCTTCAATAGCAGTAACTAATTCGGTAAAAGTTTGTCCGGTTTCATCAACAAGCTTAGTACCCTGACCTACCGCTTCCACACTGTCATTAATCAAGCCTTTTATTTCTTTCGCTGCGCCTGCTGAGCGCTGCGCTAAATTACGAACCTCAGCAGCAACAACGGCAAAACCTCTACCTTGTTCGCCAGCACGAGCCGCTTCAACAGCAGCATTTAAAGCAAGTAAATTGGTTTGAAAGGCAATTTCATCTATGACACTAATAATATCGGCAATTTTTTTACTTGATTTGTTAATGTCACTCATGGCAGTTATTGCATTTCGTACCACAGAGCCACCATTAGTCGCTTTTTCCATAACCGACTTAGATAACTTACTGGCTTCCGTAGAATTTTCCGCATTTTGTTGCACTGTGCTAGTTAGTTCTTCCATGGCTGAAGCCGTTTCTTCAAGGCTAGATGCTTGTGACTCAGTGCGGTGACTCAATTCATTGTTGCCTTGTGCAATTTCACGAGCTGAATCAAAAACATTGGTCGATGCGGAGCGAATTTCATTAACCATATTGCTTAAATTATCAATAGAGCCATTCATTGCATTAGCTAGCGCTAAAAATTCACCACCGTAATCATTTCGCATATTTTGAGTTAAGTCACCATCAGCTAGCGCTTGTGCAACATTAATGGCATCAGTTATTGGCGCGACAATAGAATCCATCAAACCGTTAATATTTTCACCTAGATCTTTCATAAAACCTTGATATTCAGCAGTATCAATACGACTGTCTAACTTACCTGAAATAGCATCATTGATGAGTCCGTCAATTTGCCCTTGTGCATCTTTTTCTTCCGTCAAATCAACCCATTGCACTGCCGTCCCGACGTGGTTATCTTCTTCGTCCATTAAGGCAATAGCAATTAATTGAAAAGTTAACCCTGCTACTGATATTTCTGTGGTGTAGGGCATATTGGCGGGGTTACCAAGTAGGTTTTGCTGATGAGCGGGATTTCTATGAAAACTATCAAAGTTAGTTCCCACCATAGTCGCCACGCTAAATGATGGTAATACTGCTTGTAATTGAGTTTCTCGACGACGAAGCATGGTAGCAACCGCGGGGTTAGCATAAACAATATTGCCACTTCTATCTGCCATCATCACGTTAGTAGTCATTCCTTCCATTGCCGACGTTAAACGACCAACCTCAACAGACTTAGCTCTAACCTCAGTTACATCTTGCCACTCAAGGGCATTACCAATATATTCACCCTCAGCATTTCTTATAGCACTAACATTTAGCTCAAAGGTTAAATGCTTAATTTGAATATCTGTGGTGTAGGGTAAATTGTCAGGATCATCGAGTAACTTACGTTGATGAGCGGGGTTTTTATGAAAACTGTCAATATTAGTACCAATAATAATGTTCGGATCGGCTTTAAAACCTGGCCAGTTCTCCGCAAACGTGACCTCATGTTTTTTCAATAACGCTAATGTAGCAGCATTGGCATAGGTAATAGTAAAATCCCTATCAATCATGATATTAGCAGTAGCCGATTGGTCAATAGCGCCTTGTAACTGCACCGCTTTATTTTCTTGAATTCTGGCTTGAGTAACATCTTGCCACTCTAGAGCATTACCAATGTAGTTACCTTCTGTATCCATAATAGCACTAACATTTAATTCAAATTTTAAATGTTTAATTTGAATATCTGTTTTATAAGGTAAGTTGTTAGGATCATCAAGTAACCGGCGTTGGTGGGCGGGGTTTTTGTGAAAAGCATCAATGTTAGAGCCCAAAATTGCATCCGCATCCGCTTTAAAACCGGGCCAATTTTGTGCAAATGTAACTTCATGCTTTTTCAATAATGCTAACGTGGCATCATTAGCATAAGTGATACTAAAATCTCTATCGATCATGATAAAGGCTGTCGCTGATTGATCTAACGCGCCTTTTAACTGGTTAGCAAGATCGTCAGCTTTTTTGGCTTGTGTAGTTTTCATGTCCATAGTAGGTCCTTCCTCTGAATTATTTTTTACAGCCTGTTCAGCTGCGTCAATCATGGTAGTCGCTAATGTTTGGTAAGTAGCTGTCCAAGCTTTTTTGACCGGAGCAGTAAAGTCTTGACCTAGACCTGTTGCCAACGTTTTAAGCAATGCAGCACCAACCGTATCGTAATGTTGTATTTTTGTACCGTATTCGAGATGTTTTATGCCAAGCTTTTGCATTACTGGAATAAGTTTATTCTTATTATTCAGTAACTTAACAGCGGCACCTAACATGGTCATAAGCTTTTTACCCTGCTCTGCCATATCATCTGGAAATAAGGGTTTCAATGTAGGATCCATTTCAAACAGCGTGTCGTAAAATATTTCAGCCGCTTGAGGCGCTATAGGTAATATTTTTTTCCAACTATCTTGTACTAAAGATATCTGCTTTGGAGTCATTAGTGTTCCCTGCTCTCATAGAGCTATAATGTCTTTCATCTACTTAACTACTCGTTTACTGTGCTAACTTTATCTATACCGTATTAAGTACAATAAAGTTCATTTTCACTAAGCAAAGCGTTGCTATCTAATAAAATGATGAGTTTATCGTCAACGCTTGCCAAACCCTTTAAAAAACAACTATCGATATGACTACCAAAGGCTGGCGCTTTACGTATAGCGGCACTACTAAACTTATAAACTTCTGAAACCGCATCAACCACAATACCAACAACCATCGTTCGTTCTTGTGTTTGATATTTTAAAATAATCGTTACCGTTTGTTCGTTGTAATCTAACGGCTCTTGTGAAAAACGTTGCCGTAAGTCAATAATGGGAATAATGACACCACGTAAATTTATTACCCCTTTAATATAAGAGGGTTTATTTGGCAATTCAGTCACTGAGCTCCAGACTCTAATCTCTTGTACACAAAGAATATCAACGCCATATTCTTCACCTTGTAAGATAAAAGTAAGGTATTCTTGTTCCATTTCAATCATCTTATTTCACCTGAGTATTAATGTTATATTGCATGTTTTTCAACATACTGTAAATTTTCAACATTCAGTAAAGTAACAACATTTTTTCCTACATTTATTAAGCCTTCAATATATTGAGGTTGCATACAACCACCAAATGCAGGAGAGTTTTTTATGTCCTTTGATTCAACATTGAGTACGTCAGACACTGCATCAACAACAAAACCAATAGTACGCCCCGTATCTTCTGCTTGATAAGTTAAAACAATGACTACTGTTGTTTCATGATATGTTGCTTCACCGATACTAAACTTAAGGCGTAAATCAACGATTGGTACAATAATACCTCTCATATTTATTACGCCTTTAATATAGCTCGGAGCATTAGGTATTTTTGTTGGTATCTCCCAACTTCGTATTTCTTCAACGCATAAAATGTCAACCGCATATTGCTCTAAATTAAGCAGGAAAGTTAAGTACTGTTTGCCACTGGTGATAAAATCTATGCCTTCAATCGAATGCTCTCCTTGCACGGGAACATCGCTTACTAATTCTTGAATATCCATTAACATTGTTCCCCAATAGCAAACTGTTTATATGAAGCCATATCACGTTGCTTATTTTGTGCATAAGCTAATGCCATTTGAATTATACCGGGTGTATCTAAAATCATCGCTACGGAGCCATCACCTAAAATCGTGGCCCCTGATATACCAATAACTTGTTGATAATTATCTTTTAAACTTTTTATCACCACTTGTTGCTGCGCCAATAAATGATCAACCATCAGCCCTACTTTTTGGCCATCTGCTTCCACAACAACGAGTAATGCGTTGTCAATTTCAGTGTGTTCTGTCGCTAAACCAAAGAGCTGGTAAACAGGTAATATAGGTACATTTTCATCCCGTAATCGATAAAGAGTCATATCACCAGAAACGCGATTGATTAAGTCTTTATCAACTTGTAATGATTCAACAATAGAGATTAACGGAATGATGTAAGTTTCGGTGCCCACTTTAACTAACTGCCCATCCAAAATAGCGAGAGTTAGCGGCAGGTTTACTTTAAAGCAACTGCCTTGGCCGGGCGTAGACTCGACTTGAATACGACCACCCAAAGATTGAATATTACGTTTAACCACATCCATACCGACACCACGCCCTGAAATATCAGTGACTTGATCTGCGGTTGAGAAGCCAGGTTCAAACAATAAATCAAATATTTGGTTGTCGGCCAATGTTGCATTCGGCTCAATAATTCCTTTTTCAACGGCTTTAGCAAATACTTTTTGTCGATTAATACCACCGCCATCATCAGATATTTCAATAACAATATTGCCACCTTGATGATAAGCATCAAGAGAGATTGTGCCTTTTGCTGACTTACCATTGGCTAAACGAATTTCTGCAGGTTCAATGCCATGATCAACCGCATTTCTCACTAAGTGAACAAGCGGGTCACCAATTTGCTCCATCACCATTTTATCTAACTCAGTTTGTTCACCTTTAATTACTAACTCTATTTCTTTACCAGTCTTAATTGCTAGGTCATGTACTAATCGAGGAAATCGATTAAAAGCAAAACTGATTGGCAGCATCCGAATACGCATCACACTTTCTTGTAACTCTTTAGTGTTTTGTAATAATTGCTCTAATCCACTGGTTAACCGTTCAATTTTATCCATGTTAAAATCGCTACCTAACTCAGATAACATTGACTGCGTTATAACTAATTCACCAACTAAATTAATTAAATTATCGACTTTATCTACACCTACCCTGATTGAGCTAACTTCAACTTTTGCTTTTGCTTTAGTTTTAGTGGCTTGTTTCTTAACTACTGAATTATCATTGGCTGGGTATATTTCTTGAGAATTACTTTCATTTTCAATATTACTCGCTGCTCTGATTTCATTTACACTGACCGTTTCTTTTTCTCCATCACTTGGATTAACTAGAGGCTCTTTATCAATTTTCTTAATTTCTAATAGACAATCGTCTTCAACCCATTCAAAAATTTCATGTACTTCATCTTTTGTTGCACCTGTTATTAACGTTAGATCCCAACTCAGATAAAGTTCTTGTACATCAATGTCTGTTAACGCAGGTAATTCACCAGTATTAGCAACCGTTGTTAATTGCCCAAGATCAGCTAGAGCATTAAACAAAAATAATGGATCATTGCCTGTTTTCGCTAAATTATGCTCAGGAACAAAATGTATAGAAAAAGTTGAAGTATCAGATTTCCCTGTACTCTGTTCGGTATTGTCACTCTGCTGGCTAATTTTTTCTCCAGCAGACTTTTCTCCACCTGATGATAATGCTTCATTTAATAGCATCGTTGTTTGTGCTACTTTGTCTTTGTCATAATTTTCGTCATCACGTGCCGCTTCAATAAGTAGCCGCATGCAGTCAACAGATGCTAGTAGTATTTCTACATCCTTAGGGCTTACTTCACGACGACCATCTCGCATTTCATCAAGTAATGTTTCGACTAAATGCGTAAATTCAGTTACTACATCAAAACCAAACGTCCCCGCACCTCCTTTTATAGAATGAGCGGCTCTAAAAATAGAGTGTATAGTTTCATTATCACCTGCCTGTAAACTCAGCAAGCTTGATTCCATAAGCTCTAAACCTTCAAAACTTTCTTCTAGAAAGCTAGGAATAAATTGTGATAAATCGACGCTCATAACTTTGCCTTTATCTTTACCTTAAAAATCAATTAAAAGGTTCCATGTAATAAATAACTATTGAAAGGTTAACAAGTTAACCAACGGCTTAACGTACTACACGCTTAATAGTTGCCAGTAGTTTTTCTGGGTTAAAAGGTTTAACCAACCAACCCGTAGCACCTGCAGCCTTACCACGCATTTTCATATCAGTAGAGCTTTCAGTTGTTAACATTAAGACAGGTGTAAATTTAAAATTTGGTAATTTTCGTAATTCTGTACACAAATCAATGCCATCCATGTTCGGCATATTGACATCCGAAATCACCAAATCAAAAGATTCTGCTTGTGCTTTAGTTAGTCCTTCTCGACCATCTTTAGCTTCAACATATTGATATCCTGCACTTTTTAATGTAAAGCAGACCATATCTCTAATTGAGTTAGAGTCATCAACAACCAGTACTTTTGCCATAGCATTTCCTCTTTACACTGTATTTATTAAAAACCTTTACTTATGTCAAACGATCTACATTCCGACTAGTTTTTTGAAGGCATATACTGCATCAGCATGGCATCAGTTATACCTAATTGCTGAATGCTTTTGTGTAATACCTTTGATGTAGACTGCCATGTCAACTCTTTTCCTTGAGCTGAAATATAGGTAACGACTGCTAAAATAAATTGCACACCAATGGTGTCAACACGTATTAATTGACTATCATCAATAGAAATTTTTTCATTTTCATCAATAATAGGTTGAATTTCTAGGGAGTATTCATCTACACAGGCAATTGTTAAGTCATTGGGGAATTTGATCATTTAGCCATCCTTCTCTAAATAAAAAGATTTAAAGCATAAGTTTATAAAAAATAGATACTTTAATGTAAACCATTCGAATTTTAACTATATGTTAGATTTTGGTTAAATCAAGATTGGATAAAGAAAAATAAAAATAAAATATAACCAATTGATTTTATTGTTAAAAATAAAATCAATTATAACTTCGAAATGATAGAAGGCGGATGGATGTGGCTAGCACAAAAAATGAAAACAGCAAGTTAGAATAAAAATTAATTTATCATAACTAAATTAACTGCTGAATAAAATGAGTTTACCTTGGTAAATAAAAAATCATAATGACACAAAATAATACTATTGCCCAAAATGCTTTAATAAAAAAATTAATTTTAGACTGCTTATCATGGGGATGCTTCGTAGGTAGTGCCATACCACAATGACTGCAATTTTCATTGTGAATATCATTTTCAACTTGACAATAAAAGCACTGTTTGCTGTTTTGATTCATTATAAAATATCTATTGGGTGGTTAGTTGATGATATAGTTGTGGTAAACGTATTGGAAGTTGTTCTGGTCTAAGTATTACGGTAAAACCATCACTGCCAAATAAATAAGGCAAGTAGTCTTGAGCTTCAGTATCAATGGTTATACAAAAAGGTTTTATACCTAATTTTTTAGCTTCATTTATTGCTTGGTGAGTGTCTTCTATACCGAAGCGCCCTTCATAATGATCAATATCATTAGGCTTACCATCCGTAAGAATAAGCAATAATTTTTCACTACTCTTTTGTTCGTTAATCACCTTGGTTGCTTGACGAATAGCAGCTCCCATACGTGTATAGAAACCGGGTTTAATGGCTTGAATGCGACCTCGTACTTGATCATCATAACGTTCATTAAAATTTTTCAACATGGTAAAACGGACATGATGTCGTTTTACTGATGAAAAACCATACATAGCAAAACTATCGCCAACCGACTGCAGCGCCTCACCAAAAAGTAGCATGCTGTCTTGCACAACATCAATAACTCTGGTGTTATTATCAAGGTGGGCATCTGTAGACATAGATAAATCAGCTAACAATAAACACGATAAATCGCGATTGTTTCCCCTAAACGATTTAAACAATCCTCGTTGAGCCGTTGGGGAAATTTTACTTTCCACATGAAAATCTAACCAGGCGGTTAAATCCAACTCTTCACCTTGTGGCTGTGCCTTTAACCAATAACGAACACTGCGAAGTTGTTCAAATTGTGCTTGAATTGTTTTCGCCAATTTTTGTAGCTTTATTGGTAGCTTTTGTGCGCTAGCACCTTTAGGTAACATAGGTTGCAATAAACAGCGATCTGCTACTAAGGTTTGTTTTTTATAGTCCCATTCAGGTAGTTTCATCCCTTCGCCTAAGGGAATGTCATCTTCTGAAGCTGATGGTAAATCGAGGTCAATTTTTATTTGCCCACTTTTTTGTTGATCTTGCTGTTTGGCTAGGGTGATTTTATCGAGATCTTCCACTGTTTTTGAGGAGTCTTCATCGTCATCGCTATCATCACAACCACGATCTAATTTGGAAAATTCACTCCAAGAAAACAAGCTTTCCAACCTAAAAATCATCATGCCTTGTTTTTCATCTGGTCCATCAGTACGCTCAGCTTTTTTACGACTTGTTTGCGATTTTTTTATCGACTTTTTTTGTTGGTTCTCTGTCGCTTTGTCTTCTTCAACCTCTTGATATTCTGGCATGATTAAATCATCAGCACATGACGATGGATATAGCCATAAATACACCGCTTTTGGCGCAAAATTTACCATTGGAAATTCAACCACAGAGCCTGGCTTTAAGATAGCATTAACAATAGCTTGTTCCATTTCTTTTTCTGATTGAGGAAGGTTTTCTATGGCCGTCCTACTGGCAACAAAAGCGTTGGCTAATCGTTGATAACGACTACGTAACGCTGGAAATTTTTCCAAAATATTAATCACTAATGCTTGGTTATCTTGCGCCCAATGAGTAAAACTACCATCATGATGAGCCGCTAATACCGCTAACCAAATATACAAATCATAATTGAGTGACTTATCTTCAAAAATGGCAAGTGATTCAGGTAAACGTAGGCTGTCATCATCTTGCCACGCTAAACTAACTAGTTGAGTGTCACCCGAAATTTTTTGTAATAAACTTTTACGACTTAAATACTCTCGCCCCGTCGCGGCTTCAACACGTTTAATAGCATCACCACCTAAAGCCCTAAAAATCATGCCAACCGATTTATGAACGTCGTCAAATGATACCCGAGCATCATCAAACTCAGGGTTAGCCTTGCGCGTAATGTATTTATGCCATAGGCCACCAACCCACTCTTCCATAACCAAACCATTTAATTTAAAAAATAATATTCAAAGTGTAGCAAATACAAGAAGTGATAATGTGATTTGGGTCAATGTCGTTATAGAAATTAAGAAAATGGTTTAGAAAAATTCAAGATAGGATCGGTTTTAAAGCGAGGCTTACACTCCACAGGTGATTTATTGGTGATTAAACGTCGGAATGACTCATCTATGACTAACCATTTGTCAACTAAGTTAATATCTGCATTACTTTCCTCAAAGGCCTCAATTAATAATTTTTTTCGAACATCAAATAATTCATCTGAGATAAACATATGATGATGGGTCGCTGGCGGTGTTTTACCAACATAAACATTTTTTCCTCCCAATACTTTTTGCATAAAATCAATTTGTTGATCTTCAATATGTTGTTGCGGTATCGCCTGAAAATATTGTTTCAGCCAAGGGTGAGCATAAACTTTATCATAAAAAATTTTGTTAATTTCAATGAGAGTTTTTCGTCCGCCCATACTTTTAAACACATCAAGTTTTGTCATATATACCAACATATAAAGTTGTTTTATCAAAAAATTATAGAACAATTTTTATAATACGCATAAATATTTTGCCCACAAGCGACCGAGTTTTAAAACAAGTCTTACAGATCTAAATTAATTTCATTAATTGACTCCTCAAGCTCTCTTTTAACATCCTCACTCTTTAAGGCTTATCGTTGCCATTTGGCTTTAGCCAATTTATCCAAACTCAACTTCAATTCCTTAACGCCAATATTGGTAATTAGTTATATATTTTTTCAAGGATGTTAGTTTCTAAACCATCAATGCTCTTTTGATTTTTCTTTGCCCAAAATTTCTTAATACCATCATCACCTTGTTTAACCGCCCAGTCTTTAAGTTGATTTCTGTCTTCACTGTAACTATAAAGTGGTACTGACATACCACAAGAGTTTTGAACCAAATCAACAGATAAATCAAATATCTGCCTTGCTCCTGGCAATAAGGTGAAATGAGATGATAGTTCAGCCCACTGCGCATCATTTTTATGGATTGCTTTTGCTTGGCCATATAATCGCAATATGTTTGGACTACCATCAAATGCTAAAAACATAATAGTCATTCTATTATTTACTTGGAGATGAGCAGCAGTTTCATTACCACTACCGGTTACATTAAGCCAGATAACTCGGTTAGCCCCAAGAACCTTAAAAGAGTCCATCCCTTTAGGTGAAATATTAACTCTACTGTCATTAGTAGCCGTGTCAACAATACTCTATCCGTTTGAAGCGCTTTATATAGTTATTTCACCTGACATGTAATCAATAGCATTACCTGTCAAAATCACTCTATCTTTATCTAGTTCACAGAGCACAAGCCCACTGCGGGTGGAAAGTTGTCGAGCTGTTAACTTGTTTTTATTAAGTTTAGCCGCCCAGTAAGGGGTTAATTCACAGTGAGCAGAGCCGGTAATAGGATCTTCATTAACTCTTAACTTTGGGAAGAAACAGCGACTAACAAAATCAAAAGCATCAACTTGATAAATCTTTAATTTCATGAAATTCCTAGATGATAATTTGAAAGAATAACCGAGTAAACTGTTGGTAGCCTAGCCTTTATTTTTTATGCTTTTTTATGACTCCCATCACATAGTGGTTGGCTAGCGGTTTGCTTGCAACCGCAGAAGAAGACTTTTTTTGACTCCTTTGCTTTAAATATTATTGGCGTGAAATCAGTTCCTTTATGTGAACCATCACACAATGGCTGTCTCTTACTTTTACCGCAAGCACACCAAAAATAGCTTTTACCTTGTACTACATTTATTGCATAGGGTGTATCAGATGCCCGTATAGCTTTACTCATATTAGCTTCTCCATACTTTATCAAATAAACATAATGCCCTAACATTGGGCAGATGATTGTTTTTTGTCCTTAAAAATCACCATGATACTAATGAATACCAATCAGATTAATTAATGGTTCAAATTTAAGCCATTTAAAAAATTAACTTAGTTAGTCAGATTGGTATAAGTCTCCTTATCGAAGTCTAGCACTGACCTAAATTTTAGGGCAACCAAACCTCAATGATGTACTTAAAATTTTTATTTTTTAAACGTTAAATGTCGATACATCAAAGGCTAAGCCACTAAAACTTATACTTACTATTGCAGTATCGCAAGACCAAAGCAACCAACATTCATTGGTAAAAAATATTCACCTTTGCCAATGTCGCCTGCGCATGCCTGCCCAGTAAATCAACATAAAGCGAATGTGCCCACCGCAGGACAATCTCTACCACACTGACTATTTTTCCGAAGACGTGCTCAAACCAAGAATTTTATACAATGGACAGAAGTTAATTAAGCCTGTTACTAATGGTATTATCCCTAACCAACCCCATAAGGTTTGTGGATAAAAAAAGACTAAACTAATGCCTATTACGCCGAATAATATACGTAATGCTTTGTCTATGTTACCAATGTTTTTCATTTTATTTCTCCGAATGAACTAGCGTTAAATGATTACCACGCTAATCTATTCGAAAAAAAAATAACTTACAGTGACAAAGTCACATAAATAAAAATAATACCATATGAAATTGATAATTTAGATAGTTTGATTGCTATAACATGGTTAAATAAGAGGTGTACTGGCAAGAGCTTCAATAGCGTTTATATCTTTAAGCTCAATTTTACCTCGGCTTAAATTGAGTAAGCCTTGGCTTTCAAATGTTTTCAACTGACGACTAATAACTTCACGTGCACTACCTAACTCAGTGGCTAAATATTGGTGAGTAATAAATAAGGTATTTTCATTATTGACAAGATAGAGTAACTGCTTGGCTAACCGAATATCAATGCGGTTAAAACTTATTTCACCAACAAGAGTAATAACCTCAGATAAACGCTGCGCATAGGTATTAAAAACCAATTCACGAAAGTTTGTTGATTGCGCCAAACCACGATTAAAGTCCTTTAAAGGAATAACCAAAGCAGCGACTTCATTTTCAGTAATACCTTCAGCAGGATAATGATTATTTGCTAGTAAGCACGTGGTTGTTAATGTACATGATTGGCCTTTGTTAACTCGATAAAGAACGATTTCTCGGCCATTAATTGCGCGAGTAAAGACTTTAATGGTACCTTTTATAACCAACAAGAAGTTTTCACAATTAGCCCCTTGATAAAAAACAGTGCTATTAGCGGGTAAATATATTTGCTTAGCCGAATTAATAATTTCTCTACCAATGATGTCCGTTATGCTATCAAATAAATTCATCTTATTATTTTTCCGTTGCCATCACGCATTAAATAAAAACATATAAAAAACAATCGCCTGATTTTAAGCCTTTAAGTTTTAATATTCAAGAAATTGCACAAGGTGACAGTGTAAATTACGTAAAACTATCAAACGAAACCATCTTTGATGGGACATTGTAAACTTGATGCTAAGTGCTGATTTTTGCAACAGGTTAAACAATAACATCAATGATACAATACGGCTGTGTACCTCCTATTAATAAGTTAACAATGAAAGATTGTAATCAATGCGGTAAATGTTGTATCAAATACGGAGGGGGTGATCTTGCAGCAACAAAAGAAGAAATTGACCTATGGGAAATATTTAACCCCGAAATATTCAAATTCGTTAAAAACAACGAAATATGGTTCGATCCCACATCCAGTTCAAAGCTAAAAATGTGCCCTTTTCTCGAAGTAGTTCCTCAAAAAAACGTTCTCGATTCAAATATGTATACCTGTAGCATTTACTTAGATAGACCAGAAGATTGCCGTCATTATCCTAGTTTAATTGCAGAAATGATTAGAGATGAATGTGAAATGATTGAAGTAATAGACTTAGAAAACTCCAAAAAAGCGCAAATAAAGTTAGATTTTTTGATGATTGATAGTCGTCCACCTAGTGGCTCTTAGGGCGATTTACGGTGATATGATGCCCTGCTAACGCTCTGTTGTGAGTAACAAACAGTTAACTAAAATATTGAACAGTGAAAAAAGATAACTATTGTGCCTTTATTTATTAGGGTCTTTTATCTATTAAAATTTACTAAATAATCGAATACCATAAATTTGATATTTATTACCTTCTATAGCAATCGTTATTTTTAAGTCAGCTATTTCACCAAAGGTACTTTTTTCGGATAGCTTAACTGCATAGTGAAGCATATAAACTGTGGTATCGCCTTGTAATAGGCTAAATATTGTCGGCTAGATTAAACGACGAAGGCGTAAAATAAAACTATATTTTCTCCTTATACCAAATTAACTAATGAACGAGTCAATTCAGAGCTATGTCAGGGATGGTAAAACAAGCAAAGCTTGTGCGTATATCGCTACTCTATTTCAAAAAATAGTTTGATTCACCCATGTCGCTCTAAGTAATCACATCTTATACAAAAGGGTATTATTGCTCAATATTGAATATTTTACGGACAGAAAATGACACAACTAACGAAATTAATATTCCCATAAAAAAATAGATTGCCATAAAATATTTCCCTAGGTCCGATACTTTTATATCGCCATTTTCTAATAAACACTCGGCTTTACGGTAATCAAAGCTACCGCCATTATCAAGGCACTGTTCTACCAATAAAAAATCATTTACGAACCAAATAGCGATCAAACTAAAAGTTACGCCAACAAACAGTGGGATGGAGTTTTTTTTCATAATTTCCTAAAATATAATACCTTAAAGCATAAACCTTAAATAAAGTCGCTAATAATTGAGTAAAGTGCTGTAAGATTAAATCGTAGCCAACGGTTACAATTTACTCTTTCTCTAGTAAAACAGCCACTGGTTTTACTAGAGGAAAAGTAATTTCATCAAGCCTAATATAGCAAACTTCTCAGTTAATTTAAGCTGTTAAGTTGAACTGTTAAATTATAGTTTTGATAGTAACTTTATTATTCTTGAAGCGCTATAGAGGCCATTTTCATGGTACTTTCAAATGATGCGGCACCGGCAATAAATAAGCCATTATGACAAAACATAGCATCATCAAGTCCTGTTACTACTTTAAGCGCTTCATCAGATAAGCCGGCCCATTGTTTAGGCAGCGGCTTTCTATCTTCGAATGAACCTGGTTCAACCGGTACTGTTTGAATGCGCCATTGGCCAGACTGAGAGGGATAAACCATATATAAAGCCTCTGTAGATAAGGCGTGCACCGTTCTTTTCCACGGGGTATATTTTTCTAACACAATCACTCTAGGATCTTCTGCGTTATCAATAGCTTTAGCCACAATTTCTTTCGCGCTAATACCACCGTTAGCAGAGGCAATGAATCGTGTTAGCACGCGCGATGCAAAATCAACCGCTTCATCAAAACAGCTATCAAAGTGACTATTTTCTTGCCAAGTTGGGTTAAACATTGAAATAGTTTGGCTAAGGCTAATACCTTGAGAAACACCTTCTACATAGCCACAATCAATGGCATCAATAGTTGATACCAGATCTGCATCAACTGCATTTGCTACCTCTTGATTACCTTGGCATATTTCTAAGCCATATTTTTGCCAAATTAAACCAAATGAAGAAAAGGGAATACCATTTTCTCGCTCACCTGCACCGCCACGTTGATGATGATCAAAACGGCCGGCACTTGGCTCAGATTTACCACCAACATCAATCACAATATCCGCCGTGTCGATAAGCGCTAAATCACGGGTACGTATGAGTTTAAAAGAAGGGTAAATACATTTAAGTGCAGCGATACTGAAAACATCATCTGCATGAAAATTACCGTTGTGAGTTACTATCGTTTTATCATTCATTTGTTTTGTGTCATGTTAGAAAGAGATAAGAAGGTGCCGCTAGTTAAACTTTACTGCTGTGAACTTCCCAGCTTTGAAAATATTTAATTAGTAAAAATTACCTGCCGGATTCTATACGAAGACAGCTAACAACAACAGCTGATTTTTAATAACTAAAATATTAAATAAAGGCCCAAATAATGATCTTTAATAAAGGGGAAAAATTTGTGATGAAAGCAGCTAACCAAGGATAATTTGCCTAACATTAAATGCCCTATGTGGTTTTAACAATTAGGTATGACCCTAAGCCAACAAATCTTTTGGATCGCCTAAGTCGCATTTTTTGCAATTTAGTTCATAACCCAACATTGAGTTACGGCCTGCTTCAGTTACTACCCATGGACGATTAATAAAAGGCGGATTATGCCTAACATGCTGAAAATGTCCACAAAGTAACTCAGCTACCCAGTCGTTTTCTTCATCTTTATGGTAACCGGTAATTGATTGATTCATCTAGTGCCTTAATACCAATTGAAGTAATGAATTGACTAATTCATTACTTCAATTGGTATAAGAGGTTAAAAATTGTTGATTGAAACATTGAGCAGCAAAAGCATAAAACTACTTTTAATTCTTTTGTATAACTTATAGATTTTTACTGCTTCATCAACGCTGATTTTACAATAGCAAAACCAATAAGCCCTAATAAAACACCGGTAATTTTATCAATGTAATAGGCTGCTTTAGTAAACTTGCTGCGTACTTTTCGTGTTGATAGCAGAAAAATAATTGATAGATCCCATAAAAACACAATAACGGTCATCCAAAGACCTAAGCCTAGCTTGAAAGCAAAACCTATTTCTGGGGTGAGCACTACAGTAAATAAACTAAGATAAAATAATAAATTTTTTGGATTTAATATCCCAGACATAAATCCTGTAATGAACTCCTTTAAAAAAGTCGATTTAATAGCGCTAGCATTGGTAGACTCAGGCATATCTAAATTGCTATATGAACTTTTACGAGCGCATAACGCTTGTAGCGCAAGATAAATTAGAAACAGCCCACCAATAACTTTTAACGCAATCATTACAGGAACCGAAGCGGCTAAAATTGACCCAACACCAACCAAACACAAGCCAATATATACCGCATTAGCAAACGCGATACCCAGCGCAACACCAATAGCGTTTTTCCCTTCGTTTTTGATTGCACTTTTTACCACGAGCACAAAATCTGGTCCTGGGCTTAGCAACGCCAAAAAATGAGCTATTGCAACCGTGACGAATATTCCTAATAAATTTACATCCATATGAATCACCTTTTTTATCAATATGAGAAATATACGTGAAATTCAAATAAAAAGATAACGAAGCTGAAAAATTAACTACTACGCTTTACCCCAAAGCAACAAAGGCGAGATAACAGCTTAGAATGCGACTATTTCATTAGTATAGAGGTTTACCAACAACTAAATCTGAATTCATCGTCCAAGATCAGCGGTAAAATCAATCAAGGAAGAGCATGTGAAGTGAATGGTTTTTCTCATTTTATCTAAAATTATGAACTAAAAGTCAGAGGCGTGATATCCCATTATTTTGGGTGTTGTTAAATGGCTTGCTGTGGGGTGTAAGTTAGTTCTGTAAAACGCATTATCTAACATTAGTTGAATTACTTTATCATAGGTTAATCCATCTTCTATTTCATATGATTTTGGGAAATAGCTCGAATTTTGAGTCATACCTGGAACTAAATTAGCCTCCATAAAAAAACAATCGCCATTTTTGTTTGATTTAATGTCTATTCGGGCAAAATCTCTTATGCCAAGGTTAATGAAAGAATTAAGGGCAAGTTGCTTCACTTTATTCAATATTTCATTATTTTCAATTTTTTTAAGCTCTTCAGTATTATCACTTTTTACTTTTAGCCCTAAAATTCTAAGGCCATTTTTTGATTCAGGTGGAATGATCTCAATGGGAGAAACAATGAATTCACCATTGGATTTACTTATTATTGCCACCGTATATTCTCTACCATCCAAATATTCTTCAACCAGTATAGGCCCACCAAATAACGAATATAAGGACAAAACCTTAGCTTCAAATTCTGAAAAATTTGATACCCATGATAAATCATCAATACCATTTCCATTAGCTGCATCTATGGGTTTTAAGAATAAGGGAAATTTAATAGGTAATTCACTTTCACAACGGTGCTGACCAGGTACCGTAGTGAAATATTTGGCGGTAACAATGCCTTTATTTTGTAGAATTGTTTTAGCAAGAACTTTATTGGAATCAAATTCCAATATATTCCTTAATGAGCCAGTAAAGTTAATTTCATGCCTCATAAAATATTCAGATAACCAAACATTCCCATCATTGTCGGTAGGGATATATTTAACTGCCAAAACCACTAAATCAGGCTTTCTGGCGATGATACCCTCTAAATCAACCATAGTTTTACAGACAGTTAGTTGAACATTATGACCCATTTTGTTTATTACCGATAACACGCTGTTACAAGCTTTAATAGTGCCAAATCCAGTTTCTTTTAATTTTTGATTTGGCGTGGTGATTATCTCTATTTTCATTATAATTTCCTGTAAAAAATGAATGATACGTCTAAAATTTTATTAATCAAAATACACATGTTGCTGTTTTATAGGAAGGCAAATTAGCAGTAAGTAGCCATTCTTTGATGACTAACTGAGGAAAAGAATACGCTTGTTTTATGACGAAAATATGACGCTAAAAAGGTTTTTTGATGACACAGTATACAATGGACTCTTCTCCGCTTATGTGAGGTTGATTTTTGGATAAAAGACAGAATGTGTTACTGGAAGTGATGAGCACGCTTAATAGAAAATGGCTAACCAAACTGCCACTTCATCAGATGATGTTTCTATCACTCGGTGCTGTTCATGAGCTTTGATATTTAAGTAATCACCTTGTTTAAGAGTGGCTTTAACACCGTTATATACTCAATTACTCCGTAACCAGATAAAAGAATTACCCATTAATTTTCACTTTGATCATACTAGCCGAAATCAATAACGCAGCATAAAGCGTTTCTAAACCAGCCCCTTGGGGAAGGCTGAGTAAATCATACTCTGCGTTACATTTATTTTTAAGGGATAACCATTAATCAAAAAATGTGCCTTGATATTGATGAGCACATAACGTGCCTGTAGAATGTCTACTTAAGAAAAAACAGACTCTAAAATTGTTGTAAATTATGCCTAAAAACGTATTGCTACGTGAATTTTATGGCAATATCTTACGAAAAAATATATTTCACCGTTCACCGCGGCTAAAATTTAATTCTGATTTTCTAAAGTGAGTTATTCTACAGTCTATCGTGGTAGAGCGGCCCGTTACCAGACCGACCACACACAGATCCGGACGAGCTGAACTACCGCATTAGTCTCTTCAGTTATATTTGGTATAGTTTATTTTAGTGATTTTAACTGTTTGAGTATCAAGGTTCTTTAATGAAAATAAGTCTTCCAAATAATGATAATACTTGAGGTTGGCATAAACCTGAACAACTGCCACCACAACCCTTTTAAAATTGGGGTATCGCAATGAAATTGGCAAAAAATCGATATATTGCCGCAAAGGAAAGATAACAGCTACAAAAAATCATCAGTAAAGTTCAACAGATCCTATCTTTGTTACATTTAATCAATGATAAAAAAAAAAAGGAGTTATTAAATTACTTGCGATATCAAGGCAGACAATATATGTTTGATTTTTAATAAATGCTAAAAGAGTTAAACCGATTACATGAACATATTACATATTTCAGATATGCACTTTGGTTCCCGCCACTGGAAGGGAAACCGTGAAGCATTATTAAATAAATTAAATTCTTATGCGGCTGATCTGGTGATCAATACCGGAGATAATACTACCGACGCTCTGGAAGTTGAATTTAAAGCAGCAGGTGATTTTTTAAAATCAATAAAATTTAACCATGTTATTTCAATCCCTGGAAATCATGATAAGCGTAATATGAAGTCTCAAGATTTCTTTCGCCAATATATAGATAATAGTGATGTTATTTATCCATTAGAACCCCAAAACTGCGTTAAAAAGAAACTATTTCTAGATCAGTATACAACGGGAATTAAAGAGAATTTTACCGATATTAACTTCATTAAGAAAATTGTTATTGATGGTAAATCGCTATTGGTAGTCTGTCTTGATACTAATGAGGTCTATCAAGACAATGGCTTTGTTGATAAAGAAATATTACGCTCAATGTCTCATAAAATAGAGCAATCAAGCTATGATGAAATTATACTACTCAATCATCATTCTATTTTAGATACCGATGAAGACCCGCTATTCAATTCGAAAATGATCATTGATTTTGTTAAGAAACACAAAATAAAAGATGTATTTTGTGGCCATACCCATAAATTGGAATTGATGAAATCGACTGACTTATATAATAATCACTCCTTTATTCAATATAAAAACGGCTCGCTCTCATGTTGTAACTCGGTGAATGATAGTAATATGTTTATGTTTTATGAAAATTTAGGGGAAAAGGATATGAAAATTCATTTAATCAGAATATTCATTGAAGGTGATGAATTAAGTTTTAAAGATGAAATTATCACTGGTATTCATGATTGATTTTATCAAAAATAAATTTAATTAATTTGGCTCGATATGAATATCATGGTTGTTCTCAATTTCTTCATTAAGAACAAGGGTTGTTGAATGGTTAATAAACTATCGTTATAAAAATATCATAGGAAATACTTTTAATATGGGTAAAGATCTCGGCTTGGAAGTTCGAATTGTTATTAGTATGTGTATCGGTTATGCCATGCTAATGCTTTGTCGAACCGTTGTTGGTGTGGCAGGCCCTGCGATGTTGTTAGATCCCAGTTTGCAACTCGATACCGCTAGTTTTGGTGCTATATTAGGTTGGGGAACGGCAGGTAATCTAACCGGTAAACTCACCAATGGTGTGTTAGCTGATAAGCTAGGTGGTAGTAAAGTTTTTATTTTTGCTATCGGCTTTGCCGCTGTCGCAACTTTTATTTTTGGTACTTTATCAAGTAACACTGCTTTCTTTGCCGTTTATTTCCTGACCGTTTTTGCTAAATCGGCTGGTTGGCCATCAATGGCTAATATTATTCGTGCGTCGTTTAGTCCATCGAAGCATGGACGTGTATGGGGCTTTATTGCCACCAGTTCACGTATTAGCTCTGTTGCCACAACGGTTCTATTAAGTAGTTTATTATTAGTGATGTCTTGGCGAGGTTTGTTTTTTATCGCCGCCACAATTGCCTTAATATGCGCTATTATCCTACCTATACTGTTTAAAAACACGAAGAAAGATTCGAGTGATTTGTCTGTAGAAGCCATGAAAAATACAGAGCCCTTATTCGATAATCATCCTCTGGATAAAGCCGATACTTTTACTGCAATTCTTTTCTTTATAAAGAACAGCCGTTTCTGGTTAATAAGTTTAGGCGTTTCATCACTAGCGGTATTATTTGAATTTCAAGTTTTTATTCCTATTTACCTTAGTCAAACATTTGATTTAGCCCCTGCACAGGCCGGTATGGCATCGTCGGCTTTTCCGCTGGGTTGCCTTATTGCTGTATTCTCTGGGGGGTTTGTTGTAGATAAATTATCGAAAAAGAAACTCATTTTTGCCATGGGCGGAACGTTGGTTGTTGCTATCCTATGTTTATTCACGTTAAGATATTTAGGCACGGTTGAATTTGATACTCAATTTGAGCTTGCACTAACCATTGGATTGATTTTTACCTTTGGCTTCGCTATTTCACCCGCCTATTATATTCCTATGAGTGTATTTTCCATAAGTTTTGGTGGTAGACATTGTGGACTTTTGGTTGGTTTGATTGATGCGTTAGCTTATTTTGGCGCAATGATTTTTGATTTTGTCGGTGGTGCTGTTGCGAATAAAGAAGGCGGGTGGCAAGATTTTCTTTTAATTTTAATTGTTACGTCCATCATTGCGACAATGACGATGATAGCTTTTCTTTACGTAGAGTATTTAAATTCAAAATCAAAGCAGAGCTCACTACAAAGCGCCTAGAAATACCATTATTCAGTATAAAAAGGTGGGAAAATATTAATGTCCCTTAACATTGTATGTATGTTAAGGGATTAATTCGCTTTTAATTATTCTAGGGTGTTAATACCGTTCCCCAAAACTCGGTAGCAATTTTACCTTCACGCCTTGCAATTTTACCATTAACAATAACCACATCAAACCCTTGTGCAAACTGATGTGGTTGCGAATACGTTGCCTTCGCTTTAACTTTTATGGGATCAAAGATAATAATATCGGCTTTTTTACCTGCTTGTAATATACCTCTGTCTGATATCCCTAAAATATTAGCGGATTGCGAGGTCATTTTTTGAACTGCGGCAGGTAAAGATAATACTTTTCGTTTATTAACATACTCTTCAATGATTTTTGCAAAAGCACCATGCCCACGCGGGTGAAAGCCTTCGAGTCGACCGTCTGATGATATCGCTAACAAAGGATCCGAAATTAATCGTGATTGAAGCGCATCATCCATTATAAAATATGCACCTGCAGCGCCTTTAGGCCCAATTTTCATCAGTACTTGCTCAAAAGGGATTTCTAACACTTGTGATAACTCAGCTAAAGTTCTCCCTGTATATGGAGGAGTACCTAATAGTGTTGCTTGTGGTCCATTTCGCTTGATTATTTTATTGCGTAAGAATGTTTCTAACTCCTCTTTTCGCTCAATTTTAGCTATATCGAATTGTTCAGTGGTTTTGGCCCAAACAGGAAACAACAGACTAACGCCCGCATAACTCGCATTGTATGGGTAAACATCAGCAGTGACATTAATACCAGAACTTCTAGCATCATGAAGTAATTTAAGAATTTTTTCAGCTCTATCCACGCCTTTACCATAAACAGATTTAAGATGAGCGACATGAACTTTTGCATAATGCCCTTGCTTTAATAGTTCTTGAATTGACGCTTCTAATTGATCATCATCTTCGTTGCGAAGATGACTCATAATCAAGCGATTATTTTTACCAACTACCTTGGCTAACGCGTTCAATTCATCGAATTGTGCATGAAGCCCTGGGTTATATTCAAGGCCAGTACTCAGTCCAAAAGTATATTTTAATGTTTTATCTAGTAGCTCGAGCATACGTTGAAGATCTTTTGCACTCGGCTGAACCGTTCGGTTAATTCCCGTTAAGGTTCTTAAAGTACCATGACCAACGAACATCGCTAAATTAACGGATATACCATTTTCTTCAATTTTTGCTAGCCAATTATTTAAGTTGATAACCTCAGGACTATCACCGTCTTGCCCTAAGGTAATGGTGGTGATGCCCATGGCAAGAAAATTTTCAAACGCTGGAGTTTTTAAGGGCGAGCCATGGGCATGCAAATCAATAAAGCCAGGGGAAACAATACGTTGCTTGGCATCAATGACTATTTTCACCCGTTGAGCTAAAGCACTTTGTGTAAATTCTGACTTGCCAATAAAGACTATTTCATCTTCAACAATAACAAGATCGGCAGCAACAGCCTTATTTCCTAAGCCATCTAACACCTGACCATTAATAATTAATAGATCTATTTGGGGGTATTCTGCTAAAAAAGGTACTGCATTTTGTTGGCAAGATATCGTTAGAAAACAAAGTGAATAAAGTGCCAGTAATTGTAATATTTTTTTCATAATCGTTTTCCAAATAATTTCATCATAATAGCCATGCTAATAAAAAGGACAATAATTGCAATAGGCAAAATATAAGCTGATTCATACGCACCCGCTAAACCGTAAGCGAGTAATGCCACTAAGCCGGTGACACCCGCATAAGCCCCTTGAGTTGTTACATGACTCAAATGGTTACACTCAGCACCTGCCGATGCCAACACCGTTGTATCCGAAATGGGCGACACATGATCACCAAAAAGTCCGCCACTTAACACTGCGGCGATGGTTAGATACATTGATGCGCCTAATTCAAAACCAACGGGTACAGCAATCGACATTAGAATTGCAAACGTTCCGTAGGAAGAGCCTGTCGATAGCGAAATAATAGCGCCTAGGATAAAGACTATCATGGGGAAATACATCGGCTCTACTCTACCGCCAATAATTGAGGCGAGGTAGTCTGCAGTATGTAGATCCTTAGTCACTGAACTTAATGACCAAGCAAGTACTAGCACGATAGAAATATAGACTAATGATTCGGCGCCTTTAATGAAAACCCCCAAAGATTCGGTGTAAGTTTTGGCTTGATAACGACGCATCATTTCCATGCAGGTTAATGACGCTGCTAAATAGGCAATAGCTAAGGTGGAACGAATATGCACGCTAGACAAGCCACCGTGAGTTGCATGCCAAATGATCAAGCCTCCCACAAGTAATAGCATAATGCCTAAAGGATACAGAAATATACTAATTCTTTGTTCGGTAGCAATGGGCTCTAAGTCATCTTCTGTTTGTGATGTATTGTCTGTTACTTCGGTATTTTCTTGCTCATTTAATGAGGTGATAAATTGTTCTTGGCTACGCTTCATTGGGCCGTATTCTTTACCTAAAAAAATAAGAATAGGGACCGTCGCCAAGGCTAAAAAAGCATAAAATTGGTAAGGAATAACGTTAATCAAAACCACAAAGGCGTTTTCTTTAAGCCCAATTTCAGCATACGATTTATCTATCAACGAGGTGATATAGGCACCCCAGCCGATAAAAGGAATTAAAATGCTGATTGGCGATGAGGTCGTATCAAGAATATAGGCTAGCTTTTCTTTACAAATTTTAAATTCTTTAAAGACTGATCGATATAAAGGTCCAACAATTAAACTGTTACCCGAATCAGTGAAAAATATGCCTAGCCCTGAAAGCCAAACCAACAATTGAGCCTTCGCTTTACTAGTAACAATAGAGGTTAATTTGTTAGCAAAGGCACTAGCACCACCAGAAACTTCAAGTAATTTTACAAAGCCTCCAATGATAAAGATGATCATAATCACTTGCACTTGAGAGCCATTAGAAATCTCTTTCAGTACTTGATCTTCCATAGCATTTAAGATGGCATAAAAGAGATTAAAGTCGGCCAATATAAATGAGCCACTCATAATGCCACAGGCAAGTGCTAAAAGAACATTCTTGCTATACAGAGCGACGATGATGGTTAATATTGGCGGTAGAATGGACAAAGCGCCATAATCATTCATAGTATGTTAAACCTGTTTGGGCGGTAAGGGTGAATAGGAACTCTTGGCACTTTATTATTGAGCATATCAGTAATGATTAACCCAGTAATTGCACCTAATGTCATACCGAGGTGTTGATGTCCGAAGGCATAAAGCACTCTTTTCGTTCTTGTCGCAAAGCCTATAACCGGTAATGAATCAGGTAAAGATGGCCGAAATCCTAACCAGGTAGATTCTTCACGTGTGTCAATATTTGGTAACATTTGTTCGACCAGCGGTAACAGCTTTCTAATTTTATTATAATTAGGTGGTGCTTCAAGACCCGCGAATTCAACTTGACTTGTCATGCGTAATCCTGCTGACATTGGGGATAATACAAAATTATTCTCGCCATTAACGACTGGGCGATTTAGTAATGAGCTTGTTGATTGCGGTAACATCAAATGATATCCGCGCTCTGTTTCGAGTGGAATATTATCGCCTAACTGTTTTGCTAGTGTTCGTGACCAAGCTCCTGTGGCAATAACAACTTGATCAGCAGACAATGTACCATCAGAGCTACTCATTTGTACTTGTTCATTGCTAATACTAATGGTATCAACAGAAAATGTTTTATAACAGCCACCACGATTAACAAACAAGTCAACCATACCCTGAACTAAGCGTTGGGGGTCCACAATGCTCAAGCTATCTTTTTGATAAATACCATAATTAAAAATGGGCGCTAAATTAGGCTCTAAATCGCGAATTTGTGAGGCATTTAATATCTCGTATTTAGTGGCCATTTTGTCAAATAATTCTATTGAATGGCGTGTACTACTAGCAAAGCTTTTTTCTGATTGATAAACTTTCAACCAACCTGTTTCGCGAAATAACGAGGCAAGCTCAGAGTGTTCAGTTAACTCACGCCAGCTTGCTACTGCATATTGTGAAATAGCATGTAGATGTGTTGCATTTTGATATGCCGCAGACGAACGACTTTGCCAAATAAAACGCATTAACCAAGGCATTATTTTATGAAAATATGATAATGATATCGACAGCGGAGAGTTGGCTTGGCTGAGCATTTTAATAGCATCAAAAAAAACACCTGGCATTGCCGTTGGGGTACATGAGCCATTGATGATAGCTCCAGCATTACCAAAAGAAGCACCAGAACAAGGCGCTTCGCGATCAATTAATGTCACATCATGGCCATCTTTTTGTAACGCTAATGCAGATGCAGCTCCAACAACCCCTGCACCTATTATGACAATTTTGTTGACCATAGTTACTTCCTTTTTACGATAACTGTATCAATTTAATACTAAATAGGCGAGACTTTAACGGTATCTTTTCTGCTTATTCTAGGACTAAACAATGAAAACTACTCCGTATTGGAGGGAGCATGCTACAAGAGTTGAATGCCAAAATGTAGCGTTGCTTCTAACGGTTGATATTGTGGCTCAGGTGTTGCGCGTTCAACGTCTTTGGGTACTAAACTAGGATTAAAGATGTTGGGAAAATCAACACGAGACACTGCACTCGATGACCTTATTTTTGAAACATTTCCTTTGTATTCTGGTAACCCTTGGTTTATACCGGCAGTACTTGGATTACACAGGTTGTTGGACAGATTTGGAATATAAAAAACCAACACCTCGGTGCTGGTTTTACTTTTTATAGATAATTTAATCGTTATTAAAAACTATAAGTAGCTTTTGCATAGACAAAACGACCATTAAAGCCGTATGGTGACGTTGAAGCATATGAACGACCAGCAGGGGCGCCTTCAGCAACAGGACCATTATCGTCAGTCAAGTTATTAATACCGACAGCAAAACCTGCTCCGTTATCAAAACTATAGGCAAATTCAGTATCCAAAAGAATAGCCGCATCGCCTTTAATATCTGGCCCATATTGGTTCCATTCGCCATAGTAGTTAGCTCTTGCCATGAATGACCATGAATCGACTAAATAGTTGACTGTAAATGAACCTTTATGCTCAGGTAACGATTTTTCTAAACGATTAATTTTTCTTTCGTTAACATTTGGACCAAATTTGTCTACCGTTGTCTCGGTCCAGTTATAAGCTAGCGAGTATTTCATATCACCACTGAACATCTCATTCGCGTAGTTAGCGACAATATCGATGCCTTGGGTGGTGGTATCAAAATCGTTAGTAAAGAACTTAACACTTGATAAACCAATAGCATCGGTAACACCTAGGTCACTCAACTCTTGGCGATCTTGATCAGTTAAATCAATTTTAGACGTTTGCGTAATTCGGTCAGTTACCTCAATATTGAAATAATCTACCGTTAAGAAAAATTCATCTTGTTGATAAACCATGCCCATGGCATAACTTATCGCTTCTTCAGGTGTTAATGCAACACCGCCAAACCTAGCTGAAACAGGGTTAGTGGGTGGTAACGTAGCAATATCTTCTAATTCATTTTTTTCTATGTTCATTTGAGTTTGAACACTACGAACACTACTTTGGCCAATTGTTGGCGCACGAAAGCCAGTACTCACTGAAGCACGAATTTTAAATGCCTCATTGATGTCATACATGCCAGCAACTTTCCAGCTAAAATTGGATCCAAAATCGCTAAAATCTTCAGCTCTAAACGCTACTTGCGCTAAAAAGTCTTCAGTAAGATCTGCTTCCATATCTAAATAGGCAGCTTTACTTGTTCGTGAAGATGCTCCGGCATCGGCGGGTTTAAAACCTGGGAAGCCATTTGAACCAATACTAAACCCTTGGGAAACTAAAGGACCAAGTTTCCATGAGGCTTCATCACCTGCGGTAATAGTAAAAGTCTCTTGTCTCACTTCGACACCATAAGAGACCACTAAAAACTCTAAGCCCATTATTGATTCAAACTCTTTAGAAAAATCAGCATTAAGAGATTTTTCCAATTGGGCATAGGCTCCGGGGGTGAAAACAGTCGGAGTATTTGGTCCCATCGATGAGTTAATGGTATTACTCATGTGAAATTCAGTTGAATGCTCACCAACACTACCACTAAAGTCATAAGTAGTACCATCACTGAACTCACCACGCGTTCCCATTACTAAAGAAAGATCGACAACCTCACCACCAAAGAATGGGGTAAATCCACCAGGGAAACGCAGATTATGGGCATAACAGTTAGCCGCTTCTAAAGAAGCAAGTGCCGTCGCATCCGGAATACCGTCTTGGCTTAATCTAACGATTGGACAAGCTGAATTATCAACAGCACCGGGGGTTAAATCACCCACTAATATGGTGTCAACGTTAGTAATGTCGTCACTATAAAATTCATCGTCTAAAGTAGGTCCATTAAAAACACCTCCTTTATTAGTAGGATTACGGAAAAAGAAACCACCTTCAACGGTTTTTTCAGACCAATTACCAAACATATAAGCATCGCCACCATTAGCTAACTCAATGCCGGTATTTAAAAACAGTTTAAAGTCATCTGAAATTTCAGGTGAGCCCCATACTTGAGCAGGATCTGCTACCGCAGTATTGCCGGCATCAATAAGCCCTTGTGCATCACTACGTTGGGTACTTCGGCTAGTCGGATCTTGTTGGTTAATTTCAAAACTAAAGTTAACAAAACCGTTATCACTAAAACCCAGACCAACATTACCTGAAACCGTAACTTGATCACCATCGCCTTCAGAAAACTGACCCATTTTCAATTCAAACTGGCCGCCACTATCACTATCTTTTAGCACAAAGTTAATAACACCTGCTACTGCATCAGAGCCATATTGAGCAGATGCACCATCACGTAATACTTCAATCTGTTTTAAAGCAATAGCAGGAATAGTTGAAACGTCAGGGCTTTGAGCACCATCGGCAATACCACCACCAGAGAAGGATATGATAGAGCCTTTATGACGACGTTTTCCATTAACTAAAATTAAGGTTGAGTCTGGAGACAGTCCTCGTAAGTTAGCTGGGCGTACTATGGTTGCACCATCCGAAATAGCTTGTGCACTGACATTATAGGAAGGGGTTACCGTTCTTAGCAACGTCGCCATATCAGATGAACCATTGGCCATTAGCTCTTTGCTGCCAACAACATCAACCGGAACGGGAGAATCGGCAATTGATCTAGGTGCGGCACGAGAGCCAACGACAACGATAATTTCATCAATATCAGCTTTTTCTTTATCTTATTCAGCCGCTATAGTTGGCATTGCCACGCAAGACATTCCCATTGCTATAACTAAGCTTTTTAATTTGAATTTATTTGACATGTTTTTAATTCCTTAGCGAATTTTATTAGAACATATTTTTATTATTCCTTAATCTTCTCCCTGTATAAAAGATTAATTCTCCTATATTACTAAATTAACATTACATAAATAAGACGATAATACAAAGTTTTCCTACTAGACAATAAAAACATAATGTAAGTTTACTCCTGTAATTTTTTACCTAATTTTCATTGGTGGTTACACCTATCTAATATTGATACAAGCGAAAAAGCACAAGAATTTTCACATTAAGTTGTCGGCGTACCAGATTGCAATATGTTCTTTCAAAAAATGCAGAACAATTGTGAAATCTCGCCTCTATGGAAAAAAAACTTTACATTCAGTTAATATTGGAAGTATTCTTCCATTTTGATTAAAGGACTTAAACGTTAAAGGTCCATTTTTCAATGGATTAAATGATACTGGTATATTATTTATTATAATTCAACGGTGTATTCTTATGAAATTTAAAGTTTTATTCGTTAGTGTAGTGTTTATTTATTCATCTCTTTTATTTGCGGGTAACCAGCAAGGGGCGGTTGCAATGCCTGATACCTATAGTGCAGACGCGGCTGTGCAAATATTAAAACAAGGTGGTAATGCCATCGATGCAGCCATTACCGCGCAATTTGTTTTAGCTGTTACTTTACCAGAAGCGGGTAATATTGGCGGCGGCGGTTTTATGTTAGTACATAAAGATGAGCAAGATGATTTTATTGATTATCGAGAAAAAGCACCCATAACAGCAAGTAGAGACATGTACCTTGATCAAAAAGGTGAGGTAATTCCTTACAAATCTGTATATGGTGTTTTTTCATCTGGCGTTCCCGGAACTGTATCAGGTATGTGGTTAGCTCATCAAAAACATGGCTCTCTGCCATGGAAAACCTTAGTACAACCTGCGGTTGATTTAGCTGAGCAAGGTTTTATTGTGCATCCGAAATTAGGACGCTATATCGAACGTTATATTAAGCGTATGGAGAAAAAAGGCCTTGTAGTTAACTTTGCTGAATATTTCTCTAAAGCGAAATCGAATAAACTTTTTAAGCAACCTGAGCTTGCTAAAACAATGGTTCGTATTCGAGATCATGGTATGCAAGGGTTTTATCAAGGTAAAACCGCTGATTTAATTGCTGACTTTATGAAAAAAAATGGTGGTTTGATCAGCCATAAAGATTTAGCTGCTTATCAAGCAAAATCAAGAATACCCCTCAGCGCCAATTGGAATGGTTACAAAGTTTTAACATCGCCACCACCAAGCTCAGGTGGTATTGCTATTTTACAGTGGCTTAAAATGTATCAACTAAAAGCGCCAGCGAAACAAGTAGCTCATAATTCAACTTTGTACATGCATTTATTAGCTGAGATAGGTAAACGTGTGTTTGCCGATCGTGCAGAATATTTAGGTGACCCCGATTTTATTGATGTTCCACAACAACAGTTAATTTCAGATGATTACCTTGCTTTACGTTCGAAAGATATAACATTTAATAAAATATCAATAACTGAAAAAATCAAAACCAGTATTATTGAAAGCGAAGAAACCACACATTTTTCTGTGGTCGATAAATGGGGTAATGCCGTATCAAATACCACTACGTTAAACTTAGGATTTGGTAGTGGCATGGTGGTTACTGGCGCAGGCTTTATTTTGAATAACGAAATGGATGATTTTAGTGCTAAACCAGGTGTTGCAAATGTCTTTGGAGCCTTAGGTGGTGTGGCGAATGAAATCCAACCACAAAAACGTATGCTTTCATCAATGACTCCGACCATAGTGCTAAAGGACGATAACCTTTTTATGGTGACAGGCTCACCAGGTGGTACCACTATTATCAGCTCAGTGTATCAGTCTATTCTAAATGTTATTGAATATGACATGACTGCCACTCAAGCGGTAAATGCTTCACGTTTTCATCACCAACTTTGGCCAAAAAATATTATTCGTCACCATAATGGTATTCGCAACGAGGTCAAAACTGAGTTAAAAACTATGGGGTATGAACTAGATAATCGCCGTTTTGGTGATATGCACATTATTGTAAACCGCGATGGTCAATTAGAAGCGGGTTCGGAAGCTAGTGGTCGTGGTAAAGCAATAGTCATTCATTAATTCGCTAGTGTAGTTTATAAAAAGAGGATGTAGATATGCATTGCTCAAGAGCGAAGTCTTGAATTGATAAGTCACTGTTATTTTGAGCCTGAAACAGGGTAAGGCATTGTTGTTGGTTTCGTCGCATGGTGATCTCCTTAAAAAGTTAAAGAGATCATACGCAAATGTTGTTTTCTAAGGAATATATCAAGAGCTTAAAATTATTGATGAATCATTTATGGTGGTGTTGAGGTACAGGGTCTCAGTGATAAATCAATGCGCTTACTGCATTGAAATGCATTTTAAAGAAGCGGTTGCCGCGGGTGAAAGTAAATTACGTGTTTATTCATCATTTGCATGGCAAGAAACGAGTTTTTATAATGGGTCTGAGCAAGCATTATTGGCATGGACTGAATCTGTTACCATGCTAAATGACACTACCGCGCAAAGGCAACAATCGTTTACTAACCTAAGTAAATATTTCAGCCAAGATGATATTGCCAATTCAAGCTTATCAATCATAAAAATTAATTCTTGGGTTCGTCTGGCAAAACCTTTTGGTTTCGAGGCTGGAGCTTATCAAGTTGGGCAACATTAACAGATGCACTATCCGGTAGCGTTTTTCGCTATCGGACATTACATTAATGCCTAAATTATCAACTTTTCAAAGACAGCTGAGCTACAAGCTCAAAAGTAATTGGCTCTAGTTAAGCCAAACTCAGGTTAATTAGTACTATGCTCATCATGCAATTCAATATTTAGCTCTAGCACGTTTAAATTACCGTCTTTTTTATCAAGGTTTATCGAGAAGCTTTCATCTGATACTTTAATGTATTTACGTAAAACATTAAGAATATCCTCTGTGAGTTCTGGTAAATAATCGGGTTGTTTATTTCGACTATGACGCTCATGCGCGACAATAATTTGCAGACGTTCTTTAGCTTTAGAAGCCGTTGTTACCTGCTTTTCTTTTTTACGTAAAAAATAATCAAGTAATGCCATATTAACCTCCAAATAAGCGACTAAGAATGCCTTTTTTCTCAACCTGTAAAAATCTAAATTCAACCGTTTCACCTAACAGACGTTCAATAACATCTTGATAAGCTTTTCCCGCATCACTCATCGTATCTAAAATCACTGGCTCACCGGCGTTCGATGCCTTGAGTACTGCTTGTGATTCTGGAATAACACCTAGCAAAGGTATTGAGAGAATATCTTTAACATCCTCAACACTTAACATTTCACCCTCTGCCACTCGTTTAGGTGAATAACGGGTTAATAATAAATGCTCTTTAATTGGCTCTAAACCAAGTTCCGCTCTACGTGAGCGACTTGCTAACATACCTAAAATGCGATCAGAGTCACGTACCGATGACACTTCAGGATTGGTGGTTACTATCGCTTCATCAGCATAATAAAGCGCCATCATAGCACCAGCTTCAATACCTGCTGGAGAGTCACACACAATAAAGTCATAGCTTTTACCAAGCTCTTCCAGCACCTTACCTACATTTTCTTTATTTAACGCATCTTTATCACGTGTTTGCGAAGCTGGTAATATAGATAAGCTGCTAACCCGTTTATCTTTAATTAGTGCCTGATTCAAGGTTGCTTCACCATTAATCACATTAACAAAATCGTAAACAACGCGACGCTCACAACCCATGATCAAATCAAGATTTCGTAAACCTATATCAAAATCAATTAAGACTACTTTATGACCCTTTAACGCCAAACCAAGACCAATTGCAGCACTTGATGTGGTTTTACCAACACCGCCTTTTCCTGATGTAACCACTATTATTCTTGCCATAGACCAAATATCCTTTATAAGTTAATAATTAAATAAGTTTTGATGACGTTAGTTCGCTATCAGTCAAGTGAATATATACTGGTGCACCCCAGTGTTGCTCCATTGATTCACTCAGCCAATAGTTACCATTAATAGAAACCAGTTCAGCTTCAAGGTGTTGGCAATATATTTGCGCTTTATGATGCCCTGTTGCACCGGCAATTGCTCTGCCGCGTAATGAGCCGTAGACATGAATATTACCATCGGCAATCACTTCAGCGCCTGCTGAAACTGAGCCAATAACCACTAAATTTTGATCTTTAGCATAAACTTGCTGTCCAGAGCGAATTTGTCCCCGGTGAACTTTGTCAGTGTATAAGTGACGTTGAGGTGGAATGGCTTTTGTTTTAGGCTCTGTTGCTACAGGCTCTTCTACAATAGCAGTTTTTTCCGAGCTATTTACTTTCGAAGGATTAGTTTTCATCGTATTAACAAAAGAAAAACCCTGTTCGCGAATAAGCTTACGTTGCTCTTTCGCCACCGAGCCAGTAAAACCGACGAAGGTAAAATTGAATTCTTCAATTAATGTTTTTATTGCTTGATAATCAATTGAGCATTCTAGTTGTTCAATACTAACAACAAGAGGAACTAGATAAAAAAAATCAGGTGCCTGCGCAACTTTTCTGGCTAAATCAGCACGAATATCTGCTAATTTTGACGTTCTTAAATGTAAAACAGACAGGGTAAAGCTTGACCCTTTAAATTCAATACTGGCATCAGCCATAATGAAATTTCCCTAAAATAAACAACTATCTAAATATGATTCAACTAAACATAATTCAATTAAAGATAAAGTTGTCAGTATTGCCGATTCATTAACTACCCGACAACGGCAATACTAAAAAAGTGAAAGTGGCTATAATACCAATCGGACTAATTAATCCGTTTGATATAACGCACTTTTCAATGTGGAGATCAAAGCATCTTGTCCGTGTTGATAACGCTTAATTTCATTATTTGCCATTAATAGTGAATAACTTAAATTAACTGACGCAACCAATAAAGCACGCTCGCTGCTAGCCATGCCCTTTTGTTGTTTGATATCATCACACATAGCCGCTAGGCTATCAACTGCTTGCTTTAAACCCTCTGCTTGTTCAGCTGAGCAAGAAAACTGGTGTTGCTTACCCATAATTTCAATGCTGATCCCTTTAGGGTCTTCAGCAAACATTAACTAACTACTTCTGCACTTTGTAATTTACCTAATAGGCTTGTTAATACATCGTTTGTCTGCGTTTGTTTTCCTTCATTTTCAAGTATTTCAAGTTGCAAAGTTTCATTTTCATCGACAAGCACTGATTTTTGTTGCTCTAGTTCTACTACTTTGCTTTGTAGTTGGTTATTTTTATCAATGATGCGTTCAATCAGTTGTTCGAGTTGAGGGAGAGTATTTTCTAACATAAGGCGCTCTTGTTAACTGCAAATTTAAGGCGGCAATTTAATCTAAAGCGAGGCAGAATGCTACTGTTTAGCGTAATTATTGGCTTAATTCATGTAACAATTTACAACGTTAGTTAGTATTCGATGATAACGTTTAAAAAACATACAAATATTAAGAGCAACTAATGTGAAAACGTAGGCTTTGAAAAATATACCAATGGAATTGCCAATGGGCCAAATATTATCGCCAAAGCTTCCCAAAACTTAGTATTTCCCCTAGATTTTGCTATATACACGCAAATAAAAATACTAAGGATATTTAAAATAAAAAATAATCATCTCAAGCCCATTAGATAAATAGATAGCCAATGGGCAATAATAACCTTAAATAGTTTCTAGTTTGAAATAGATGCTAAAACAACCGCTAATTTCGGTAATACTTTATCTTTTAAAACGGCTAATTCCATTTCTGTATAGGGGGTTAACGGCTGTTGTCCCCATATAGGTTTGGGCCAACTAACATCATTTTCAAACCGCACCACATGATGTACATGTAATTGTTCAACTACATTTCCAAGCGCTGCTACGTTCATTTTATCACCAACAAACGCTTGCATAACTAACTCACTAAGTAAGCTCGATTCCTTGAGAAATTGCTGTTGTTGTTGCCAGTCCAATTGATAAATATCAGTAATATCATTTACTTTGGGCACCAAAATAAACCAAGGGTAAGCACTATCATTGCATAGTAGTAGCTTACACAAGGGCAAGTCTGCTAATTCAAAACAGTCTTTAGCTAATTGTGGGTGTAAAGTAAAGACTGTTGCTGTTTGTTCAGTCGTGGTTACGTTCTTAGGCATCGCTATTTCCTTTTATTTTTTCGGCCACGTCCCCTCGCCTGCTTTTTAGCATCACGGGCAGCCACTCTTTTGGCTTCTAATTCATTAAAATGCTGATTTTCTTTTTCAATGATATCAGGCATTTCAAAGGTAATTGGACCCAGGGTTTTATCTCTTATTTCATTAATCAAAATAACAGAGGCTTTATGCATGTCAATAAGACCACCACTACGTACACAACCACGTTTTATGCCAATCGCTGCAATTAAATCTTCTTCATGTTGCGGAGCTTCATCAAGTTTATAACGTTCTATTACCCGTTCTGGGTAATTAGCTAACAAGTATTCTGCAGCAAAATAGGCGATGTCATCATGATCAAAAGCGGTGTCCTTCACCGCGCCTGACACCGCTAAACGATAACCACTATTTTCATTAGAAATTTTTGGCCATAACATACCCGGTGTATCTAACAAGTATAAGCCCTCTTCAAGACGAATACGTTGTTGGCCTTTAGTTACTGCAGGCTCATTTCCTACTTTCGCTTTCGCTTTACCTACTAAGGTATTGATCAATGTTGATTTACCCACATTAGGAATGCCCATAATCACGGCATTTATTTGTTTACCTTCTGCATTTTTATGAGGGACAAGTTTTCGAATTAATTCAGGGATCATTTTCGCGGTAGCTGTATTTTCTGTAGTTAACGCGATCGCTTTAACGTTATGTTGAGATTCTAAATATTCTAGCCAAATCTGGGTTTTTTCCGCATCAGCTAAATCACATTTATTGAGAATTTTAATAAGTGGCTTATCGCCTCTTATTTCAGTGATCATTGGGTTTTCACTACTAAAGGGTAAGCGCGCATCACACACTTCAATAACCACATCTATTTGTGGCAACATTTCTTTGATTTCTTTTTGTGCTTTGTGCATGTGGCCGGGGAACCAATTAATCGCCATGAAAAATCCTAAATACTTTATTTATGTGGCGCTAATTTTAGCAAGCTTTCTCCACCGGCAAAAGATTTTAATCTCCAAGGTGATTTTTTTATTAAAAAATTAATGTTTTTAAGACCAACAAGCAGATTTTTGCTAGCTTTGGCGATATTTATTGATGATAATATTCAACATTACCTAATCAGTAGAAAAAATATTTTATGAGTAAAAAATTTTATGTGGTTTGGAAAGGCGCTAAAACGGGTGTTTTTGCAACTTGGTCAGAAGTTCAAAACCATACTCAAGGGCGTGCTGATGCACAGTTTATGGGTTTTCCTTCTAAAGCAGAGGCGGAATCAGCCTTTGCTGCTACTTATACTAAAGCCTTGATGAAACGCTCATTAGCCAATAAAGGCAGCACTAATAAAAGTGCGCCAGCGAAAAAACACACTAGCAGTAGCAGTAGCAATAACAGTGCTGCCACTAAAGTAACCGCTGAAATACAAATATATTGTGACGGTGCTTGTTCGCCAAACCCGGGTAAGTCTGGTACTGGGTTAGCCGTTTATCAACAAGGTAAAATAAACTCGCTTTATTACGGTTTATACCAAGCTAACGGTACCAACAATACCGCTGAATTAAATGGTTTATTATATTCTTTGAAGCTTGCGCAAAAGTATTTAGATAAGGTTGAACAGGTGCAGATATTATCTGATTCTAAATATTCAATAGATTGCATCACTAAATGGGCTAAAGGCTGGCAAGCAAAAGGTTGGACACGGGGTAAAGGCGAGGAAATAAAAAACGTCAACTTGATCAAAGAATGTTTTTCCCTTTATCAGCAAATCAAACCAAAATTAGTGATCTCTCATGTTAAAGGCCATGCCAATATTGAAGGTAATGAATTGTCAGATCGTATGGCAGTTTTAGCGCGAAAACAGCAACAAGAATCATTAATTAAATATCAAGGTGCGCTTGATATTAAAACTATTTTGGCAATGGACTCTGGCTAACCATGACTATTATTTTATTGATCACCACACTGATTGTTATTTCTGCCATTTTTTTAACAAAAAAATTCAGTTTGCCCCGTAATATTAGTTTACTGTTTATGGCGCAGCCTCTAGTGATGTGCTCTGCGCCTATCATTGTTTTTATTGGTGGCTTATTATCAAGCGAACTCACCACTAACTCTTCACTTGCTACCCTACCCATTAGCTTAATGATTTTAGGGGTTGCTGCAGGCTCTATTCCGGCTGCTATGATTGCTAAAGCAAGAGGTAGAAAGTTTGCGGTATTTACCGGTTTTAGCTGTCTTTTTGTTGCTTCATTACTAGCGGTTACCGCCACTAAATTAGCCTCGTTTGAATTATTTACCTTGGCAAGTTTCTTATTTGGTCTTGGCGGTGCTTTCACCCAACAATTACGCTTTGCGGCCATAGAAAGTACCAACAACGAAGAAGACATTCCTAAAATTTTATCAATTTTAATGCTAAGTGGTGTCTTTGCGGCATTCTTAGGCCCTGAAATAGCGGTAACCGCTAGAGAATGGCTGGTATCCCCTTATGGTTATGCCGGCTCATTTCTTTTATTAGCCTTTTTTATTGGTTTAGCTGCGCTTATCATGGTGTTTTTCAAAGAGCCGGAAATAAAAGAAACATTAAGTACCGGTGAAGCAAGGCCATTATCGATAATAGTAAAGCAGCCTATTTTTATTATTTCTGTTTGTACCGCGACTATAGGCTATGCGCTGATGAGTTACTTAATGACGGCAACGCCACTAAGTATGCATCACATGCAAGGTCACAGTTTAAACGACACCAAATGGGTGATACAAAGTCATATTGCGGCTATGTACCTCCCTTCGTTATTTACTCCTTGGTTAATCAAAAAAATCGGCCTACAAGGTTTATTAAAACTAGGCAGTGTTATTTACATTGCGGTCGCTTTAATCGCTTTTTCTGGTCAAGAAGTAATGCATTATTGGTGGGCATTAATTTTATTAGGTATTGGTTGGAACTTTCTATTTTTAACCGGAACATCCCTATTACCGCAAAGTTATAACGCTGGCGAACGACATAAGGTGCAAGCAAGCAACGATTTTATTTTATTTGGCTTCCAAGCATTTGCCTCATTAATGGCTGGTTGGATTTTATTTAACGGTGGTTGGAATTATCTGGTATTAAGCAGTATCCCATTTATGTTTGCCTTGTTAATCGTAAATATTGTTTACCACCGCCATGTTTCTGCGAAAAATAAAGTAAGGGGAACTGATGAAGTTAATTATGAAAACTGAGTTTGATAACCTCAGAGAAAATGACAATCATTGTTATGATACTGACTCAAACACAGATAAGCAGGTAGTTAAAATTTATTGTGGTGAATTATTAATTGCCAAAAAAGTGAAATATAAAAAATCAGTTCGCTATTTTGGCATTAACAATTATCAAGAATACTTAACTTAACATGCCTAGGTAGTTTACTCAGGATTTAATTATAACCGTCATCTTCGCGGTGTTTTTGCCTACAGGACGTAGGTCTGTCTCTTGATCACAAGTCTGTAGTTTGCTGAATGGATTTTAATATCTCAGCAGACTCAACCATTTCCATTA
>SPKZ01007088.1_pt1 | contig 44108 bp, 34 predicted proteins | sample 2456571 | NCBI WGS metagenome assembly SPKZ01 (sample SAMN11192286, study PRJNA482655) | marine metagenome | biome: ENVO:00000447; feature: ENVO:00000244|ENVO:00000211|ENVO:00000569|ENVO:00002023; material: ENVO:00002151; isolation source: ocean water from marine abyssalpelagic zone ...
GTAGCCGAGTGTCGTCGAGAAGTCGGCGTGCCCCGCCTTGTCGCGGACGAGTTGATCCGAGTCACCGCGCATCGCGAGGAAGGTGATGCCAGTGGCTCGGAGATCGTGGAACGTGATCTGTTTGCGATGCCCCACGGTTTCAAACAACTCTCCGCGAGTGATGCCTGCTGGAGGCTTGGCTACCTCAGCCCAGTGCGCTACGAACAACAACAGAGGCTCGCTCAGGCGGGCTAATCCTGACATGGTCATTGTCCGCTAGAGCGGGACCACTCCAGTTGTCTTGTTGCCAGGCTTTCGAGCACTTCAACGGTAGCGGGTGATTCCTTGCCGCCTTACCCAGGGGGGGGGAATAGCGTGATGCAGACACGCGACATCATTCCGGCCAGTACGAGGTTCAGAATTGCAAAGCCTGGCATCAAGACTATCGCCAGGACTACTAGTGACCCGTAGGGTTTGCAATCGGGGCTGTGAACTCGTCCAGGGCAGCGGCCCATTCTCCTTCGTCGAACTCCACCAACGATTGATGTTTCGCGCCGGGAAACACTTTCATCGATTTCGCACCGGCTAGCGCTTCGTAGACACTACGGGCCTGGTTCAGTGTTACTCGTGGGTCGTCGGTGCCGTGTAACATCAGCACGGGGACGTGACAGTCCGATGCGTAGTCAACGGGGTTGTGGGCGAAGGACCAGAAGCCGGATTGAAAGCCACCCCAGAACGTGAGGAGCTCTGCCAAGGGTGTTGCCGGAATGCCAACGGCGTAGAATCGCTGCTTGACCGTAGTGAGCATTCTATCGAACACGCTTTCCAGGATCAGACCGTCGATTGCCAACGGGCTCAGCGAGTTCGCTCGGAGCGCTGCCGCGCCGCCCATTGATTGACCGTAGACTAGGAGTGGCCCAGAGCGCTTCTGTCCGACGACCTGCTGGATGGCGGCTCGGACATCTTGCGCTTCTAGAAAGCCTACCGTCGTATCGGCACCAGAAGACTCACCACTGCCCCGAAAATCCACGAGGAGGCAGGAGTAGCGCTTTCGATGAAGAACTGTGGCTTGGTGAAGGAGCGTCGACTTTGAGGCCGCATAGCCGTGGAAGAGAACAACCGTTCCCACTGGGTCGGCGTGGGCGATCCACCAAGCGCCGAGGGTAACGCCCTCCGTCACGGGTATTTCGCGAGACTCATATGTTAGTCCGTGGTCGCGCGGCGTGGCGGTATCCGTTGGGCGGGGGATCTGAACTCCCAGCGCCATGACTTCGAGCTTGTCCAGCAGTCCGAGCGCTTCCGGGGCATTCGTTCTCAAGCCTTCGGGCGAGAACCGGAGCATCGCGCGTGCGTGCAAGTAGGCGAGCGAATTGAGAAGTAAGGCAGAGGCGAAGACCGTAGCAGCAATCATGAGGCTCCTGTTCCGCCGTCGTAGTGATGGGAAGCGCCACCGAGCGTTGGGCTCTGGTGTGAGAGGCATGGACCGATCGTACACTCTTGGCTCGACCGGAGTATGCAGTTCCTGTGGAGATCACGTGAACTTTGTGCGAAGAGTTCGATCAGTCGGTGGATGCGTCACTTTCAGCCGCGCGACGCCTGCGACGGCGAATGCTCATGAAGAGAATGCCGAGCCACTCGATTCCCCAACCGAACCGCCACCAGAATCACCGTCGCCAACTTTGATGCCAGTTCGTCTGTACCGTCCAGACGCCGGACCGACCCAAAGTCAGCTGAATCGCCCGCGGAATCGTCCACGGGCCCCACCAAAAGGGACGTTTGGGGCGATGTGCAAGGTCTAAAATCGCCCCATTAGCCGATTCAGGGGCTACTGGGTTTTTTACTTTTGTTGGGCGCAGCGTTGGGCTTCGAGCGAGACGGCGGTTGGAATGGAGTCCAGGACGGCTGCAGTTCGGAATAGACGGTTAGTCCATGGTGCTCAATCACACAAAGGAGGCGCGCTGCAGGATGAACCTAATCCATCACCGAGCTGCGACGCAATCGGGTTCCAGGAGGGGGACAGGTTTCAGTTCACCGTTCGAGAGAAGCTCCCTCAGTCGCGAGATTCGGATGGCGAGGCGGGCGTACCATTGGAAGTTGGAGATAGTTTTCAATTGACCGCTGGTCGCCTTCGGTACGATGAATATGATGGTTGCATGGCACCATGCAACCGGTGAGCCCATGCCGGAGTTCATCTCTCCGTTTGTAGAGCGGTGCGCAGGGAGCAATACAGTTGGGACTGTCTTGCCAAGGAGACGCGGCACTGAGCTGAACTACGATGGCTGGTGGCATCAAGATGGCAGATAAGGACGAACTGGTCGTTTTCTGGTCTGTTGGCTTGGCTGATTGCATTCAACGTTTCTGGGTCAGGATGGAGCTTTTGAACGGCGGCTGACCCCTTTGCCCGACGTGGACGACTGGTGAGTTCTTCGTCGATGTAGATACGCTGACCTTGTGGGAAGATCCTGATGGCGGGGGAGGCCAGGTGGTATTACGTCGCGTGCTCTAGAAGGAGCGGGGCCCGTCACGACGTTCTTACGCATTACCCAACTGCGGGAATCGCTATAGACCCTTCACCCTCCCGTCGGGCAAAGTCCGGGGCGACCGCTGAGCGAGCAAACGGTCGAACGGTGACCAACGCTTCAGCGTCAGTCCAAAACTACGCGCTTCTGCCGGCGTTCAAGATGTCGTCCATCATATCGTTCAAGCTCTTGGCTTCGGCATCGACGCTTGGACGTATTTCGCGCACTCCGGACTGGCGCAGAGCCGAACCCTGGATAGCGGCCACCACGTGGCTTGCACGGAGCGTTCGAATATCGAGCAATACTGCGCCGCCAAGCGTGGCGGAGCGCACGGAGTCCGCGTCGTAGCGGTCGGTCAGGGCGATGGCGATGGTGCCGGTGTCGAGACAATTGTCCAGAAGGTGCGCGTGCCCTGAGCCGTCGACGAGCCGGTCCTCAACCAAGACCGCCGTAAATCGCATGGAACTCATCAGTTCGCGGGCGCGCTCGATCGTTTGAGCTACCACGACCACTGCGCCTTCTGCCCATACCTCGGCCATCCAGCAGCGGGCTCGTACGCGCGAACGCACGACGACCAAGAGAGTCAGTCCGCCAAGTCCCGGTTCATCTACAATCATTCAATCTCCCGCTGCGCCTGATCGCGGGGTGTGCTCCGGTGTGCGTCATGGGGCAATAAGAAAATGGGCTCTTGACCGAAAAGGCATAGGTCGACCGAGTCCGCCTAGCTTCGCTAAGAACGAAGTTCACTTGCGGGTGCACGCCATCCGGCAGTTGACTTCGCGTTGTCTGACTAGGGCGTGGCTTCGAGCAATACTCAAGAGAATGATCGTTGTGGATTGTGGGTTATCATTCGCTCTGACGAACGGCGGGGCTTGCAGTCGGACAGCCAGCGTAGCGCTTGAGTAGGCGCTCCGACAGAAGCACTCTGTTTCTTCCGGTCCGCTCAGGGACAAGACGCGATGCCATTGATCCAATTTCGGATCACGTCCGCGGCGGTGTCGTCGAACAGCGTGGTCCCCAGTGGAGGCATGCGATTGGCGCCGCTGCCGGTTAGCCGCGCGTGAATCACGCTGTCGTCGCCGTTGCCGGGGCTCAGGAGTAGCCCAGAACTCGTTCCGAAGTTTCCGCCAGCAGCGTTGACGTTACATACCGCCATGGCGGTTAGAGACGAGGTGGCTAGGAAATCGAGGGCGGTACCGGTCGTGCCTCCGCTTCGATGGCAGTTCGAACAGTTTGAATGCAGGTAGGCCCTGGACCGTTCCTCAAGTGACGCGCCGGCGTCGCTGAGGGATGGAAACCGGGGAAGGCTTCCGGGGGAGGCTTGCACCGGATTGAGTAAGCCGTAGGCCTCGAAGGCATCTAGCTGGTTCAAGGGGCCTGCGCTTTCGAGAGCCGGAAATATTGCTTCACGGTTCAATTGCGCGGTTTCCGGTCCGAGGATCCCGCCGGAGACCACCGTGTGGCATTTTAGGCATTCGCTCTGACTAGGAAGATTCCACGTGTAACTGGTGGTGTTGCCCGGCGCGCCCAGATCGAGCGTCCGGGTGTCGCCGTTCAAGACGAGCGTGGCGTCGCTTTCCGCCGCGTTCCAACCATAAGTAAACCCGTAGAGGCCGCGGGCGGACTGAACTAGAAAACGAGTTTCCAGGCGTGTCCGGGATGACGGGGCGTTGGGATCGGTTTGCAGTTCAAAGTGTTTGATCCACATGGTGCCGTCCGGGAACAGCCATTCGCCGGAAGCTTGCACGTCGATCTGCGTGCCGTTCGGGAGCACAAGGAAACGAGTCTTGCTCGCTCCGTCGGACCACAGCGGCATGTTCAACTCGTACGGCAGGACCCCATCGGCGGGCGTCATGGTGCTCAGACTTGAAAAGCACGCCATCGCGCTGAGGGTGGTCGGGATATTGTATGTGACCTGCCCACCGCTCCCTGTGAGTGTGTAGATGCGTCCTGTTGAGTAACCCAATAGGTACAATTCGCCATTGAGGTCTTCGCCGAAGGAGCTCACGTTAGCGGGGCCAGTGATGAGCTCTGAGGTCGGTGTTGGATCGCCGTAGCGGTACCCCCAGAGCCGCGATGTGTCGAAGTCGGCGTATAGATACGTGCCGACCAACCACGGGATTTGAGTTCCGCGGTACACGAAGCCACCGGTGATTGATTGCCCCTGTGCGCGGGGATAGAGCGCGACCGGCTCGGTCAAGCCCGAGGTGTTGCAGCTGTCCGCCTCGTAACAACCGATGCCTTCAGTGATGGGCCATCCGTAGTTCTTGCCGTTCTCGATGACGTTGACCTCTTCAAAACCACGTTGTCCAACATCGCCGGCCCAAAGACGACCGTTGTTGCGGTCGAAACTAATCCGCCACGGGTTTCGCAGGCCGTAGGCGTAGATCTCGGCGAGACCGCCGCCGCCGACGAAGGGGTTATCGTTGGGTATCGCGTAGGGGGTTCCGCCGTCCACGTCGACCCGGATCACCGTACCGAGCAAGCTGGCTGTGTTCTGTCCGTTCCCGTACTGATCGCCGGAGCCGCCACCGTCCCCAAAGCTGGAGTAGAGATATCCGTCTGGACCGAATTTGAGATCCCCGCCGTTGTGGTTTCCTGCCGGCTGCTGGACGCTGAGCAAGAGCAACTCGCTTGCCGGATCCGCTACCGTTGGGTTGCCCGCGGACATTGTGAAGCGCGCGATACGCGAGAAACGATCCCCCGAGCGTACAATGTAGTTCACGTACAAGTGCCCGTTGGTGGTAAAGTCTGGATGTAAGGCGATGCCAAGCATGCCCTTTTCGCCCCCACCGTCGACGACGCTGGTGAGATCGAGAACCGTTGTCACTGAACTTTCGCCGGGGGAGTTCACGAAAGAAACGACGCGGCCGGCTTGTTCGACGATGAACAGTCGACCGTCGCTGGCTGCCGCGAACGCGACCGGATTTGCGAAACCAGGCAGGTTCGGAAAAGCGTCGACGTAACCGAGGAGCGTGTCGCCCGGCGCTATCGTTTCAGTGGGCGGCGAGCAGCTGCTTGCATAGGTGTATGAAACGGATCCGGGCGCTGGGGGGAGCAGCCCACCGGCATCGGCGCCTGCTTGCCCGCCAGTGCCCGCTGTGGGCGCGCCCGCGATGTTGCCACCGTTGTCGCCGTTGCCACCGTTGCCGTTACCGTTGCCACCTGAGGCTCCGCTCCCGCTACCGCCGGAGCTCGGAGAAAAGGCGTCAGATCGGGGGCCGGGACTCTGCCCGTCTAGCTCGGCCGGGCTATCACTGGTGGGAGCCAGGGTGGCGTCCGAAACGCCCGTTGGTGCAACATCGTTGCACGCGACCGCGAGCGTGAGCGTCGTTATCCAGGAACTCAATGCCGCCGCGGCTGGGTTGTGCAAGTGGGCTCTTGTTCGGGTCATGGTTTTGAAGCCTGGCGCTGTGTTGCGGTTTTCACCGGACGGCTGCGAAGGGGAACAAGTCATGGCCGGACTCGGGGACGCAAGCGTCGGCACGGAGCGCTGCTGTTACCCACGGCCGAGTTAACACTGCGTGGGGGGCAACACACTCCTATTGTGCGGGTCTCGGGAGTCTTTTTTCTTACTGGCCAATTCGGCACCGCGGCGGGGCCGAGTTCGCTACTTTTCACTCGCTGCGCTGATGAACTCCCAGGGCGTTGCCCGGAAACAAGGCTCTCGCGGACGCGTTAATCGTGGGAGTGAGCTGCCCCCGGCAGTCGACTCGGTGGACGACGTCGCCTACTAGCTACTGGCTAACGCTCATCGAGCGGCGCGGCGCCCCCGCGTCGTTTGACCATCGTGATCTCGTTGCCGACGTCGTTATGATGGACCTCGTCCATGAACGTACGAATCAGCAACAAGCCACGCCCGAAGCTGCGCGCCAGGTTGGCCGGGGCGAGGGGCTCCGGAAGGGTGGCTGGGTCAAAGCCTGACCCGCAGTCTGTTATCACGTAGCGAACTGAGTCGGGTCGTTGCTGAACCTTTATGGTGACTCGCCTCTGGTTGTAGGGCGGCTGTTCTCGGCGTAGTCGCGCGATTGATTCGAATTTATCGACGGCTCCCGGATCGGGCTCGCGTAGTTCCGAGCTGAGCGCGAGATTGCCGTGGTAGATAGCGTTGTGAATGGCCTCGCGCAACGCTACCCCTACCTGGAGCGCTTCGGCCGCGTCGCAGATCCCGGCGGAGCGAAGATACCACTCCTGCAGATTGATCCAATCGGCTACTGGCGCCATCTCCAAGCCCAGGCGATACTTGGCATCGCTCTGCTCCAGCATCGAAAACGCGCGTTCATGACGATCGGCGGTGCTTGCTAGCTCCCAGATGCTAGCAACAGTGCGGGCCAGCTCCCGGCTCAAGTTCCGCTTCGGTACGTAGTCCGCGGCTCCTGCCCGCAGTGCTTGAACCGCGACATCTTCACTTCCGTAGGCGGTCATCAACACCACTGGGGTCTGCGGATATAGCGTGCGGAGCTCGCGCACTAATTCGAGCCCGTCCATTTTGGGCATTTGCAAATCCGTTACTACTATGTCAGGCGCCTCCTCCTCCGCCTGGCGCAGCGCACTACGGCCATCGGTTGCGCCGCGCGTGACAAACGCCCCGTCTTTCTCCAAGAGGCCGCGCGCCAGTCGGCAATCGATAGGATTATCGTCGACGACCAGGACGTGACAATGTTTCGGGTTGGGGACGGTCATGTCGCCGGCTCCCGGTTGCGAGAGAACGCCCTGGCGATGCGGCGTTTGTGTTCGTTCTCAAGGAAAAATGAGTGCACACCGAACCCGTAGATTGCACAACAGCTCAGCGCAACGGCGAAAAATAGCAGATAGCCATCGAGCCGCACATAGTGATCGAGGACGAGGGCCGGCGGGAGAATGAAGGCGATGCTCAACGAGGGCTTTAGCAGGCTATGGATAAGGTAGCGGCGAATCGAGACGTTCAGAACCCGGCACGTGTAGACGACCATAACCGCCGCGTTGACGATGTTGGGCAAGGCCGTTCCCCAAGCGACGCCGTTGAGTCCGTATTGAATACCCCAGATGATGCTGACGCCGACGTTGGCGAGGGAGCTAAGAGCCATCACGATGGTCGGGAACTTGACGCGCGCAATCCCCATCAAAATTGGATGGCCGACGCCGCGTTGAACCAAGAATAAAAGGTAGGAGGGCGTGAGGATTCGCAGGACCGCACCCGACGGCTCCCGAAACTCTTCTCCCATCCAGATGGCGATAAAGTCGTCCCCGATGGTCATGAACAGCACGCAAGCTGGCAGAACAAACAGAAAGGTTAGCTGGCTATAGCTTTGGTAAATTGAAGCGAGCGCTCCGAGCCCACCCTTCGTACTCAGTTCACTCGATTTGGGCACCAGGGCGCGGGAGATGCCACGGACAAACTGCATCAGATAGTTCAGGAAATTGTTTCCGACGCTAAAGTAAACGATCGCACCCGATGAAATCACGGAGCCGATCACCATGGGATCGGTCTGAAAAGCCAATCGTGACGCGACTTGAAAGAGCAGAACAAACAGGCTGTAGCCGAGTATTTCCTTCAGCATTTTGGTGTTAAAATGCCGTGGGCTGAGCGAGATCTCTGGGTGCTTGCGCCTGATGTAGAGGAACAGCAACAGCGCTTGAAGGATGGCGACGCTCAACAGAACGCCGGCGATCACGAGCAAGCCGTTTTCGTTGGTCACCAGCAAGAAACAGAGCGCCACGCGCGTGACGACCAGTCCGACCTTGATCGCGGCTAGGATGACGAAGTCCTGCACGGCGGTCATGACTCCCTCCAATACTTCGAAGGGAAAGTTCAGAGCAGCCGTTGTTGTGGCGATCAGAACGGCGTAGCGGGCAACATGTTCGTACTGGTCCGGGATCTTGAATACGCGTTCCAGAGCGAAACTGGTGATGACTCCGGCCACCGTCACCACGGCCGCCATGCACAGATACAGTACGAGGCTTGAGCCGATGACGCGATTGACATCGTCCGTCTTGCCTTGCGCTCGATACTTGGAAATATGGCGGACTGTCGCGAGAGGGATCCCCAGGTGCAGCAAAGTAAGGTAGCCAGTGACCGCGGTGATGAGCAGCCAGATGCCGTATTGTTCCTTGCCGAGGGTCCCGACTAGGAACGGATACAGAACAAAGACGGAGATGATCGTGAAGAAGATCTCCGCCCAGTTGGCAATTACGTTTTTGAGCATCGGTAGTTTCAGTCGCGGCTAGCCGAGCTTCAGTCGCGTGTAGACGAAGATCGCAAATATGATGGCGAGGTCTCCGCCACCGACCAGCACGACATCCCACGCGCTGGCTCTGACCGTCCAGTCGCGTTGGTGGGCTTTCACTGCTGCATAAAACGCCCCGGCAAAGCCGATGTAGAGCCAGAGAATAGGGTGATAGGTAAAGGAGAGAAAGAAGGTACCGATAGCGAGCCCAGAAAAACTCGCGATCAATGCCAGCCCCCAGATGCGGGCGACTCGGGCTTCTTCGTGGTCAAGAGTGCGGTGCGCAACAACCCCGATCTTGAAACAGAGATAGAGGATTATGGACCAGAGGAACATGCCAATGAAACCGAGCTCTGCGGCCGCCAATAGGTACGAGTTGTGGGCTGTCAGGTGGTGATGCTCGGTGAATTGGTCGTAACCGGCTCCCAAGAACGGCCAGGTTTTCACCATCTCGATCCCTTCGAACATGCATTCCAGCCGTTCTAGCGAGGAGCTATCGGCGCGGCTCCCGGACCGCCCCCCAAGCAACAGAATCGGCAACGCGAGCAGTGCTCCCGGAACGATGCCGCGCCAACCGAATCGGTGTACGACGTAAACGCCGCACACCATGAGGAAGACGAGCTGGCCACCTCGCGACTTGCTCAACACAACGGCACCGCCGATGCAGAGGAAGCTGACTAACAGGATCCAAAAGCGCTTCCGGGTCCGCCTCACCTGGTACAACGCGAAGGCGAACGGTAGCGCGACCGAGAGTACCATAGCGACCTCGTTTGGATCCTGGAGGATCCCGACGTAACGTACGCGGCCGCGGGCGGTTGAGCTCAGGCCGAACCAGCCCACATGTTCGCAGCGGTAGTCAGCTTCCGGGTCTGGCGAATCTTCGTAGCACTCGAGCAGGCTCTCGCATTGCCGGCCATCGGGGACCCCGCCGCTAGAAAGGTGATCACCGGCTCCAATTGCGACACAGGATAGTGGCTGCAGACCTTGATGGACACACACGACCCCTACCCAGATTGAGCAGGCGACGATCGTCAAAGCCACCAGCTCGAGTGCCTTGAACGTTCTAACGCCGTGCGCGAGCAAGAAATAGACGATGAAGACGATCACGAGCGCGATCGTCGAGCGCACCAGTTCAGCGGGGACCCGAACGAAGACCGTCAGCAAGCACCAGGCCAAAAATGCGACCGTCCACGCCAGGTGAGGCGCGAAGCGCCACTCGCTAATTCGCAATTTTAGGTCCACAACGTAGCCGAATATGGCCAGTCCGCAGAAAATATACAGAAAGGGGATGCCCTGCAGCTCCTCAACTAGATCGAAAGGACGGACGAAAACGAGGACTATGAGTCCCAAGATTCCCGGAAGGACGAACACCGGCTCTAGGCTCCCCGCGCGCCAAGTTCAGAGGACTGACGGCCTCCGAGGAATTCGATGAGGTCAGGGGTGAGTTCGGCCATGTGGGAGCGGAGTTGCTCGACGGCGGTGGTCGCACCCTCCAGATCGCGCTCTCGCCCCAGTCGCTCAAGGAGCAGTGCCAGATCATGTGCCGACGCGGCACCACAATGGTCAAAGGCGCCCTTCATCTTGTGGGCTGTGCGCCGCACCAGTTCGCAATCGCGTTCGCCCAGGGCTCGGTCAAGATCGTTGAGCCATTCTTGGCGGTGGTCGAGAAAGAGCTGAACCAAGTCTCGTGCGAGTTCGATGTCCTGGTTCGTTCGACCGAGTAGCTCGTCTTCTGAAAATACTGCGCCTGTAGGTCTCGGGTTTCGCTCCTCAGAGTTCAGGACCACGCGCGAGACTCCCGCGTACTCTGGTATGACTGCCTCAATCGTTTCGATTAGTTCTGGGATATTGATGGGTTTGGTCAAGTACGCATCAAATCCCGCTTGGAGCACGCGCTCTCGATCGCCTTTCATCGCGTGTGCGGTGACGGCAACCAACGGCAGTGTCGCGATCGTGTTACTCTCGCTGGCCCGAATCCGAGCCGCCGACTGAAAACCGTCCATCTCCGGCATTTGCAGATCCATCAGGACGACGTCGAAAGGCTCTTGCTCTACTGCGCGCAGCGCCTCTGCGCCGTCTGAAGTGATCTTGACGCGATGTCTGTGGTTTATGAGCACTCGCTCGAGCAGGGTTTGGTTGATGGGGTTATCTTCCGCAACCAATATATGAAAGCTTCGCCGCGCGCTGATTGAGCGCGCCTGACGTTCCGCTCTGGAGCTGTTCCCCTCGGGGCCGAGCCACGACAGCAGGGTGTCCAGACAAGCCTCCGGTGCGAGGGGCTTCGATATATGCGCGAGCACGCCGAGTCCGCGGCAGCGGGCCGCATTCACGCTGCGGTGGCTCGCAGGCAGCAATGCGATTACGAAGGGGCCCTCTTTGAGTTCGGTGGCAACTTGTTCCAGTAGAGCAAATCGTTGCTCTGCGCGAGCTGGTAAATCGACGATCACGATGCCGAATGGATCGGAACCCTGAACCGCCGCATCGAAGTCTTGCCGCCAGTGATCGAGTTGCCCGGGCGAATCGGATCTGAGCCCGGTCCTCGCCAGCGCGCGCCTGATGAAGGCGGCGTGGTTCTTGTTTTCGCTCAGTACCAACGCTCGCTCTACCGCTAGAGCCGCTGGGGGCGGAGCCTCCACTGTCGATGTGACTCTATGCAGAGGAAGGTTGAAGACAAAAGCACTTCCGCGTCCTACCCGACTCTCGGCTCGCAGATCACCGCCCATCATCTCGACGAGTCGGGCAGAGATGCTCAGACCCAGACCGCTCCCGCCAAAGCGCCGTGTTGTTGAACCATCGGACTGAGTGAACGGTTCGAAAATCGCTCCCAGGCGATCTTTGGGGATGCCGATGCCGGTATCCTCAACGCGAAACTCAAAGTCCCTCGCCGGGTCACGGGGAGCTTGGGCTCGGAGCATAACCTCTCCGCTATCCGTGAACTTGACAGCGTTGCCAACCAGGTTGGTGAGCACTTGTCGCAGGCGATAGACATCGCCAACAACGAAGGAAGTGCTATCCGTCTCCCACATGAGTTCGACGCCCTTATCGTGGGCTCGTGGGGCTAGGCTTTGCACTACCTCGCTGAGAACGGAGCGCAGATCGAAGGGCGCGAGTTCCAGTTCGAGTTTGCCTGCCTCCACCTTCGAGAAGTCGAGTAGATCGTTTACGACCACGAGCATGCCGTCGGCCGACGTTTGCACACCTCTGAGGTACTCTCGCTGCTCGCGAGTGAGCTCAGTGTCTAGCACCAAGTCCGTCATGCCGATAATGCCGTTCATGGGAGTGCGTATTTCGTGGCTCACATTAGCCAAGAATTCGGTTTTGGCGCGGTTCGCTCCTTCAGCCAGTTCCTTGGCTGCATGTAGGTCGAGTTCGACTTTTTTCCGTTGCTCAAGTAGTTTGAGTAGGCTGGTAGAGTGCTCGTGCGCATCTTCCAGTGACTGGGTGGAGAGTCGATCGGCACGGCGTTTTGAGGCGCTTGCCATCAGAACGACCGCGGGGATCGCCAGAGCGAGCACGGCTACGCGTCGGAAGCCATCGTCCGAATAGCGAAGTGGTACTATCGATTCTGCGTAGAAGACGGCGCAATAGATTGTCGCCAACAGTGCGCTGAACATGCCGGGAGTGAGACCCGCCTGAAAGGCCGAGAATACGACCAAGGTCATCAGGATCGCAGGCGGGTTCGGCACTCGTGATCCGAACACATCGAACAACACAAATAGTGCGATGGCTGTGACTGTGAGTGCCGGTCCCCAGGCTGCCGTGAGGCGAGTTGTCGGAGGGGAGGTCGTTGTGGGCGCTAAGTTCAAGAAACACCTAATCGCAGGAGCGCTCGCCCACCGGCGAAGTCATCGCTAGCGGGATTCGGGTGGCACACGCGGAAGAACCAGCGCGGCTCATGTACCCGACCGGAGGTTCGTCGCGGGCTCTACTCGTTGATGGTTTCCTGCGTGTTGGCTCGTTGGCGGCGACCGAACGCGATCGCAGTGCCGAGAAACAAGATCAACAGTCCGCTGGTTGCGCCGCCAGCGTTGAGTTCGGGGGCGTCATCAGGCAAGTCACCTCCACCGGAACGCGGCCGGTGACCATCGCCGCTACCGGGGTGAGGGTGTTGGTGCGGAGCCGTGCCACGTGCGCGCTTTCCGGGTCGAATCCGGCGTTCCCCGCCGAAAGGCCCGGCAGTTTGTAGGACCAACGTGGGCTGAAGCTCGGCGATTGTTTGCTGGTGCGACGACAGAGCTGGCTCATCGTCATCGGGTGACAGCAGGGGACTTTGGGACACCGCTGCCGCCACAGCGAAACAAACCACGGAGGTCTTTAGGTTCATGACGCCCGACGGTGCCAGTGTCGGTTCATGTGTGCAAGTGTAAGATGATGTATATGGCTTACACTTGGTAACATGCTGTTATTGTAGGGATTATCGCCAGTCTGGCCCAGGCAGGCCAGGAAAAATTGCGCTTGTTCGACTGAAACTCCGGCGCAGCGAGGCGGCGCCTCGCCGGTAGCTTCAGCCGAAATGCAGCCTATGCGAGCTCTCGGCGGATGCCTTCACGGACGCCGATCCGGGGCGACCAGCCGAGCAGATCGGCTGCCCGGGTGCTGTCAAAGCTACGAATGGCAAGTGCTGAGCGAAGTCGATACTCGGCAATCGGAGATTGTCGTCCGAGCCAACCCAGCACCGGTTCGCTCTGCCTACCGAGCGCGAAAACCACACGACGGGGAATTCGAAGCACCGGGCGCTTTGAGTCGTCGGTCATGGCGAGCACATCGTTCTGAGTTATCGGTTCCGGATCGATCAGCTGAATCACCTGGCCATCGGCGGATGTGCCCCCCAGCGAGAGCAGAATCGCGTCCACGACATCGTCGATGTACACGAGCGGCAGACGAACCTTGCCGTCGCCGAGTACGAGCCAGCGGGATCCCAGCGAACGGGCGACGGCACCGGTCATCAGCGGGATCTTGCCCCCGAAGATTTGACCTGGTCGCAGTATGACGGTGGGGAGCTTTTGTGTGGCACACCACTCGGAAACCAGGCGTTCCGCGGCGAGTTTGGCCTGCGTGTAAAATCCCCGCTCTTCAGCACGCGGCTCAAGCGCGGTGCTTTCGTCAATGGACGAGCCCTTTTCGCCGCCGGCAAAGTCGATGACCGACATGGAACTGATGTAGACGAGTTTTTGGACATCGAACCGGCTGCACGCAGCAAGCACATTCGAAGTGCCAGCAATCGTGCCACATTCGAAATCAGCCCAGCTGCCACGCATGGCCGCGCCCAAGTGCACCACCTGGTCGGCGCCGCAAACGGCTCGTTCGACATCGTCGGGGTTGCCCAAGTTGCCGACGACCACCTGCACGCCCTCCGGTAGTTCCGCCGGCGCGCGACGGACAAACATGCGGACTCGTTTGCCCTCTCGCACCAGGTGCGACACCACGGCACTGCCGAGACCTCCCGCCGCGCCCGTGACGAGAACATCCGCCGGGCCCAGGGTGGGGCGAGTCTTCAGCGACTTCTTGTGATCATCGTCGGCCTGTTGCGCGACTCGTTCGACCCAGTCGACGACTACAGTCGCATCCTCCATGGATACGGGGAGTGCCGCTCCCGATCCGAGTGCCTCGTAGAAGGCTCCGACAAAATCTTGAAGCCCCTGGAAGGGACGAATGCGACCCCGGGCGAACTTCACGACGCTTTGAGGCACGTCGATCAGTGGCTGCACAGAATCCGTGACCGCGTTGACGATTCGTTCCACTGGTTTCGGCAACGGGAGCGAAGAGCGCATCGCGTGGAACATCAGGAACAAGTCGATGCGCAAGACACCGGCGGTTCCTTGAATGATTAGCTGACTCTGGAGCGGTTTCGTATTCCACGAAAGTTGAAATTGCCCCAGGCCATCACGACAGCGCACCAGGGCTCGCCATTCATCGAAGACCAGGTTGGGATCGCCGCCGTGGCTCGCCCACTGGGCGTCCACCGACTCGATCGGTCCCAAGAATTCCTGAAACAAGTAGAGGGCGTGCACGCCGAGATCTCGGTATGGGTAGGCAGCATCGCGATAGTGGGGCGGAAGGTCTCCGCCTGCGTAGGGCGGATAATCCGAGCCTCGCAAGAAATCGACGGATACAACTCGGCCGATTTTTCCCTGATTGACGAGGTCGACCGCGCGCCGCACCTGCGGGTCAAAGAGCAACGAATGATTCACGCAGGCACGACGACCCGTCTCGCGACTCACGCGGGCGATTTGTACGCAGTCGCTGACATCGGTGGCTAATGGCTTCTCGATCAGGACATCGCAGCCAAGTTCCATCGCGCGGACTGCGACGTTGCAGTGCGAGCTGGGAGGCGTGAGAATGTGCATCACGTCGACGCCTTCCTTCGCCATCTGTTCCATCGAGCTCATGGATTTTACGCCAAAGCGCTCGGCTTGAGCACGGGCGCGCTGTTCGTCCAGGTCGAAGATGCCGTAAAGTTCGGCGTTGGGTACGCGCGCCAGCGCCTCGACGTGCCAATCGCTGATGCCGCCGGCGCCAATCAATCCTACTCGATACTTTTTCATGTCAATCCCTGCGCCTGTTCGATGTGCAAAACTACTTGCCGCACCTTCTCGGTCCACGTTTCCCGCACCATGGCGAGGGAACGCGCCGAACTTTTCTCTTTGCTGTTCTCGGCGAGCACGCGGATTGCGGCTCGTTCAAATTCTTCGGGCCCGTCGGCGATCGCACAGTGTTGTCCGTACTGCATCACCTCCGGAACGGGGGTGGATACCACCGGTAGCCCGGCGGACAGGTATTCGCGCAACTTTAGTGGATTCACGAAGCGCATGCGTTCCGTGATGCGATAGGGGATCATGCCAAGCTGGAAGCCCTTGCAGTAGGCGGGCAACTCCGAATGAGATCTCCGTCCGAGCAGGTGCACGTTTGGCAAGTCGGCGAGCGCGCCCAGATCGACATGTACTCCACCGATTAGCACCAGGTGCCACTCCGGGTGCGTCCGAGCCAGGTGTTCGAGGATCTCGTAGTCTACCCAGTCTTGCAGCGTTCCGTAGAACCCCAGTCGCGGCTCGGGGATACAACCCAAATCTTCGGGGATGGGCGTCTCGTCATCGAGTGCGCGTGCGAAAAGTCCGTGGTCTACTCCGTGGGATGAGACATGCACGTTGGCGTTGTGACTCCGCTTTCGCTGCGCCAACTCCTCGCAAACGGCGAAGACCACATCGCACTTTTTTAGCAGACTGGCCTCCGCTTGCAGCATGTTTTGCTCGTCGATGTAGCTGAACTGCGACCACTCATCGACGACGTAGTAGACGAGCAGCGATTCGCCGAGCGTGCCGGCGTAGTCGGCAACGTTGGGCAGGAAGGTCCAGAGTTGAAATTTTTCGAACTCGAGATTTTTGCGCAGGAGTGCGATTGTTAGGCGGAGAATCCGCTGATTCACTCGTCGGGCCAGCGCGCTGTGGGGGAAGGGCAGTACTACTGGCGTGTAGACCCAAAGGTTCTCGGCAACTTGCTCAGGCCCCTTCGCGAAGCTCTTGAGCTTACTCACGATTTTTCGCAGATCCCGTGGGCTCCTGAAATTGGGAGTGCGGGTGGCGATCGAATTGAGCCAGAGGACGCGGTGGGTTTTCGCCAGTTCCATCATCACGTGATGGTTACTGGTTGGGTCCTCAGACCAATCCTTGGCGAAACAGATCACATCTCCGAGTGGCACATTACGATTCCTCCAGCGCGCTGCGGCCAGGGCCGAGGCGAGCGTCGCGCGCTCTAGCAAGAGGATTCAACGACGTCAAAGTCGTCTCCGCGGGCGGACATCGAAGGTGTTTCGATTCGCCTCCGCGAATGTGGTTGGCGTTTAGGGTGGTGACTGTGTTGACGATCGCGAGTCCGAGAAAATCCGGTCTAGGCGTTTACATACACAAAGTAACGGGGGAACTGCGGGGAACGGGCGCGAAGGTGTGCTGCCGCGGTCATCGAATACCCGGCTAGCCAATTTTCGTCATCGGGCCCTCTGCATGGCCGGAGAAGCCGTATATACGCTATCAGACAAGCGTGAACGGGCGATTGCCGAGAAGTGTTCAACGGCTTTCATTCACGTTGTCATGTCGCGCACCGGTGCCGAAACAAAAAATCCGGTGGCTTGACGAACATCACTCGACCTGAGAATTCACCGTTGCGATCATCATGCAACTAGTCGATTCCGTTCCGCTTCCATCGTGCGTCGGACGCGAGATATGTGACGAACAATTACGTTTACTGAATGCTGTACGAAAGTTGCACAGCATTTTCTCGCTGGAACAATCAATGCGATACGGCTATTGGAAGCCACGATGGAGTTTTCTAAGGATGTGTCCGGATCGACAACGACGCTAAAGATTCGGGGTGAACTCGACGCCACCACCACGCCAGACATACGCCCGGCGCTTGACGAGATCGCGTCACAGTCACCCAAACGGGTCGTGGTGGATCTTTCGTCCTTGCGCCTAATTGACAGCTCGGGGGTGGGCGGAATTGTATCGTTATTCAAGCGTGTACGCGCCGCGGGCGGACATTTTGAGGTCCTCGGCGTCTGCGGACAACCGAGATCGATTTTCAAAGTTCTGCGCCTGGATCGGGTTTTCGATATTAGCGCCTAACGCGTTCGTGCGGCACTTCCCGGGGTGCGCATGCGGGTTGGGTGGCTGGAAAGGTAGGCCATGAAAGTTCTCATCGCCACTCAGATTTTCCCCAACCACGCTCGTCCGGAAATGGCGCCTTACAATCGGCACCAGTTTGCAGCGCTTGCCAAGTACTGCGACGTTGATATGCGGGCGCTGATCCCTGTGCATCCCGCCACGAGGGTGCTCGAGCGTTGGCGAGCCACGGATCAGCCGATCATTCCCAAGAAAACTGAGCTCGATGGACTGCGGATCTTGCACCCGCGCGTTCTGTACATCCCGAAAGTCGGCCAAGTGGCAGCGGGAGCAACGTATTTCGCGTCCTTAGCTCCGCAGTTGTTGCCGCTGCGCGGAAAAGTGGACGTTGTGCTCGGCTCGTTCGCCTATCCGGACGGCTGGGCCTCCGTTTTTCTTGGCCGATTGCTTGGCGCGCCGACGGTCATCAAGGTTCACGGCTCTGATATCAACGTGTTGCCAAAGAGTCGCTTGCTCCGGCCGAACATCCGCTTTGCCTTGAGTCGGGCAGCAGCGGTAGTAGCGCCGAGCCGACCCTTGCTCGACGCAGCTGTTGGTCTCGGGGCCACCGCTCAGCACTCGCGGGTGGTGATGAATGGAGTCAATACGAGATTGTTTCGCGTTCGCGAGCGCGGTGCGTGCCGGCGCAGCCTGGGAGAGCCGGAGGCGGGGCGCATGCTCCTCTTCGTGGGCCGGCTTGAACCGGAAAAAGGCGTTGACGAGTTGCTTGAGGCGTTCCGAGCTCTCAGCGGGACACACTCAGATGCTCGTTTGGTTCTGGTTGGCGATGGCGTCGCGCGGGGGCGTTACGAAAGCTTCGTTCTCCAACATTCGCTGAACGCTCATTTCATTGGGGCTCGAGACCATGACGAAATCGCTACCTGGCTCGGAGCGTCTGATCTGCTCACTCTCCCGAGCTGGGCCGAAGGCACGCCGAATGTCGTGATCGAGGCACTCGTTTCCGGTCGGCGTGTGGTAGCGACCGACGTTGGCGGCATTCCCCACGTTGTGCCGGACCCGCTCTTGGGAGAGCTGGTTCCCGTGAGGGATCCGAGCAAGCTCCGTGCTGCGCTCGGTCGCGCGCTCGACGAGAGCTACAATCCTGGTGAGGTCGCGAAAGCCGCCGGTTTTGGTGACTGGAGCGACAGCGCGCAGAATTTGTTGGCTGTTCTTCAGGACGCCGCCCACCGTTACCGGTCTCGAGCGAACTGATGGCGCGCGAGTGGCAAGAGGAGGAATTGGGTTGGGCGCACGCCAAGCTGGAGATCCGCTGTGTTACGAACCGTCTCCGCCGGCGTTGGCCAGTTGTGTTGACGCTCGCGATTTTGGCGACGCTGCTCTTGGTAGGTCATCAATCGCGCAAGCCGCAGTTGTACCGCTCGCGGGTATTAATGCGCGTGAGCGAGACAGACTTTGACCCGAATTCCGCGCCGCCGACGAGTCGCCAGTTGCGGAATTACCTGTCGGATACCGCGCTTTCTCGGGGAGTGCTGCTGGCGGTCATGGAGCAGTACAAGATCAGTCCCAAGGGCCGCCGCCAGAACGAAGCGCTCGCGCTTGAGGAATTTCGGGATTTGATTCGAATCCAGGTGCATCAGAACCACTTTGGCCGTGCGCGGCGGCGGAATGACCCGCCACGGTCGGCGCGGATATCCATTGACTATCGGGGCGACGATTCGGAAACGACGCTAGCGGTCGTTCGTGATTTGGGCGATCTGGTGGTCTCGCATCAAACCACCGAACGCCAGGAGGCCGCGAAGCAAACAGCGACCTGGGCGGGGAACATGATGTCGGGCGTGCGGGATGAATTGTATCGCACCCGCGGCAAGGAGGTCAAACTGCGGCTCCAGTTGAGAAATCTCCAAGCGAGAGAAAAGGCGGCCATCCAGGTACAGCTCCATCGATTGCTATTTGTCATCGACGAACTTGAGCGCCGTGTGGACCTCTTCGCCGAGCGTTCGGGTAGGCTCCAACTTCGCCGCGATTTCGAAGGGGAGGCGGCAGGAATGCGCTTTGAGATGGTCGACCGGGGACGACAGTCGATGCCGATGTTCAGCAAAGGCCAACGCCTCTTCATGCTTGGCACTGTCGCGTTTTTTATGGTGTTTCCAGTCGTTACCCTCGCGGTTGGCGTGTTCGATACGCGGCTCCGCGATGTTGACAGCCTCCGCCGACTTGGTATCGAGCCGTTCGGACACGTTCCGCCGTTTCCCGGAGATGCAGTTGGCTCCCTCGTTGGTCGACGCCGAGCGGCGAATTCTCTTTCGGCTAGGAACTCCTGAGGAAATCCCCGTGCAAGCATCACCAGACAGCGACTTCATTACGCCCAGGGCGTTCCTTCGCCGCATCTTCCAGGTGTTGCGGCGATCTCGCCGATTCTGGCCGGCGCTTGTCGTTGCGGCGAGCCTAGGTATCGCCGCGGGGGCTTTCGTCCCCCGGATCTTGCCACCCGTCTACCAGTCCGAAACAGTCCTCACTTTTAAGGAAATCGTCCAGACCCACAGTCTGTTGGGGACCCGGCAAACCCGCATGGAAACTCGGCGCCAGCGCAATGCGCGGCTGCGGGAGATGGTTCTGTCGCGCAGTAACCTGGAGAGCATCATCAGCGAATTTAGCCTCTACCCTTCGACGGTGGAGAAGCATTCGATCGTGGATGCGGTCGAGGACATGCGACACGACACCCGCTGCCGCGTTGGTGAGGCGGACTCCTTCGCGATCAAGTTTCAGGGAGACGAGCCGGAGCTCGTGCACCAGGTTACCAAGCGGTTGGCTGATTCGCTGATCGAGCAGACCGCCAACTACTCCGCGGAACGCGCCACCTCTACCCAGAAGTTCCTGGAGACCCAGCTCGACACGACCACAGCTGATCTGCAGTCCCAGGAGGAGCAGCTCGCGATCTTCTTGGCGGCGCACCCCGAGTTTGCGCTCGACGATCGGGCAACGGGAGCGGGAGCTGCCGGCGCATCGATTAGAGCGGCCGAGCAGCGGGCGCGTACCACTCCCCAGTCGGGCCTAGAGATGCTGGAATCTCAGGCGGCGCGCTTGCGACGACAATTGCGAGCCCGGAGCGTCTCCGGAGGGTCTCCGGTTACGGCACCCACCGCGAGTTTGTCTGCGGAGGACCAACGGCGTGTGAACGTGGCGACGCGACAGTTGGAACGAGCTCGCGAAAACCTCAATCAGAAACAGGCGCGCTACACGGATCGGCATCCAGACGTAACTCGAGGGCAGGCCGAGGTAAAATCCGCGACAGCGAAGCTTGCGACGACCCGCGCCCAGGCGAAAGCGGTGGTGGTGACCGCTTCGGGCGCAACGAGCGATCTGCAGGCTGAGCAGACGCTCCTCCGGCACCGCTTGGCGGCGGTGGAAGCCGCGGTTGTCCGCGCGAAGAAGGCCGGCGACGCGGAGGAGGCACTGTCGGAAACGCGAGCGGCGTCCATCGTAAGTCTGGAAACTGAGTGGACGGGCCTCAATCGCGAGGTGGCTGCGGTACGCGAGCGGCATGAAGAGGTGCGCTGGCGGCTCTTCCAAGCTTCGATCGTGGCTCGCGTCGAATCCGTCGGGGGTGGGAGTCAGATGGTGATCATCGATCCCGCCTATGTTCCCCAGCGACCGATCAAGCGAGGCACCAAGCGAGTGGCGGCCGCGGCATTTATTCTTGTCTCGATGTTAGGTGGTCTGCTGGCACTCGGTCTCGCGCTGCTCGATGATCGCGTCTACGATGAGGATGATCTGCGTCGGCTGAACATTGGAACTCTTTGCCACAGCGTGCCGGTTGCCAGCGACGACTCACGATTGAGCGGAGTCGCATCATGAGCGATTGGCAAGTTCGAGGAGCTGCGGTTGTTGCGACTGCCGCGCCGGCGCGCGTTCGCGCGCGGCGCGTGGATATCATCGCCACTCATTCCGAGCCTCCGAAGAGCCAGTTCCCGCTGCCATTCGTCCGAGCACCTCAATCGGAAATTGCGGCGAGCTTTCGGTTGTTGCGGCATCGCCTGGCAGCGGCGGGCGACCCACGCATCATTGCGATCACCAGTCCCGACCGCGAAGAGGGCAAGAGTACCTGTGCTGTAAACCTTGCGATGGCCATGGCGGAACATGAGTCGACCGAAGTCTTGCTCGTCGAAGCGAACCTGCGTGCACCGAGACTCTGCGAGATGCTGGGCTTCGCGCCTCCCGAATGTTTTGCGACCCAGATGGGCGAGTCCTTAGGGCAGGACCACACGGTGTGGAAGGGAGTGGCCGCGTTCTTTCCCAATCTGCATGTGCTGGCGCTTGACCCGCGCTCGCCTCGGGACGAGCGGCTCAACGCGGCGGCGTTTGCTGGTGCGATGCGCTCACTTGCTGACTCTGATTACCAGCATATCGTAGTCGATTGTCCGTCGGTCGTCGGCACGGCCGACGTCAACGTTATTGCTGATTCAGCTGATGGGATTCTACTCACCTGTCGTGGTGGCACAACTACGCGCGATGCGTTGCAGTTGGCCGTTCGACATCTGAGCCCGACGCCGGTACTTGGTTGCGTATTGGTGGAAAGCTGATGTCGGGCAACTCTCGAAAAGATCAGCATTCAGGCGTCGGTATCTGTGCTGTCGCTGGCCGGCTTCAGATTGAACGACTTTTTCAGGACCAGGCGATTCGGTGCCCCGGGGTGATACTCAAGCTCGTCGACGAAAGACCGAATGATAAACAGCCCCATCCCCGATTCCGGCAACGAGTCGAGGTCAGGTTCGGGGATGGTGCTCGGATCAAACGTCTTGCCCGTGTCTTGCATCTCGACCTGGAGGCCCCAGACGAAGTTGTTGACGATCAGCGTAATTTTTCCTCGATGCCCATCCTTGTAGCTGTGCAAGATAACGTTGTTGAACGCCTCTCCAACCGCGGAGACCAGCTCGTGCGAAAAACGCGAGAGCTCATCGGGATCCAGGTTCGGAGCGACGCCAGCGAGTTTGCACATGCTCTCGATGGGGCGCATCGAGAGTTCGCGAAAGGCGAGGTCTCCAGGGATTGTCAGAAAGATCTGGCTCATGGCACCGCGCCTCACCCTAGCCCAACTCTCCGGGCTGTTGTAGAAGTCGCCGAGCGGGGCAGAAGATCCGGCCGCAAAGCGTTTCGTTTTTCGCCGCGGCAGTGCTCGCGTACCGGTCTCAGCCTCTCCTAAGCCAGTTCGTCTAACTCAATCCATCGTCATGCCCCCCCTTAGTGTTCGAATAGCGAAACGCGCGATAGATGTCGTGGGTTCCAGTGTAGGGATCTGTCTTACCTTGCCCCTGTATCCTGCTATTGCAGCAGCAATTCGGATCGATTCTCCTGGGGGCGTGTTCTTCAGACAGCGTCGTGTTCGGCAGATCACGAGTGATGGCGACAGCGGATCGGTTTTCGAAGAGTTCACCATCCTGAAGTTTCGGACGATGTGTGACAACGCCGAAAAGGGGACTGGGGCGGTCATCGCTTCGAAGAACGATGTTCGCACCACTCGCATCGGTCGCTTTCTGCGCAAGTCGCGGCTCGACGAATTGCCACAACTCTTCATCATCCTAATCGGGGACATGAGCTTGGTTGGGCCGCGACCCGAGCGAGCTGAGATCCTTCGTGATCTGACACTCGCGATCCCCTTCTTTGAGGAGCGAATGCGTGACGTGAAACCAGGCCTCACGGGATTGGCCCAAGTGAATCTGGGCTACACCGGCGCGATTACCGAAGGCAGTGTGTTGGAGGAATTTCGGTCGACTCTGCAGAATCCCTACGACCTCGAAGAGGCCGATGGCGCGCTCGCCGATGACATGCGAGCGAAGCTCTTGTTCGACCTCGCTTACACCGCGTCCCTTGAAAATCTGTCCACGTTTCTCGCCACTGAGTTACGCATCATCGTCATGACGCCAGCCGTGATGATGAAGGCACTAGGTTAGCTCCACACCCGCCCCCGGTTTCACTATGTCTACATTTCCCGCACCCTCTTTGCGTATCTCATCTCCACCGAGGAGATCGCCGTGGTCGTGGCTCAAGCTTGGTCTGGTCGCGTGGCTGTCTTTCACTGCTTGTTCCCCGCCTCCCGCAAATTTCCCTTACGACAAGGAGCCGAACCCTCAAACTCAAGAATACGTGATCGGTGAATCCGATCGTCTCAGTATTCACGTGTGGAACAACGATGATCTGAGCACGACCATCCAGGTTCGTCCGGACGGTACTATCACGATGCCGCTCATAGGAGACGTGAGTGCTGCCGGCAGCACGCCCACCGCGCTCAGTCGGGCGATCACGCACAAGCTGTCCACTTTTGTGAAAACCATCGCGGAGGATGCCCCCGTCACTGTCGCGGTCACGGAAGCCAATAGCTATCGCATCACCGTCACAGGTCAGATTTCAAGCCCCGGAGTCATTCAGTCTACCCACTACCTGCAGATTCGTGAAGCCCTCGCCTTGGCAGGAGGGCCGACGCGCTTTGCTAGTCCGGAGCAAACCGTACTCATTCGTATTCGAAAAGATGGGACCGTTGTTCGCATTCCCATCCGTTACGATTGGCTCTTGGAAGGTAGGCATCTTGAGCAAGACCTGGTGTTGACGCGAGGCGACCAACTTTTTGTTCCGTGATCCCTTCTTGCTGCTCCGGTATTGGACAAACGTCGTTCCGCCAATGAGCCAAAACTCCACCGTTCCTTTTGACGCTACTGAGGTCCAGATCTTGCGCACATTCATTGCTCTTATTATTCTCTCCTTGGCTCAGTTTGGCTGCAACGAGGCGGGTGCCGATGGTACGGATTCGAACTGCACTGTTTGTGACGATCGTGGCTCGAACGTGGGCGGCTCGTCGGCTGGCGGAGGCCTGGACGGCGGCGTCGGCAGTTCGAGGGGCGGGGCGTCATCTGGCGCTGGCGCGGAGGGCGGCGGCGGCACTTCGACGGACGGGGCGTCTGTGCCCTGCTGCGATACGCCGGTGTTGGGCGATAACCGAAATACGTCACCGCCCCCGCCCCCGGTGGACGAGGGCGTCCGCGCGTTTCCCGGAGCGGAGGGCTTCGGGGCACTGGCCACCGGCGGCCGAGGTGGTCGTGTGATCAAGGTAACCACGCTCGCCGCGAGCGGACCCGGCAGCTTGCAGGATGCGTTGAATCAGACCGGCGCGCGTATCATCGTATTCGAGGTGAGTGGAGTCATTGAATCCGATCTCGTGGAGATCCCGAACGGCGACGTCACCATCGCCGGCCAGACCGCGCCTGGCGGTGGCATCACCATCGCAGGTCGGCTTTACGCCGCCTACGATTTCGACGTCGGGAATATGATCATCCGACATCTGCGAATCCGCCCGGATTTTTCTGGCTCTGGGGAAGATGGGGATCGCTACGACGCAATTCAGTTCTCAAGGAATCGCACCGTGATTTTTGATCATGTCTCGGTGGCGTTCGGGGTGGATGAAACGGTGGACCTTTACAGTGCCGAGGACGTCACCTTTCAGTGGTCGACGATCACCATGTCGGCGACCTCCGGACACAGCGAAGGCAGCCATCACAATCGCGGTCTGATCAACGGGCCCGACGGGCGACGAGTATCGATTCATCACACGCTCTTTGCCCATCACTTCAATCGCTCACCGGCTATTGCGAACGGCCCGGCCGAGATCCGAAACAACGTTGTGTACAACTTCGACATTGGATTTGTGCACCACAACCCGGCCTCCGGTGCATTCAACTTCGTTGGTAATTACTTCCGCTCTGGTGACGACGGGCGTTCGATTCCGTTCTACTTTGATGATGAGAACGGAAGCCCTGTATCGGGACTTTCGTACTACCTCAGCGACAACTATATTGACGTGCCGGGAGCTCAATGTGACGGCGTCGTGAGCAACCCCTGGGCCGAGTGTGATTACGATCTGTTCGCGGATGTTTCGCTCCGCGCGACGAGCGAATTTGACTTTAGCGGCGATGGGCAATACTTCGCCCCGATACGGACGCAGGCGTCGGCCGACGCCTACGATCTGGTTCTCGATAATGCGGGCGCCTTCCCGCGCGACAACGTGACCTTGACCGCGATCTCACAGGTCCGCGATCGCGACGGTACTTGGGGCGCGTACATTCCCAGCAATTTGATGCTTGGGCTGGCGTCGGGCGTCCCACCTGAGGATAGTGACGACGACGGAATACCGGATGCTTGGGAGGATTCGGCTGGCCTCGACGCGGCGGATCCGAGCGACAACCTCACGATGATGCCGTCGGGCTACTCGGCCATCGAGCAGTACATTAACGAGCTTGCCGACGAGTTCACCTCGACACTCTAGCGGTGCTTGGCGCGACCGAAGTCGAAGTCAGTTGACGCTCGGATTCACGACTCTGGTACGAGATGGGCCGGAGCCGGAGCTGATCCGGACGGATCCTAACTACCGGTAATTATAGGCAGAAAGCAATGCCGAAAACCAGTAGCCTACACTTGACTACGTTGGCCTACAGACGGATAAGCGCAAGCTGAATACTGACTCAATCAGGGCCGGCGCAAGGCTCGAACAACCTCATGATGAAGCTCGTTTATTCCCTTGGTGCCGTGGTCGCAGCGGGCTCCGTTTCTCTCATTCCGATAGGCGGCGAAGCGCACGCAGTGACCGACGAATCCGCCGACAGTGTCGATATGAGCGCTCTGTCCCCAGCCAAGCCGTCTCGGGAGTTGCGCCTGTTGTTTATCCACCATTCGGTGGGGGGGCAACTGTTCTCGAATCCTGGTGAGCGGAAAGACGTCGCCGACAGCATTCACCTATCCCACGAGAATGGTGGCGGTCTTCGTCAGTCTCTCGAGGAGTTCGGCTACGAGGTGCACGAGGCTTCGTACGGGAGTCGCATCGGTCAGGATACGGATCTGTTCGACTGGTTGCCGAAGTTTCGGAACGATATGGCGCTGATCCTGTCAACGGATGAAAACGACAGGCCCTACGGTGACGCTCGTAAGAACGACATCGTGATGTTTAAGTCTTGTTACCCGAATAACAAGTTCACATCGGAGGGCGATGGACCCGGGGATCCCGCGGGCCCCGAGCTCACGCTCGTGAATGCACAGGCATCGCTCCTGGCGCTGCTCGCTGAGACACGGAAGCACCCGGACCGCTTGTTTGTGTATTTAACAGCGCCACCGAATGCGGGGAAATTCGATTCCGAACCGTTGGTCAAGTGGCTCGCCAAGAAGCTTCTGCGCAAGCCGAGCACCGCGGAGGTACACGCTAAACGAGCCAGGCTCGCGCGACAGTTCAACAACTGGGTGAAGTCACCGACCGGTTGGCTAAAGGGCTACGAGTTGAAGAATGTCGCCGTATTCGATTACTACGACATTCTCACCAACCACGGGGAGACCGATTTGTCCGCCTTTCCCAGCGGTGACGGTGCCGACAGCCACCCGAATCGCGAAGGCCAGCAACGCGCGGCGGCCGACATAGGGCCTTTCGTGAACCGCGCGGTTCGTCGGTCAGGGCTCAGCGAGTGAGCGCCGCTCGATACGAGATATTCCAAGCCAGGACCGTCGGTGACCGAAACTCCGCCTTCGATCTTTGGAAAGAGGATATGAGCGACCCGCGCATCGCGGTGGCGGCGGAGCGTCGCATGACTTGGTTGTACGATGAGGCGCCGGACGGCTCTCCCCTTACGTTCCTGGTTCGCGATACGGATAGTGGGCACGTGATTGGCTGTGCCTCCGCCATGCCTCGCACGGTCAGTGTGGGCGACCGAGAGCTAACAGCCGGGGTACTGGCGGACTTTGCAGTGAGCCGGTCAAGTCGCGTGGCGGGGCCGGCAGTCAAGCTGCAGCGTGCACTCGCCAAGCAGAGCATTCATTCGGGTATCGAGTTTCTCTACGGCTACCCAAACAAGAAAGCGCTGCCCATCTTCAAGCGACTTGGCTTTCGAGTGACGGGAAAGGTCGCGATGTGGGTCAAGCCACTCAGGAGCCGCGAAAAGCTCGAACCGCACCTCGGTCGCCTTGCTCCGGCGGGAGCGTGGCTGTTGGACTGCGCCCTTGCGATCGTTGATCGCGGACACAGTACTGCGCGAACCCGGGGCATACACGACGGATTCGTTGAACGCTTTGACGAGCGATTCGACAAGCTCTGGCAAAATACTTCAAGCCGCGAAGAGACGGTTCGGCCCCGGCGAAACGCAGCTTTCTTGAACTGGCGATACGTCGGTCACGCAACGGAACGCTACAGCATCTTTACAATTCGCCGGGGCAGCGAATTGCTCGCCTACGCAGTGTCCCGGCAGAGTGGCAACAAGGCGTTCATCGTCGATGCGTACTGGCCCGAGGGAAAGCCGGAACTGTTTGATGCCCTACTTCTCCGGTTGTCGAATGCGCTGCGCCAACGCGATTACGTCTCCATTTGCCTGATCTTTATGGGCTACGAGGGATTGAGCGCGCGCCTCCGCCGATTGCGATTCTTTGAGCGGAGTCTCGACCGCTCCTTGGTGGTTTACGTCGACAAGTCGCAGCCAGCCGCGCTCCGGGAGCTCTCCCACGAGCTGTCTCGGTGGGCGCTCTTCGACGGCGAACTCGACATCTGAGACGTCACATGAAAAACGTCGCAATGATTGTGAACAGTCTCGAAGTCGGTGGCCTCGAAAAGGTGGTGCTGAGCCTTCTCAACCATCTGGAGCAAGAGGCATTCTGCCCACATCTGATTTGCCTGGACGGCGAGGGGGCCCTCTTCGGCGACCACCACCTGCCGCCGGAGCGCTGCTTAGTGATCAAGAAACAGGTCCGGCAATTCGGCCCGGTCGCCATCGATTTTCGTGCGATCGCGGAGATACGTCGCTTTGTGAAGGAGCGAAACATCGAACTTTTGCACGCGCACAATCGGGCGCCGCTAATTTACGCGGGCATTGCTGCTCGCCTTGCGCCGCGCCGCCCCGCCTTGGTGTATTCGGAACACAACCAAATCTACAGCGCATCGGCCAGCGACAAGAAGACGCTCCGCTATTACCTGAGGCTCGCGGATCATATTGTCGCCGTCTCCGGAGACCTGCTGGAGACGCTTCGCCGTGACGCCCCCGTCCCGCGTCCCATCAGCGTGATTCACAACGGCATCGATGGCGAACGTTTTGCGGCCGCCGACGGTTCCGAATTGAGGCGGGAACTAGGGATAGCGGCCGACGAGTTCGTAATCGGCACTGGAGTGGTCATCTCCGAACAGAAGGGCATCCCCTATCTGCTGGAGGCCGCCAAAACCGTTCTTGAGAAGGAGAGCCGCGCGCGTTTTGTGATCGCCGGGGACGGCCCTCTACGCGAAGCACTTGAGAGACAGGCTGCGGGGCTCGGCTTTGGCGAGCGACTGCTCTTCCTCGGCCATCGCTCGGACATGCCTCGTGTCATCTCCATGTTCGACCTTTACGTATTGCCTTCTCTTTGGGAGGGTTTGCCGTTGGCGCTGCTGGAGGCCCTGGCGATGGGTAAACCCGTGGTTTGCACACGCGTGGGTGGCAATCCCGAAGTCATCGTTGACGGCGAGAATGGGTGGGTGGTACCGCCGAAGGACTCGAACGCGCTCTCTCAAGCAATGCTTCGGGTCCTTCGGGACCCTGTCTTCGTCGCGACTGCCGGCAAAGTGAATCGTGCCCGATTCACGAGCAAGTTCAGCGTGCACGCGATGGGCAGCACTCACGAACAGCTCTACTCAAGCGTGGTGCTTTCTTCTCACTCACTCGGTGCCAGTAGGGGCACGCGGTCACTAGCGTCGACTCGCTGAGAGGCGCCCGTGGACACTGGTCCCATGTCTCGCGACGGAAAAATGCCACCGACTGTCAGCATTACGAGATTCCTGTGAAAGTTGAACAACTGACGATCGGGCGCGAAACCGCCTGCAGCGAAGCGCTGGAAATGTTGATAGCGAAGCGCGATGCTGGCGTGTTCGGGCGTCCACAGAACTTGTACTTCGGATTGGAAGGTACCCGCGGACTCAACCCAGTAACCAGCTCTCGGCCCTACCTGATGGTGGGCGACGCGCTGGGTGGCCGACAAACTGAGGTTCTGCTGCCGCCAAAGAGGAATACCACCGTTCAAACTCATCGAATCAATCTGCGATACCTGGGAGAGAATCAGATTGATGCCCACGGATCGCTCGACCAACAGTTCGGCGCTGTTCCCGTCGCTGTGGTAGCGAAGCGCCGCTCCGCCGACAGGGAAGAACGCGCTACTGCCCTCAAAGTCAAAGGCCGATGTTATCCCGAGCCGCTCCTCGATAGACCAGACAATGGTGAGATCCCGCCGATGCCGCGCGGTGGTACTGCCGAGAAAGTGATTTTCCGCGGCGGTCGAAACGGCGCCTACGCGATGCGCATTGGAATGAAAATGATTCCCGCGGGTCAGGAAGGCGTAGGAGTCTCGCTCCCGGAGGTGTTCGATACCGAGTTCGGCGAAAGTCTGATATCGAAACGCTGGCTCGACGTCGACGTCGATGGGCCAGGCAAGACCGGAGCCCATCGACTGCAGGCCACGCCATCGACCGGAAAAGTCGCGGGTCCAAGACTCCGCCGCGTTGAGCTGTACGTACACGTCCTCGCTCTGGTTCTCGACGCCCGGTGTGCCGAATCCATTGAGGGTATGCTGCGCGAGCGTGGAGCTGCTCGCTTGAAGGTGCAGTTCGAGCCGGTCCGACTCGCTCACGTCGAAAATACCGTCGGCGCTCAGTTGGTCGGCGACCGTGTTCGCGCCGTCCATGTCCAGATAATAGACATAGGGACGTTGGTAGCTCAGCAAGTACCGAGAGCGGGGTCGGTCGTGAAAGAGCAACAGCGCGGGCGCGGCGGTGAATACCTGCGTCTTCGCCGGCTGCGGCACATCGAGCGGCGGCGAGGTCGGCGCGCCGAAGGCATTGTCTGTCGCGCCGTAGGAGAGGGTCCCGCTGATATGCACGGTGGTATCGGCCCCCGCGAGGGAGCACAGCGACAGAGTCGCGATGCCGACGCTTTTCGCGAAACCGTGCATGGGTCCAGGGCTTAGCAAGTGATGGCGCACAATGAAACCTTGCAGAGGCTCGGAATGCCGGCGCTCTCTCCAGAACTACACCCGGGGGCCTACGCAGAATTATTTCGCGTTGGTCGGCGGATTCGCGATTCGGGTAAGCAGGTCGTGGGATTGCTTCCGGTCGGGGAGACCGTGAGCGTCGTTCCTCTCGCAATCCATTTGGCGATTGCTCTTACCCACTCGGGCGTGCGACCGATCAATGTGTTGGATGCGAACACGACGAACCCTGCCCTGAGCACACTGCTTGAAGTTCGTGACGGAGCGGTTCCGCGACTCGTGCAGACCCCCATCGCCGAAGACGTGAGTGTGACCACGTTGGCGGGCCCACCGTCACCGGTACCGATGAACTCGGAGCTGCAGAAAAACATCGCGCTTGGGCGTAAAAGTTGTGCCCACATCCTGATGGATTTGACCGGCTTTTACCGGCTCGGGCATGGCGAGGGAGCCGCGGAATGGGTCGATGCGATCTTGATCGTAGCTCGGGCGAACGACAGTCGAGAGGAAGAGCTCCTTCGAATCCATTCCCTCGTGCCGCCTGAGCAGAACCTTGGCGTTCTCCTTACCGGCTGAGCGTCTCCTGTCAGTTCACTTCTCCAAACGATCGAACCGCCCCTATGCTTCAACGACTGCGCGATAAATATTTCGAAACCTGGCTTCCTGGCTACGCGAGACACGTAGCGCGCGCTTCGCTGCAGGAGCGCGCGTCGGGCACACGCCATTTGCTCTTTTGCTTCTGCGACCACTTTGAGCCCCTGTGGGGCGGCGCAGACAAAGGGCTGGGGCTCGCGCGGGTCGACAAATGGCTGAGTGACTACCCGAAAATGATTGACGGCTTCGTCGATGCCGACGGCAAGAAGCCTCAACACTCGTTCTTCTTTCCCGGAGAGGAGTACCGACCTGAATTTTTTGATCGGATCGACCAACTGGTGCGGCAAGGCTGTGGAGAGGTCGAATTGCACATGCACCACGACGACGCCACCGAAGCGTCCATGCGTGCCGAGCTGGAGCAATATCTCAAGACCTACGCTGAGCGTGGTCATTTTAGCCGCGCGCCGGACGGTCGACCGCGCTACGCGTTCATTCACGGTAACTGGGCACTCGCGAATGGTCGACCAGATGGGACTCGATGCGGAATCGATCGGGAGTTGCCGCTTCTGTTCTCCACCGGTTGCTACGCCGATTTTACATTTCCTTCGTGCCCTGATGTTAGTCAGCCGAATCTCGTCAACCAAATCTATTGGCCGACAGGCGATATGGGCCGCCGTCGCGCCTACGAAAATGGCACTCGCGCTCGCGTAGGCGAAAGCTACCGCGATCGCATGCTGATGATTCAAGGGCCGCTCGGCTTCGCCAAACGCCCGGGCCGCATGAGCCTCCGCATCGAGAATGGCGCGGTGACTGCTGATGACCCGGCCACCGCGTCGCGAGTCCACAGCTGGGCGGGGCAAAACATCGTCGTCGATGGCCGCCCGGACTGGGTTTTCGTCAAGGTCTACACCCACGGCGCGCCTGACAAACAGGCAGCATCGCTCTTGTCTGACCACGGGCGTAGCATGCACCGCGCGCTTCGTGAGCATTACAACGACGGCCGCAGCTGGAAGCTCCACTACGTCACCGCTCGCGAGATGTACAACGTCGCCAAGGCTGCACTGGCGGGAAAATCCGGTGACCCGAATGACTACCGAGACTTCGAACTTTCGCCGCCGCCAATTCTCAGCGGGCTTTCTGGCTAAGATGCCTGGACGCAATCGGGCAAGACAACGGGCGACGCGGGCAGCTCTGCTGGCCTCACTGTCGTGGGTCTTGGGCGTGTGGGGTTGTGCCCCCGCTCACGCATCCATGTCGTCGGTCCGAATCTTCGACGACGAGACACGGGTGCTTCAAGACCAAGTGGTGGACAGCGGCGAGCTGCCGTCCACGCTCCGCCTGGAAGCCTTGCGCGATGAGGTAGTTGCGTTTCAGGTTGTGGTGAGCGCCTCGGAGGGATCGCTCAACGGAGTGGAAGTTGAGTTGAATGACTTCGTATCGCCCTTGGCCGGCTCGCCATCTATCGAGTCTGAACGCTTCGTTGAACACTATGTAACGGTAGACGAACGTTCCCACAGCCGGCATCAGGGAGAATCACTGGCTTGGTTCGTTGGTGCGCGCCCGGATGGGCCGGAGTACTTGGGGCCGACGCCGGACGCGCTGATCCCGATCCAGAATGCACCGCCCTGGGCTCCTTATCCACTTCGCGTGGAGTCAGAGCATAACGGCGCTGTTTGGGTCGATTTACGAGTGCCTGGCGATGCCGGGCGGGGCGTCCATCACAGCACGCTTCGCATCTACAATCGCCACTCACCGTTCACGCCGCACGAGCGGGAACTCCTGGCGACTGTGCCGATCGAAGTGGTCGTAGGGGGGGCGCGGCTTCCTTACCGAGCGGTGAGTTTTTTCGCGTACTACGGCACACAAGAGTTGAAGAGCCGGTTTGGAACGACAGATTTCACCCAGCCGAACGCAATCGAACAGCAATTGTGGCAACTGCTGCACGCGCATCACGTGGACGCGATGGCGTATCTCGTCTCGCACCAGGACGCCTCGCGAATCCGCTCGGCGCTGGACGGGAGCTGGTTTCGGCCATCTGCCGGCTATCACGGCCCGGGCATTGGTGTGCCGCCGGCGGTGGTGTCTGTAGGGACCTATTCGGCGTTCAAGGGGCCGACACCGAAGAAGCTAGAGCGACTGCGCAAGCTGTTGCGTGCGATACCTGACGGCATCGAAGACGTATTTCTCTACGCGTCGAGTGAGGACTGCGAAAATCCGAACGGCCCCGCGTGGGAAAAATTGCTGGAAGACCGACCGGAGTTTTCTCGAGTCGTGGTCGGACAGGCGTGTCATGAGGATCCCAGCGGTCAGAACGTAGGTCTGGTTCTTGTTCCCGCGTCTCAGTTCGACGTCGCCACCGCCCACGCCGCCCGCGAGGCGAACAAGGCGGTGTGGATATACAACGGTCGCTTGCCGCGCACGGCTCCCATGATGCTCGATTCGCCGCTGCGAGGCTGGATCGCCAACGCTTGGATCTCGGCTTCCTACGATGTCGGGCGGTGGTTTCTTTGGGAATCGACTTTCTGGAACGACGACAACCGCGGGGGTCAAGGGGTGACCGATCCCTTCGTGAGCGCAGAAACCTTTCACAACGCTGATGGCGATAGTTGTCTCTACGATGGCCTCCTGCTCTACCCGGGCCAGCAACGGGGCGTGGTGCCCGAGTCCCGTCATCGCAGCGATCAGGGTCAGGTGATCCGGGGACGCGACGTTGGTTTTCCCGGCGTCTTGCCATCCATGCGGCTCAAAGCATTGCGTCGAGGAATTCAGGATGCAGCGCTGTTCCTTTTGGCTCGACAGGTGAACGCGTCCGCAGCTGACCGCGTTGTCCACAAACAGATCCCGCGCGCCCTCAGCGAAACGAATAGGAATGCACCGGCGCCGTGGCTGGCGGAGCATTTCGGACCGGCCCGCGCGAAGCTGCGAGCCATCATCGGGTATGGGGAAACGCCTGTGGTTGAGCGCGAGCAGCATGGGCGGTGGCTAACCGATGCCCGGGCAGCTCGGTTTCTCCCCAGCGCCCCGTCCGGTGGTCCCCCGCGGCAGCGTACATCTGTCGTAGTCGGGTGCGTGCTGGCTCTGCTAGCCCTACTGGGTGCATTCGGACTGGCTGTCGGTGTCAGGTTCTTGCCACTCCGGAGACGCTAGGGTTCGAGCCAGCGGACCACGCCCTGCGTATTGGCTTTCAATGGGCCGCCGGGAGTCACAGTAATGCGGATCTCGCTGCCGGAAATCGTATGAGTCACCGCAACCTTCGTTGGCATATTCACCCATGTGTGAACCCGTTTACTCTGTTTCGGTAGGCTGTATTGAAAGGCCGTTGTCGGCGAAGCACCGAGAGGCGCCGTAGAAAAAAGCACCACGTCGTTTTCCAGCCTCGCGCCCTGCATGGTTTCGCCGGCGCTCACATTACGTGCTTGTAGCTTCGGCGCGGGACCGAGCCCCACCCGGATCACGTTCAAGAACCGTCCGCTCGGGGAGGTCGTCGAGATACGCCAAGATCGACTCTTCAGGTCGTCGTTGGTTTCTACCTGAGGCGAATCTCCGGCCAGGACTGAGAGACTCAACCCGCCCTTCTCGTGGCGGGACTGGAACAGCTTGTTTCGCAGGGCGGGGCGGGTCGCGGTGTGAAGGCGCCAGTCAAAGGGGGTGGCCGGGTCCGCTGCTTTCACGCGATCATAGAGCACCAGCGTGTCCGGCTTCAGAAACACAAACTCCCGGATATACTCCGATAGCAATAGGCTACTCTGCCCCCGCGGTGCTTTGCGGCGCAGGGCCGGAGCGCCGTCGACCTGAGCATAGCTGTACTCGTCGGTGTCGCTCAGCTGCAGTATGCCGCGGCCCTTTTCAAGTTTTCGTCCGAAGCGGCGCTCGGCGTGGTCCACGTTGACACCGTTGTGCGCGCCTGGCTGCCACAGCAATCCCGAACGACTGAAGGTGGCGGAATCGATGGCTTGCCACCCCCCTTTGAATAGGGTGAAGGAGCCGGTCTCGAAATGCGCGTGTCCCATTTCCGTGCGCGGCAGGCCGCTAATCGTGAGTGCGGTGGCGTTCTGGTGCCATCCGCTACGGATGCCTAGCCATTGAGAACCTTTGGCCAAGTAGAAGAGTTTCAGCGATTCCGGCTTCCGAGTTGGATCCTTCACCGAATAAATCAGATCCTGGTAGAGCAGATGCCGAAGGGCTGGTGAGCCGGTGTCGTAACTCGGCACGACGCGGCGCAGATACCACTGTCCGAGCTGTCGCGCAGCCTTGTCTGCCAGCCAATAGGTCGCGATTTGTACGTAGTCTCGGTCGAGAGGTGTAGCCGGCAACAGACTGTGCCGGGCCAAATCGCCTGCCGGGTGCAGAGACCGACGATCGGGCTGGAGCTGATACACGGCGTAGTAGATCGACTCGGCGAAATAGCGTTCCGAGGCGATATGATTCTTGCCACCGGCTGCTGCGATGAGCGCGAGCGTCGCAAAGAGGCGTTGCTTTGACCGCTGACCGTAGTTTGCACCCTCTGGCCAGTCGCCGCCCGCGCCCTCGGTCCGCAAATAATCGAGCACACCCCCGGGCTTTTTCAGCTGCTTGTGCAGCTTTCGGATGAAGGCATCGCCGCGGGAGTCGCCGGCTGCGCGGAGGGCGTACCCCGCGAGCGCTGTGCCCTCCAAGTATGCCATGTGGTAGTTGTGCACGGGGGTATTGAGGGCCCACTGGATGCGGCGGTCCTGCCACATACGAGTCGTCCATTCCGCCAGGTAGTTCGCCAAAGAAGCCTTTTGTTCGGCTGACAACGCGTCCGCGCAATAGTTCAGAACCTGCGCGACTGGGCGCATGGCATCCCCATAGTAGAGGTATCGATCGCGCTCGACTTTATCGGTGTCCATTCCGTGTTTCGCCCAGGCGTAGGCGCTCTTTGCGTACTGCTTGTCACCGGTGAGCAAATATACAAACGCGATGTTGCCGGCGCCGCTGCGGCGGCTTCCGACGTTTCGGTGAGTTTGGGCGACGTTCCGCTCAAGCGCCTTCCACTGGGGGGAGCCTTGAGCGGCTTCCTGTCGGAGCTCTTCGAAGCGTACTTTAGTGACGAAGAGGTAGGCGGCGGCCTCGCGAGTATCGTCGACCTGTAACCCTACTTGGGGACCATCCGCGAATTGCCTCGCAGAGAGTGACGCGGGAGGGGCGGGTTGCCCCTGAGCGCCCCGTGTCTGCGGTGGTGCGCCGCCGGCCGAGCTGCGAGCGCACCCGAGCGCGACTGAAATCAAGCATCCGAGTGCTAGGCAAGAGAGTGAGCTGAGGCGTTGCATCGGTCAACCTCGCCGCGCAAAGGCGCGTTGCTCTCTCGCGAGCGTACGAGCGTACTTTGCTTCAACGATGAGTTTCGCTCCGCGAGGGCCGAGACGGCCCTCAGACAGATTCTGAAACTGCTTGAGCGCTCGTTGGTACAGGTTCCTTAGCACCAACAAATCGAGCAAGATCTGCTCGTTTGGCGTGGATTGTCCTGAGAAATACCCTTCCAGGAAAGGACTTTCGAGAGAAACTGCGCGACTGCGATTAAAGCGTGGATAGGTCGGGTAGGGATTGAGTGTTTTGAGCGTGACCAGAAAGTAGGCGAGGTCGTGGAATACAATTTCGGAGAATTTACGCTGCAGATCAAAGACGTAGAGCTTCCCGTCGGCGAAGGCCATGTTCTGGGGCCCGTAGTCGCCGTGAACGAGTGCGTTCGGCACGCGTAGATCGCCGTGACGACTAATAGCCGCCACAAAAAACTTCCGGAGCTGCTCTGTCGAGCGGCTGAGCAAACCATGCTCGTTGAGGCGAACCGCGAGTTCCTCAAAACGCGGGAGGAAGGTCGATTCCGCAAGCGTACAGGAATCGGGGTCGCGCGTTGTGTCGTGCAGCAAGCGAAGCCAGCGACCCGCCAGGCTGATTCGACGACGGAGTTCCGCCTGTTGCTCGAAGGACGCCCCGAATTCGCAGGCCTTCATCATCCACGGAGAAAAGCGGGTTGACTCGACGAACTCGGAGACCAGCGCGTCGGTTTCCTCATAGAAATCCAACGGGCGGACCAGGCCAAGCCCATCGGGTTCAGAGGGAGCATCCCGCCAAATCTGCCTCATGTTGAAGAACTCGGTCTGACCCTCATTGTTTTCCGGGAACACCGGCGCGAACTTGACGACTACTTGCTCCGTACGGTCCCCGAACTTGAGGTCGAACAGGTAGAGCGGGTAGGTCGAGCGTTCTTGAAATGGCCGTTGTGTGATTTCAGGCTCAGTGCCTCGAGCGTGCGCGAAGTAGGAATGCGCACGACGCCGTAGGAGCTCCTGGGTTCGTTCGATATCGACGTTCATGACTGGCCACCGCCGCCATGTGACTCTGTGAGAGCCCGAAGAGAGCGATCGAAATAGCGCTGGATCAGCGGGAATAGCGCAATGTTCCGAAATTTTCGGCGATAACGATCCGAGCGGATCCCGGCATAGAAGGCCGCGATTTCCGTCATGACACAGAGTTGATGAAAGTGAAGTTCGGTGGGGTCGGGGATCGGCGACAGTGCTCGGAGAAACTCTTGCTGCAGTCGCGAAACGCGTCGGCGCGAGTGGTGCGGGAATACCTTGAGCCAGTTGAGTCCGACCCAGAGCCTCGCCACGTCTAATGTCGGGAGTCCCGTACCAATACCAACAAAATCTAACGCTCGAATTTCTCCACTCGGACCGAGCAGGAAGTTCCATAGTTTGGCGTCCACATTAGCGGGGACCAGTGTTGTTGCGCGGCCTTCGAGCTTTGCACGGGAATCGTCCAGCGCCTCGCGGACGCGCTCTGCGGTCCGGGCGGTGACCATTTTCGAGGCGAGTGCTGTTTGTAGGTCGCGCCTGGCGGTCGAGTGCATTCGACTCAGGTCGTAGGGCTCCCCGGCCGACGGCGGTTCTCCGCGCTGAAAAATCTGGAGCCAGACGGCGAGTCGGTGAGCCACGCGAACCCCGTCTCGCATCTTGCCAGCGCTCGCGCCGCGGCGAACTGCCGCTCGGAAGAAGCTCGACAAGTCCGTGCCAACGAATTCTTCGCTGACGAATCCGTGCAGTTCTCGAACGTAAGCAACTGGATGTACCACTCCGAGCCCCGGTGCGTCGTCGAACAATTTCCCGAGCGCGGTCAAGGTATCGTGCTCAACTTTCGCGATCGCGTATTCCGCCTCGCGTTTGTAGATCTTGAAATAGTAGGCGACTCTTTTGTTCGCGACGCGGAAACGGTACACAGATGTTTTTGGTCGGTCGTGCCACAACTCTGCCGCCAATAGGCGTGTATCGCCTGCGAAATAGGCGCCGGGCCCGCCGCAGATCGCCGGCCAGAAGCATTGGAAATTACTGTCCATTTTTTGGTTCCGGCGAGCTTGCTAACTGAAACGTGGTGGCGGGCATAGGGTGCGTTCCGACCACCCGATGAGGGGGCTGCCGTCGAGTCCGGTCACGCGGATTTCCCGGTCGATATCGTGCTAGGGCACTGCTTCGAAGACGGACTGAACGATGGAAATTGCGCAAAAGAACCGGCTGCGTCAAGCGGTGCGTCGAGCACTGTTCGGACTCTTGCCCAGTTGGGCACTGACCGAACGAGTCGAAAATGCTGACCGTGCAGTCTTCCTTACCTTTGATGACGGGCCGCATCCCGAGCACACGCCGAAGCTGCTTGATGAACTCGCCCGCTACGGTGCTAAGGCGACGTTTTTTGCCGTGGGCGGTCGCATCGCGGAGCATCCGGAGATCGCTCGGCGCATTGTTGCGGAGGGTCATACACTTGGGCACCATTCTTACCACCATACGGACCCGAGCCACACGACGGCGGCCCAGCTCGCCGAAGAGATCGAAAAAACTCTGGCTCTGGCAAAAGAGCACGGGCTCGGTGTTCTTCGCTTCTTCCGCCCGCCCCACGGAAAATTGACAGCTGGAAAACTTGGGCGCCTGATGCGTTCGCGGCAGAGCACGGTGCTGTGGAACGTCGATACCAAGGACTACAGTTGTGACCACGAGTGGGAGATCATCGCATGGCTGGAGCGGAACCCGCTTCGTCCGGGGGACATTGCGTTGATGCACGACAATCACGCTGTCGCTCCTCGTGCGATCGGAGCCGTGTTGGAGCAGCTGCAAAGTTCGGGACTCGAAGCAAAAGCACTCACGATTGATCACCTCTAAGTCTGGACGCGCCGGGCGTCAGTTCTGCGCCTGTCGGAACGCGCGAAAGGTAATGCCGATGCCTGAATCGGTGGAAATCAGCTGTCTCCAACCGATGGCCTTGAGTCGACCGTTGTCGAAACGGTTCCCGCCCCACATGGTTGCGCTCTTGTAAGGAGTGAATATGTTGGGAAGCTGGCCCTTCGAGTAATTGTGGTACTTTTGCACCATTGATGAGCCGAGCCGCAGCGCGAAGTACGGAACCCGGATGCTAGGGCGCTTCTCGACTTCCTTTTCGTAGCGTTTGAAATACTCGCGACAGGTCGGCATGTGATCGTCGACCACGTTGTAAACTTGCCCGAGCGCTGCTTCGCTTGAGCCGGCAACCGCGATAGCATCTGCACAGTTGTCGACGTAGGTGAGCGGCAGCAGATTGTTCCCGCCAAGTAGAACAAATAGCCCGGGCAGTTGCACCCCGACTCGGGCGGAGAGGCGCGAACCTTGGGAGCCGTAAATTACACCCGGGCGCAGTACCACCAGCGGGTAGTCGGACCTTTCCTTGTACTCCCAAAACAATTTTTCCTGGCGCAGCTTGGTTTGCGAGTACAGATCTCGAAGCTTGGGAGACGCTTCGAGCGGTGTGTGCTCATCGACGACGGTGCCCCGAGGCAAGTTGGCCACTCCGTAGACGCTGAAGGAGCTGATCAGCACGACCTTAGGCGGGGTCTGCTGCTCGGTGACCGCTTCGAGAAGATTTCGCGAGGTGACGACCGTGTTCAAGTACATGTCGGCGGCCGCTCCGCTGAGAGATGCGGCGAGGTGATAGATCGCGCTCGCGCCATCGATGGCGGTTCTTGCATCGTCGACCCGGGCCAAACTACCGACAAGAACGCGCGGGTTTAGCGATGGGTATTGAGCTAGCACGGCATCGAGTCGTTTGCGGTTGCTGCCGGCGCGCACAAGGCAGACCACGTCCTGCTGGCCGGCGCCAAGCAGTCTCTTCACCAGGGCTCGCCCGAGAAAGCCATTGGAGCCGGTGACCAGGGTGCTCATGCTCTCGCCTCAATCGGACCGCTCGGCAACTCTCGGGTTTGGGTCCCCTGAGGTGCCTGGGCGAACACTTCGTCGAGCATCCAAGCGATGCGCAGGATGTCTCGATGAGGGATCGGCTCTTCGGTTCCGTTGGCGATGCTCTCGTAGAACAGTCGAAGCAGGTGATTGAGGCCCGCAAAAAAGTGAAAGTCTGACTTGGCGAAGCGGCGCAAGTTCTTGGCGCCCTGTTTGGCAAATTGTGCGGCCTGTCCGAATGCGGGAACGAGACGCCCGACGGCGCTCGGTAAACTTGTCGTCTCGGCGAGCGTAACTGTGCGTGCCAGGTAGTCTGTATGGATTGTCTGTTTGGTTCCGTACACGGTGCAGGAGTGGCCGGCGGGAACGATGTGTGACGAAAAAGTTGCGTAGGCGCTCACCTTCTCGCCGTGAATGGTGACCCGCAGCTCGTCCAGCATGTCATCCCGGATATCACCGTAGCGTTTGTTCCGCCGGATGCTTCCGAAGGCGCTCATCTTTGGTTTTTCGTCCGGTAGGAACTCGACGAGTTTGTTTAGCAGGTGATCGATGTTGTTCTGAAAGAGCTTGCCAGGCAGTTGATGCACCCAGTGATTCGGATCGCTCATCAGCGCACTGCCGAATTGTCCGGCAAGGTTGTAGCCGTAGAAGCTTTCGACGTGCACGGGCTCGCCCAGTACGCCGTCTTCAATTAACTCGCGCATAGCGAGTGCGGGGGGATCAAACAAGTATGTATGACCGACCGTTAGCTTGCGGTTGGCGGCTACAGCCTGTGATACGAGGGAGCAGGAGTCCGGGTAGTTGAGGGTTAGCGGCTTTTCTACGTAAACGTGGCAGCCCGCGTCGAGCGCGCGAGTGGCGAGATGGAGGTGACTGCCCGGCGGAGTGGTGACGTGCACGACGTCAGGGTTTTCTTTCTCCAGCAGTTCGTCAAAGTCGGCATAGTGAGCGGGGATGGCGAAACGCGTGGCGATTTGCTCTGCCATCAGTGGTTCGAGATCGCAGACCGCCACTACCTCGGCGAGGTGTGGTATCTTGCGGATCTCTTCGATATGGCCATCGGCAATTTTGCCGCAACCCACGATCGCTATTCTGAGACTCATCAGTAATTCCCTTGCCTGAGTTCGCTACGCACTCGTGACGGACGCGGCGCTGCCGAGTGGGGGCACTGTTTCCGCTTCCGCCCAGTCCGGTTTCTTGAGGTACTTGCTCAGCCCGCGCGCGAACCCGATACCGTGAGAGATGTGCAGTACCGGAAAAATCGCCCAAACGAGCGGGATGGCACTCAGCCTCTCCCGGCGCCCAACGCGAATCGCCTCGGTACCGGTTAGTGCCGAATAAGCGCTGAACAACATCCATGTCGAAAGCTTGTGCGGGCTGGTGAACAACAATGTTGCGCCGCCGATTACCATCAGGAACGGCAGCGCAGGTCGTACTTTCAAGAAATGTCCGTGCTTGAGGAGCGTGCGCGCTCGCCCCTGGCCGTACTTGAAGTACTGCTTCGCGAGCGTTCGGAAGGAATCGCGAGGAAAATACTCGGCGACCAGATCACGGCTCAGATAAACCTTGCCACCAGCTTCGATAATGCGCTGATTGAGTTCGGCGTCCTCGTTGGTGATAGCATTGGGGTCGAACATTCCGACGGTTTCGAAAACCGAACGACGGAAGGCGCCGCAAAATACTGTGTCAACGAAGCCCTCGGCTTGTTCATCGCGATAGTTCGCGCCGCCGACGCCGACCGGACTGGTCAAGGCGGCGCAGAGCGCGCGCTGAAAACGAGACTGGGAGCGAGCTCGTTGCGCGCCGCCGACGTTGTCGGCGCCGGTGCGCGCCAGTACCTGAACACAGGTTTTGACGTAGTCGCTCTGATATTGGCAGTGCGCGTCGAGGCGGATGAGGAATTCCCCCGTGCTTTGCCGAATGATTTCATTCATGGCGGGAGCCTGGATCCGGGCCGGATTGTCGATCCAGCGCAGGTTTGGATACTTCTGGCCCAGCTCATCCAGGATCTCCCGGGTGCGGTCGGTGCTGCCTCCGTCGGCAACGATCACTTCCATGCGATCCATCGGATAGTCCTGTTTCATCACGCAGCTGATGCAGTGCTCGATGAATGCTTCCTCGTTGAGACAAGGAATTCCGATCGTCAAAAAGGGCGTTGGACTCATGATCGCAGGCACTGGGGGTTCGACTCGGGGAGTGTTGCGCCAGCTCACAACCCTGAACTTGTGGGAGGCTTGCTCGGGATTTGGGGCGAGGTCAACAAGGGAAAACGAGAGCGGGTATCGCGGGCCCCGGGTGAGCAAAGCATTCCGGATCGTTGTGCAATATTGCGCCTCGCGTCGCGATGTGCGTTCAGGCAGCGCGGCGCGACCCGCAAGAAAGACTTTAGAAATCTGCGCGAGCGGTGCTACATCGCGCGGGCTGGCGCAGAAAAAGTGGATCCAACGTGTGCGGAATTGCCGGAATCTTTAACCGTAAAGAGCGACCTCGCCCGGATGTAGAGACGCTCACCCGCATGGCCGCATCCCTGCATCACCGGGGACCGGATGAGTTTGGCGTATATCGTGATGAAGCCCTGGGTTTGGCGCACGCTCGGCTGTCGATCATTGATGTTGCAAGTGGCCAGCAGCCACTCACTACAGTCCGGGAAACCACATATATCGCCTTCAATGGCGAAATTTTCAATTACATCGAGTTGCGCGCGCAGCTTTCGTCGCTCGGCGCTCGCTTTCGTACGGAGAGCGACACGGAGGTCATCGTCGCCGCCTACGAGCAATGGGGGGAAGACGCTTTTGCGCGCTTCAACGGCCAATTTGCCATCGCGCTTTGGGATACCGCCAAGAAAAAGTTGCTGCTAGCACGGGATTGGGCTGGGATTCGCCCGCTTTACCTCGCCGAACACGACGGGCGCGTTTATTTTGCGAGTGAGGTAAAAGCGATCTTCTCGGCCAACCTGGAGCTCCCCCGTTCCCTCGATCCAGCGGGGATATCCCAGACCTTCTGTTTTTGGAGCATCGTTCCCCCGACGTCAGTGTTCAGCGGGATCCGTGAGCTCGAACCGGGACATCTCAGAATCTATGAGGGGGGCGAGGTGTCGGATCGCGCCTTTTTCGAGCACGAGTTTCCGATTGACCCATCGATGGGATTTTCCGGCAGCGTGGAGGATGCGGCCGATGCGGTTCGCGAGACGCTGAAAGAGGCGACGCGACTTCGTATGTTGCGCGCCGATGTGCCGGTCGGAAGCTATCTATCCGGTGGGCTCGATAGCTCGCTCGCGGCATCGTTCGGTCTCGAAGCGAAGGGGGCAAGCTTTCAAACGTTTTCGTTGCGCTTCGAAGACGCGGAATACGACGAAACCGGCTTTCAGCGCGAAATGGTCTCGCGCCTAGGTACCGAGCACAGCGAGATAGTTGTCTCCCGGGACGACATCGCCGAAGTTTTTTCGGATGTGATCTGGTTTGCCGAGCGCCCGCTTCTTCGAACAGCGCCGGCGCCGCTCTTCTTGCTGTCGCGGCTCGTGCGCGAGAAGGGCATCAAGGTTGTCCTGACGGGGGAGGGCGCGGACGAAGTATTTGCCGGCTACGACCTGTTTCGGGAAGCAAAGGTGCGGCGGTTTTGGGCGCGCCAGCCGAACAGCGAACTGCGCCCCCAGCTGCTCGACCGCCTGTATCCTTATTTGGCTCGTTCCCCCGTGAAACAGCGCGCGCTGTCGCGGCGTTTCTTTGGGCGGGATCTCGAAAAATCCCTCTCGCCCGGGTTTTCCCACGGCATGCGCTGGAGCGGAGCAAAGGCTCTGCAGCGAATGTTCACCGGCGATCTCAAGCAGTCGCTGAGGGCTTTCGATCCGGAGGCCGAGCTGCTGGCCCGCTTGCCCGAAAAGTTCAGCTCCTGGGATGTGCTTGCGCAGGACCAATACCTTGAGATGCGCACATTGCTCGCGGGCTACCTTCTGAGCTCCCA
>SPKZ01000241.1_pt1 | contig 44102 bp, 67 predicted proteins | sample 2456571 | NCBI WGS metagenome assembly SPKZ01 (sample SAMN11192286, study PRJNA482655) | marine metagenome | biome: ENVO:00000447; feature: ENVO:00000244|ENVO:00000211|ENVO:00000569|ENVO:00002023; material: ENVO:00002151; isolation source: ocean water from marine abyssalpelagic zone ...
AGGGTAGGTATAGTTGATGCTAATGGTGACGTTGTGGCTGTTCTGGGAGCGTCTGAGGATGGTAAACCCATTATATCTTGCGGAGCTAAGGTCGCTTTGATTACAGAATATGATGTTGTTAATTTAGAAGAGGATAATTAATATGATAGATGCACAGAATTTTTGGTTTGTAATTGGTAATATCTTTGTATCTACTAATGTAGCAACTTTACAAGATAGTAGTACATACGGTTATTTAATGTTTGGTAGTCTTATTATCTTACAATGTATTCTAAACATGCTAAAAGGTAGTAACAATGATTAGAATTATAGATGGTTGCTTATTAGATGCTAGAGATAATAATGAGATCAATTATGCTATCCACTGCTGTAATGCACAAATGACAATGGGAAGTGGTATAGCTAAACAAGTTAGAGAGAGATACCCTCTTGCTTATACACGTTATATTGATTCTTTCACTAGGTTCAGTACTAGAGATACAATGTTAGGGGAAGTATCCTGCGGAGATAGGATCATTAACCTAATTGGTCAAGAACGTTACGGATGTAGAGGCAGCAACCGTTATGTTAATTACGGAGCTATTGTTAGAGGTTTTAATGAGATCATTGAAGAATGGGGGTATGAAGAGGTTGTATTCGGATTTCCTTACTTGTTCGGTTGTGATATAGCAGGAGGAGATTGGGATATTATGATGGAGCTGATTGAGTTCTGTTTCGAAGGGTTTGAAGTTAAGATTTATAAAATATAACTTAGAGAACGAGCATGGAAATATTAACAGCTTATTGGGATGGTGAAAGCTCTGAACACGGTAAGTATGTTCAGGTGGTCGATATGTATTGTAATAACGGTTTCTCTTCTATTATTTTAGAGAAACAAGGAACTAAGTTTATCAAACCTGTTCCACGTAATACTTTGCACCACTTAAAGAGACACAGTATTAACTCAACACCAGATTATTTAGAATAAAAAATAAAAAAGCCCCGATAATCCTAAGCAAGAATAGGAGTCGGGGCTTTTCACAGGAGAAACTGTTAATTAAGGAACATCACTTACAATATCAGCAGAAGTCATGTTATACATCTGGAATACACAATTAGCTGCTGAGCCATTATCTTGAAGGAATGGGTAAGTATCACCATCTCCCATTCTCCACCAATGTACAGGATCATCTGTGAGAGTTCCAAAGTCAAAAGGAACACCGCTGTTATATATGTCTGATACATTAGAAGTTTGGTCACTGTCCCACAAAGCTAATTCATCTAGACGCGCTCCTCTCAAGTGAGAGCCAGAAGCAAATCTCCCTACTCTCCAATTATGCCCTACAATAGAGCCTGAGTATCCGTAGTTAGAATGCGTGTTACTAGTAGTTTGTAGGGTATTATCTATGTACATACCAAATCTTCCGTAGTAGTTATTTATATCACCACTACTAGCCCCAGTAGTACCGCCGTTATACGTAACAACTATATGATGCCATGTGTTAAGTGAAAGGCTTCCTGCTGCGGTAGAAAGCTGTATGTAATTGTTATTGCTACCGTACCGCAAACGGAGTCTCTTACCCCCTGAAGAATTTGTCTGTCTGAGTTCTATGAACCCGCTGTTAGTGACATCTTGATTCCCGAAGTACAAAATGGTTTGACCTGAGTTATCAGAAGAAGGCTTATACCAGAAAGCCAGAGTCCAAGCATCCCCACTACCACTGCCGTTAGAGTTACGTCCTAGTATACTCTCCACTTGAGCAGCATTAGCTCCTAAGTAATCTTGATTTGAGAAGTTAATGCTCTTAGTGTTAGCAAACGGAGGGGTACTGACAGTTAGTACAAGTGTTTCACTATATTCCCCGTTGTAGTTGATCGCCTTAACAGGTATGTTATACGTACCTACTGCTAGACCGCTACCTCCAATGAGTTTACGAGGATTCCCTTCCACAGTGGTAATACCGGATACACTTGATAAGTCCCACTCATACCCTACACCGTAATCAGCTGTAAGCTCGTAGTTCAACGTCTGCCCTTCGACTAAGCTTGCTGTTAAGTTAGAAGTGATTACAGGGACATTCGTGGAAGGCGTACCAGAAGAAGAAAAAAGAGCATTCAAAGAATTACACACTTCTGTACTGTCTGCTCCGTATGTGTTGTCATTATGGTCTACAAATTGGTCAAATGCTTGCTCTGTTACAATATCAATGTCTTTAGCTAAATCATGGATATTACAAGCCCCGTTAGTGACAGTGGCCTGAAGGCTATTCAAGAACTGTACACCATTCGCATCTTCAATGAATATAGCGTTAGCTGCTGAATCTTTATATACTTTAATCATTCTACACCACCTGTATAACTGAACCAGCATTTATAAGACTGCCAGTAGTACCAAGCTTAACTTCTAATTTTATAGGGTTGTTTCTAGTATTTTCGTCACCCATGTAGATGTAATCGGTAGTTAAAGAGAATCTATATGGAACACCAGATCCAGCATCTAATCTTCCTACTGTCTTCTCTAGCGTATACTCTCCTAAACCAGATCCAAGTGTATACCTAAACCTTAAGAGGGAGTTGTTTGTGTTTGGTATGACAGTATAATCATTCCTGACAATTATTGCAGAACCTAAAGGTAATTCAGAACAATCTAAGAAACCTGTTGATTCGTCTAATAGTTCTGTTACAGAATTGGGTTTAAAAGTCTTATTGGTGAAAGCTCCTTGACCATCGTTAGGTATAGCTGTCCAGACATCACTAATTAATGCAACGGGAGTTGTTTGTGTAGAGTTATCATTATAATCCATGAAACCTTTATTTGTAGTAGAAAGGTTATCAATAATTTGATTAACCTTATCTGTGACCCTATAATTAAACAAATAATCGGAGTCGTATTGTAAATATTCTAAATTCATTTATCACCATTTCCCGTCTTTAAAAGGGTTGTATTTCCTAATCTCTAATACAAAAGAATTCTCTCCAAACCAGTCTTTCAACTTATAAAGAGCATCTGTACAGTTGTAAGCTCTGCCATTTCTTAGTTCCATACAAGGGGCAATGCAACCTTGAAGTTGAGAAACATCGTTCGCACCATGCATCTCTATAGCGCTTCTAGGAGCCACCATATCATCTTTTAATCTATACCACTGGTGCTTGCCATGATGATCCCTATAAACGATGTACGTCCCTTCTGGGATGCAGGAAACGTATGATTTATTATCTAACCAAGGTCTTTCTAAAGCATAAGTGAAAGAATCATCTGGGTAGATAAGTTTCCCTTCTGTGTGTGTTTCTTTATAACGTCTTAGTAATAGCATTTTATTCCTTCTTCTTATGAGTGTCGTTGATATATTTAATGGCACCAAAAATAGCAGCCACAATACTAGAGATAGCTCCCCAAAAAGCTGTAGGGGAGAATGTCTCTGGAGTGGTCATATCTTTATACCACATAAGAAGATCATAAGATAAGTAAGTGAAGAACCATACAACAGCAATCTCTATAATACAGAAATCGTTTAAGGTACGCGCTAATTCTCTCAGGTTCTTATGGGTAATATTAGTCTTGATCCATTCCCGCATTCCCTTCTCTCTCCTTCACTTCTTCTACTAATTGTTCATCTTTCTCATAACACTTATCTACTTGCCCAAGGTTATGTACAAATGTCTTATATAAGCCCTCTAAATCGCTCTGTGGAGAGAGTTCTTGTAAAGGATAAGCTACCCTACAGGGTACTAATAAAGAAGGTCTTATAGGCGTTTCTAGAAGAGTTTCATCAATTTTTGGTATTGACTCTGGTAATCTGGTTGTTGAACATGCTGACAAGATCAGGGTCAACAGTATTACATTCAGCTTTAACATATACTTCCTTATCTACATATTCAGTTATTGTTTTAACTATTGTGTCTGTTTGTGTTTCACTAGCTAATCTAGCGATCTCTAGTTGGTGTTGTTCATTAAGCTCTTGTCTTAATAGAACCAACTTATTAGTTAACTCTTTTTGGTATTGTCTCTGGCTCTCAAGCATCTTAGCTGTGTACTCTACTACAGCAGCATCATAACCATCTTGATAAATATTGTTTTTATACATCTGCAAAGCAAAGAATATACCAACAGCCCCAATAATACCTAAGATAGAGTTTCTAAGGATTTTATTATTGAATAACATCATTAAAATATTCATATAGCTACTCTATTTAAACTTTTGAATAAAGAACCAAGTAAACCTGCCTGCCTAACTGCATTAACTAAGCAGTTCTTATCAAATGGTTTACTAATGTAATTAAGAACACCTTTCGTTATATATTTTATTTTCTTATCTGTGGAAGGGTCTGCTGATATAACAACAACTGGGATATCTTTGATAATTGGTGTTTCTTTTATTTTGGAAAGGAAGGAGAAGGATTCTGCTTCTCCCATCATAACATCTAAGATAATAACATCTGGGATATCATCAATTATTTGGTTTAACACATTATCGGTTAAAGAGAGGTAGGAGTTAGATTCAACCCCTGCCTCATTTAAGATGTGTGCTACCAAAACAGTTGTGAAAGGATCATCATCTATTATTGTAGCTTTCATTAATCACCCGTTTGATTCCTCTGTCGTTCATTCTCAACAGCATTCATCACTCTTATTTCAGTAACTAACTCTTGGGTGATTTTATGAATTTCTGATACGTGTTCTTTGGTCTCCGCCACATCTTCCTTAATAACAGCCACCTCTTCTTTAACGATTTCCCTAGCTCTTGGATCTGTAACAAACTTCTCTGAATGAGAATCAAGCTGAGTTTTAACAGCGGCTAACTCTGTAGTGGTGTTTTTCATATCGCTGGTAAGACTGTCTAACGTTTTATCGCGTCTCTTTTTATCATACCAGTAGTAGGCTCCATGACCCCCTGTGAGAATACCAATAACTGTAACTAACATATCTGAAGCTGTCACGTAACCTCTCTCCCTATCTTCACAAGGTCATTAGGGACTAATCTCCACAAATACCTATCATTAAAATAACCAGAAGCAAATCCAGCTAACTCTGTACATATCCATTTACTAGGACTCTGCCAGTCCCCTCTAAGAACAATCCCGTAGATAGCTGCCCAGTCATACGGCTTACCTACTTGACTCAAAGCTCTTTCTTGCCAACCTTTTGTTGCTGGAATATCCATAACAACATAGTCTGGGTATCTTTTCTTAAACTTATTCATGTTAGACTTAACAACACCTAGTGAAGCAGTAGCTTCTATAGTTGTGTAATCATCTTCTAGAATAATAGCTACATGAGACCATTTAGACCAAGTAAACAACCTAATCACAAAACTAGAGAAGGATGTTCTTCTGCCTAGGATAATTTTCATTTATTTTCCTTATATAAAAAGAGCGCCTAATGACGCCCTATTTAATTTATTCTATATCTAACCAAACAAAAGGACTAGATTTCTGAAACTCTGTGTGTTTAATCCGTAAAGCATTCCCCTAGACTAAGAAAGTTACATCGGGTCTTGTAATTCTCCAGTCTGCTCCGATAGATGCTAAAGATTGATTCAGTCTAGCTTCTAACAACTTCCAATCACCCGAAGAAGGTAAAGTGCCTGTTGCTGTTAATACACCATTTTCTAGTGTTACATTGAAATATACCTCATCTACTACCGTTCCGTCAAGACCCCCTGCAAATTTAACACAAGGCATTTTAAGGATAGGAGGATAACCTAAAGAGGTTGCGTCTAGTTGTGTTTGTACTACACCTTCAGAATCTACTATCTCAGTCTGCACCTCAATAACTAAATCTTGAAAAGCATAATAGACGTTGTTTAAGCCGCTAACGACACTACCATCTATTGTGATGTTTTCGTTCTGTGTAGTATAAGGGGCTTGAAACCACTCTGTAGGATCGTAATTGGCAAGTTCAGAAGCCCCTGTCTCACCATCATAGTCAGAAATCACATAACCTTCGACAGTATTCACATCATCGTTGGAATATGTGCCAAAGAAAGGTCTTTGGATACCGAATTTATTATTAGAAATAAACGGATAAATAACTCTTCTTTTCATGATATCTCCTTATTGGTCTGCTCTAATTGTTGTTATAAATTTATCTACTGCTTTTAAGTATTCATCAGCATCAAATAAAGCAAAAGATCCGAGAGTAGTACCTGCCTCAACTAATAAGATATCTCCTTTCCACTGTAGATGGCTATAGGTATTTGCACCACTGGTATTATGGGTTGAAGGTAGTCCTAATGTAGGTGGTGCTCTAAAGCTTGTTCCACTTAATATTCCTGCCTCGTTGGTTGGGGTAGCTACTAAGATATCTTGGTAAACACCCTGAATATTGCTAGCAGTGCTTAATGAAATTATAGAACGAGGAGAAAAATAAACCCCAGAGGTAGATTTAAAAGCCCCGTTTACTAAACCAATTAGAGTATCTTCAGAAATCAAAGAACCATCAGAGGAGTCTAATACTATTTCTCTTGCTGTTGTCCTAAACGTGAAATTACCTACGCCTTGAGTATTCCTAGATAAAGAAGGAGCTGATCTACTAGAAGTAACACCTATCCACCTACCTGAGTTAATATTCATAGTCGTAGTGGTACTACCTACAACAGTTAGAGTTCCAGCAGCGTTTATGTTAGCTAAATATAAATCAGCATTAGCTTTATTATCGAGACCTACAACCCAAAGAAGGTTATCCACCGAATCTAACATGAAAGTAGAAAAATGAGAACAAGCTGCGTTTATGTCTGTTGGTAATATAGACCAAACTAAAGAAGCATTTGCGTCCCTATACTCTAAAGGTTGTACACCAACTAATTGAGGAAATACAAAGTAATCTCCATCCCCTACAAAACCTTCAGGACTTCCACTCACCGAGCTTTTAATTGGTCTCTTTGGAATGAACGTAGGATAAATACCATTACCACCGCCACCGAAGGCTGCGCTTGCATTAGTAGCCATTAATTAAATCTCCCATCTATTTGTTGTATCATTGTATACAGGTACAAACTCTATACCTAAATCCATTATCATTGCACTATCAGTGAAAGTACCATTAATCAATATAACCTCTGAGTTACTGCCCTCTCTTTGAAGCGTAGGTGTCTGACCTTCTAATCTTACCACCCTTAAGTATTCTTCTCCAGAGAGTGAAGATACATTCGGTAATGTATATGTAGCACTATCTGTAATAACATAAAATTTATATAGCTCTAATGTACCACCACCTGAGAGGGCTGTAGGGGCTGTTGTTGTTGTAGCTGGGGAAGCCTCTAACAACGTTTTAACCTTACTCGGTGTCATTAGGTTAGTATCATTGTTAGGGTCTTGCGCTTCAGCTACAGAAGCTATTCTAGAGTTTATATAGGAAGCTGTTTTTAATGGTGTCATCAAAGATGTGTCTGATGTGCCACCAATAGCCTCTGTATTGTTTGCTTTGTTTTTTAGTATAAAATGATCACTAAATGAAGTGAATGTAATACTCCTATCACCGGAGGTAGCTTGTTCGTTGATGTGAAGTACATCCAAATCAGCGACAGTTGTTACCGCAGGTAAAGCTCTTATTTGAATATCTGCCATTTGTCTCTCTACTTATTAAGGTTCTAAGGTTGTTACTCTATTATCCAAATCTTCAATGGCTTTCCTGATCTCATCAAACATATAGTTTAAATAAGCTCTAGGTATATTCTCCTCAAAGAGTGCGCCAGAATTTTTAAATTGTGCAGGGGGTTCTAGTTTGTTACTCACTGTAATAGGTGTCTCAACACCTGTATCTGGATCTTCGTATGTAACATTCTCTACTATAAGAGATGTAGCCCAGTTTATTTTGTTAATATCAATCGCCACTTATTTTCTCCTTAACTGATAATCTCTACAAAGACACCATCGTTACTAAATACTTTCCCTGCTGTTGTGAAAAGTACTATCCTATTACCATTCTCATCTACAATCTGGTTTGAAGCATCATCTACCAAATTACTTGATTGGTCTAATATCTCTGCTAGTTTACTATTTCTACCTGTTGGTGGTTTCGCTGGCTGAGAACCTTCTGCTTTAGTTATGAAAATGTTACCACTCTCATCTACAATGTTATTACCAGCATCATCTACCAAATTACCCAACTGATCATAGAACTCAGCTCCAACCCACCCTCTTCTAGTGGTGTCAACCATCAGGTCTGCTTCGCAGGTGATAGGTAAAGCTCTCCTCATCTTGACTAGATTAGGTAAGGTTGCATCGCTGCCATCTGTGTAAAGCATAGTGAAAAGAGGATAATGTTCCCATAACCTAACATTATCAGTTTCTGTAACTTGAGAGACAATCTCTAATATCTCGTTAGGAGATCCTTTAGAGTTGTTGATAAGTATTCGTATTTTTATTCTATTACGATACTCATCGTCACTTTCATTCTCTCTTTTCTCTCCTACTAAATCACCAATGTTGTCTAGATAGATACCGTAAGCACCATCTACATTGAATTGATTAACAAGATCAAAGGTATCTCTGTTGATATTTTCCAAGTCTTGTAAGAAGGTAGAGAAAAAACCTTTGAGATTAGGTTTATCTTGAAACTGATGTAATAATAGATTAACACCAGAATCTACTAAATCCTTCTTAACCGGAATCATGTTGCTACCACCTCTATTTTAGCTTGGGTAAACACAGGTAACTCAATCTGTGAGATAGGTATCCTAGTGGTCATCCACCCAGAAGCAGGAAGGGTATTATTAACATCTGTAGAATATCCTACACGTATAGATAAGCTATCAATACCTTCTACTGTTCTATATATATCTCCTATGAAGCGATTAGGAATAACATCGTTATCTAGGCTAAAACCTTGACCTGTATTTAAGATAGATTCCTTAATCAGGGTCTCACCGTTACTAGGAAATATTTCTTCATCATAGAGACTATAAGTTACTTCTACAAAGATAAACACTTCTGTTGGCCTAGACCAATGTACATTCTGTAAGTTACCTTTCACATCTCTAACAACAGAAGTTATATCTCCTATTGTTTCAACACCCACTGGTTTAGTAGACCAAACAGCATCAGCTATATTTGTAGGATTACCATCAGCAACAATACATTTATAACTCTTAGCAGGTAAATCGTTAACCTGATTTACTGTATCATTCTCAATAATCACTGCACCCGTTACATTAGGTAACTGCAATAATGCAGCAACAATAGCATCGTAGGTTGAGTTACCACCCTGAGAGAAAGAAACCTCATAACGTTTTCTTAACTCTTCGTCAGTTTCTAGGTCTCTCCCGTCTATACTATCAAGTGGGTTATTAACCCTTAAGATACTAGGTTCATTGCTAACCTTCTGTGTAATAGTATTCTCTGTAACCTGTAGAAGACCTTTCTCAACACTCTCAATATCGTTATATGCAGCTACCTCTACTAAACTAAAATTTTGTGTAGTAGTGATAGACATCGTATTAACTTCTGTATCTGGTAAATCTATCTTAATACGGTTGTTATCATTAACAGCAGGGATACCTAAGAAGTTAGTAATCTCTTGTACAAAATAATCAACGATTGTAGCCTCTGTATCCTCCGGTAAGGAGGTTTTAGTGAAGATAGCACCATTGATACTAAGAGTGTAAATAACGTTCTCTACAGTCGTCTCAGGAGCTAGAATCACGTTTGTACAAGCAAGTAAGGAAGTTCTTATGTTGTTTATATTAGTAAACTCAGTTCCTGATGATGTAGAGAACAATAAAGAGGATGTGATAGGATCTTGACTATCTCTCCATACCTTCAATACACCAGAGGCTGGAGCAGCTGCTAGCCTAGTAAGACCGATGTATCTTACCAGCCTATCAAGATAAACACCTTCTGCTTTATAAATATCTAAGTTATTAGAGAGAGCTTGCACATCATTTTCTTGGATACTTAACTGATTAGCAAAAACACTAATCATAGTTCCCATAACTGTATCAGGCTCTGAGTTAATAGGTGTTCCTAGTTCAGTCTCTAGAGATTCTCTTAATTGTTCTCTTATAACATTAAAACGTCTAGTTTCATAACCATTATCTGTAAATGGCATTTATATTCTCCTATGCTACGATAGATAAATTAGTAATACTTACAATTTTACCTGAGTCAACTAAACCTTCAAATAATTCTAGGTTGTAAGTATTAGTTACTTTATCTAAAGAAGACCGCCATTTAGTGATCCTCTGAATGTTATAACTGTTATTAACCACATCCTGAAGAATAGAATCGACTAATTCTTTGGTAGCTCCTCTTCTTAATATACGTTGGAAATAAGGAACTCCTAAATCCAAATCAAGAAACCACTCACCTCTAAAGGTCAATAAGTTAATCTGTGCTGTTTGTCTTGCAACTTTTTCTTCTGTATTCAGTAGTTGCAGATCACCAAGTTTATTAATAACAAGATCCGAGTTTGTTAAATCAAGTTCTAGGTCATTCATCCGAAACCTCTAATTATGTTGTATACCAACTAGCTCTAAAAAATCACAAAAGTTAAAATCAATCCATTGAATTAAAGAAGACAACCCGATTGCTTGAAAAAAGGATTTAACTTTATCCATCCATTCAACAATAAGAGAAAGAGGGTACTTATATGCCCAGTCTTTAGCTTGTGATGTAAGATTACTAATATTCTGTTCTACAGAGTCTAAAGGGTTTGTAGTATCAATATTTATTATATCAGACAATGTTATATTAAACAACCCTATAGAAAGTATACCGTCAACCAACTCAGATCCTTTTTCCTTTATAGCGTCATTTAAGTTTTGTTTAGCTGTTTCTACATCTTGTAAAGAAGCTAATCCTAGTGTGAAATTTTGTTGAACTTGTTGATAGGTAGACACTAAATCATCAATTAATGTATCATATGCAGATTTAATAGAATCTATAACATTATTTATTAATGTTTCTACATCTAGTGTTAATAGTGGAACCAAATTAGGAAGATTTAAAGCATCCCAAATTTCATCAAAAGTACTAATTAAACTTCCAAGAGCAGAATGTAGAACACTTACAGCACCCTGACTAACAATCTGAAAATAATACTGAAATATTTCCTGAACTTGGATATCTTCTGATTTAATATCCGATATATCGCCAGAGAACAAATCAGAGTAAGGTTTACCTATAAGACTTTTAACTGTTGGTAAATCTTGTGCTATTTGTTTTTTTAAATTATTCCTGTATTGTTCAGAGCCTACTAAAAGAGTTAGATCGATTGTCCCAAAGAAAGGAGCAGGTATATTTAAGTTAACTGGTATTACTGTCGCTATAATACTTAAAAACTTTTGTAGTACATAGGTAGAGTATTCTGTTGTCAAGGCTTTCCCTAAAGAAGGGAATAAATCGCCTAAACTGCTTATAGAGTTATAAGGTGTTATAGGAACTGATAAGGGAAAAGGATCTAATATACCTATCAAATTCTCTACAGCACTCAATTCAGTATTGTATTGGTCAACAATGTTATTATACTCGATTAACAGTAAATCCGATAATACCTTATTACCCTCAGCTAAAGAAATTTTGTACTCTTTGAGTTTAACCAAAGAGGTTTTCCAAGTACTATTCAGATCAGCCACGTATGAATTAAAGAATGCTACAACATCCTCTTGTGTTGGTATTGTTGTATTGCAAGAAATAGTCATTTCTGTATCACCACTTGACCTCCTGATATTGTAGTTACACCAACACTACTTATATCTAAGTTACCTGCCGAAAAAATACTAACATCTCCTCCAGACTTGAGTATTATATCAGAACCAGAAATACCTTCTGATAACTGTATCTCCCCGTCTTCTTTTATTTTTAGTGTAGAGTTTGCTGTATTATCCTCTTTTACGTACTTTAAAGATATATTACCATCTTCATTAAATTCTAGCTTCTGTGTATGTAATAAATTACCATCTTGTATTTTAAGAGCTTCTAATTCAATAGTACCATCTTCCGAGATAGTTAACCTACTATTTTTAAAATATAAATCAAACTTATCTTGTCTCTTAACTGGTGTATCATCATAACCGCGAACACCTAAAGTAACAAAAGCATCATTGATATTGTGATATCTGTCTGTACGAGGAGAAACCTTATCTTTAAAATCATCTTTATTTTGTGTAAAGAAGTTCTCAATATTGGTTTGACAGAAGTGTACAATAACCTTATCACCTTCAGTAATAGGAAATGTAATAGCACAATCCTTTACCATAGGAAATTGAACAGGGATTCTCTCTAGAAGAGGATATTCATATTCAACACCTTCTTTATCTCTTTTGTTGATAGATAATTGAACATCAACTGTGCATTCCAAAGGATCATAAGAAACAACGACAGCGGGGATACTTGTATAAAGTTGGTCACGAAAGTTAACAATGTGAGATTGGATTACATCGTATAAATTAACCATCTGTATCTCCGGTATTCTCTAAAGATAAGCACCTTACTGTAGTATACCAAGCATTGCCTTCATAAGATAAATCGTGTTTATAATTCTCTACTTTATAAGAGCCATTATAAGGGAATAAAGAAGATTCTTCCTCGGCATCTAGAATTATTTGTTTAGTCTCATCTATAGAACCCTCCAGCAATACTTTCATTTCAAAACCGGAGGTAGGTAACTTTTCTGTTTTAGACTCTGTTTGATTCATTGTTGATTTAACATTAGAACCATCCTCGGCAGGTCTTATGGAAAGTACATTACCTTCATTAAATTGTAAAGCCTCTACATAACTATCTTCATTCTCTGGGTATATCCATAACTTAGAGTGAACTATTTGCCATTTGTATCTGAACTCTTCACAAAGTGCATCTAAGGCTTGTCTTACAAAACCGTTATATGTCCAGCCTTTAGTTAGTTTAGCAGAAGAAGGGGATTCAAGTTTCCCAACAGCTTTATCAAACTTGATAGCTTCAATAGGTACTATACCATTCTTTTTGAAAGTGTCTATTATATCTTTAAAAACTGTTTCATAAGTACCCTCAGATATTGTCTGCGTATATCTAATACCTGTTAGAGGTGTCCAGCCAGCTTTACAAGATAGGTGTGTAATAATATCACCTCCATTCTTGTAAGAAAGTGCTTTATATACCTGACCCACAAAGATAATCTTATTATCCCCCCTATACCCAGCAGATAAGATTACAGGGGAGTTTATACGAGAGACTCTTTTTCTATTTTCGTCGTTGAGGTTAAATATTTTAATCTCCCCTATAGTTGAGTCACTACCTGATGTTTTAGTTGTGCTTGAGATTTGTACATCAATATGTAGCTCTGTAATCTTCAACCCGTTGGCTGTAGTATCGGAGAGGCTCTCAGCATTTATTGTCTTAGTCCCTTCATTTTTAACTGTTGGTTCGCCTTCTGTAGGGGGTGTTATATCTAAAGGATCTTCGACTACTAATTCATAACTCCTATCAAAGTTGAGTAATGCCATATATTTGCTCCTGTACGGCTTCCTGTGAGCTTATCCATAATAACCCATAGGTTTTCCCTATCCCTAGATTATCTCTCCCCAGAGGGCTTCTGTCGTTCTTTAAACGTACACACCACAAGTCACCTCCGGTTAATCTTTCAAGATAAGAGAAAGCACCTGTTAGATTCTGATTAGGCATTAACTTAATACCATTAAGCAGTTGCGTACCTTCAGGATAAGAAATACTGAGATACCATGCTTTATCTGAGGTGTTAAACTTCAGGGTTAAAATGTAAGAAGTTTCTCCTAGTATTACCTCTTGGGAGAAGAAAGGTTTATCAAATATTTTAATACTACTAGCCATTAACCCTCCTTAAAAGAAAATGTTGGGAAGAGATTTAGTTATATCCTCTTCGTTTTTAGATTGGTTTCCATTTTTACTTTCATTATCTGTATTATCTGGGTTTGCTTGTCTTTTTGTTACTATACTTTCAGCAGCTTCTGTAACCCTCACTTGTTCAACTTCCATGTTGACAGTATAAGCGCCACCATGAGCTACGTCACTGGTGAATCTTACATTTTTGAGTACACAGTTTTTAACTCCAGACGACTGATTAAGTCGGGGGTCAAAGTAAAAAGTCACCAACTCCCTGTTTTGTCTTATAGCTTCTACATCCTCAAAGAAAGTTACTACTATATCTCTCGTCCCTTCTAACGAATCAGAGGGTAAAAGAGTGAAAGTTCTATAAACCTTCACATCTGTTACGAGACCCTTAATAGAAAACCTTTTGTTTTTGTTAGTGATGTGATCTGCAATAGAAAAACCTTGCTCAAGTTTATGTTGTGTGACATCAGAGTTGTAGGATATATCTATATCTGTAGTGACAGACATCTCTAATATTATATCGCCTGTTACTATATAAATCATTAAAAGGTTTCCTTAGTTTACTTTAGCTTTTTCAAATTCAACGTTTATCATTTCCACAAAATTACGGGCATCTTCTTCACTGTTTATATTTCCGTGTAGGTTGAATATAAACTCTTGAGAGGTAGGCGCAGCAGAGGAGGGGGTAGATAAAGGTAAATAAGGGCTTAATAGACCATTATTAGGATCGAAACGTGAAGTTGACCAAAGTTGCCTCTGCCTTTCATTGGTTCTCTTATTAAGATCGTCCTGTAAATTATCAATATCTTTAACCAAACTACCAGTCATATCCAGAGGGTTAACAGCGAAAGCTGCAAACCTAGCTAATGTTAGTCCCGCATTTCTAAAAGACTGTCCAAACTCCGATTCAAGACGATTAAACTTATCTTGGAAAGATACGCCATCTTCTGTTTCTTCCTCTTCTAAGGCTTTACCAAAGAAACCTTTATTAAATTCCTTACCTAACTCAGCACCAACCTCTTGTGCAGATTTTCTTCCGCTCAATAAATCAGACCACATCTTCCCTAAATCAATAGTAAGATTTTCTCCGAATAAGAATTTTTCAAGTAGTCCTTCTCTTCCTGTATCAAATAAAGAAAATATATCATCTAATGCTGCTACAGCGGCAAGAATCTTGACAGGTAAGAAAGAAAATAACCTAACTATCCCGCCTACTGCGGTAGATAATACACCAGCATTCTTACCAGCTACAGAAAGTACGCCAGAAGCATTTTTAAATTTACCCAATGCTAGGGATAAAGCACCAATAGCTGCTACAGCACTAAAAATACCTCCTGCCCATTTACTTCCAAAGAGATCAGATAAACTATTAACAAAACCAAAGAGATTCCCAAGAACAAAAAACACACTGTCTAATACAGGCATTAATATTTTAGAACCTAATGTAAGGGTGTTGAAGAACCATCTAAATACTTGTCCTAATCCTTCTAAGCCATCTCTAGCTGCAATAGTTTGGTCTACCATTTCTTTGAAGAAGTCACTTAGACCTCTTTCAAAACCACTATCAAAGATGATCTTAGCTGCTTCTTGCATAACTAAGTTGAATCGTCCTTGTTGCGCTCTACCAGAAGCTATCTGAGCCTCTAACGCACCACCTTGTCTAGCCATCTCAGCAAAGGCTTTACCAACCTTGGGTAATACCTCATCAGCCATCAATTCACCACGTTCCATCATCTGAAATAATTCAGCAGATGTGACTCCTAAAGCTTTCTCAAAAACCTTCATAGAGCCGGGCACTTGTTCAGCTAATTGTTGCTTCAATTCTTCAGCCATTATCTGGCCTTTGTTGACCATTTGCTGTATAGCTTGTAGACCTTTTTCAGTCCTAAACCTATCTACACCAACAGCTCTGGCAAACTCATTAAATCCTACAAATAGTTGGTTAATTTCATCATCTGCTATCTTACCAGAAGCAGCAAACTTTAACTTAACAAAACCATCTGTAGCTGTTCTTAAATCAAGACCTAATCTCAAAGCCTCTTCACGAACAAAACCTAAATCTTTAGCTGCCTGTTGTGTTGTGCCTGATGCTAAGAGCATACTAGCTTCCATTGATTGGAAGTCTTGACCAACACGATTAATAGCTGTAGTACCCTCTATAAGAGCAAATAATGATGCATATGAACGTATTAAGTGTCTAGTTGAATCAGATAAACCTTTTTGTACAGTACTAACACCTAGCATAGTTTTAGTATGTTTTCTCATACTATCGCTGGTCATGTTAATTTCGTGTCTTAAGGCTTCAAAGTTACGTTGTAGTTTTCTTTGACCTTCAACATCTGTAGGGGAGATTCTACCAGCCATATCAGCTATATTATTTCTTCTCTCTCTGAAAACCTGAGCTTGTAAAGGGTTAGATTGTTCTATCTGTCTGAAACTAGCAGAGGAGAACATAGTAGACATCCTATTAAAATACTTAATAGAGGTTTTCTTAGCTCTTTCTGCTTCAGCTTCTACCTTTTTAGCTGCTTTATTTTGATTCTTCCGTTCTTGTTTCTTACGATCTATATAAGCCTTTTGAGTCTTCTCTTGTTCTTTTTGTTCTTCTTTATATTTAGACTCTAACCATCTATTGTATTGACGTGTTTCATCTTTTTCTTTAGGTTGTTGTGTACCTTTTGTTGTAGGCTCTACTTTAACTTTATTTTGTTTAAGTCTTTCCTTAGAGATTCTTTCCTCTAATTTAAGTCTCCTATTAGTTAACGTATTTACCTGCTTAGCTCTAGCTAAAGATCTTTCCTCGGAGGTAGTATCTATCCCTAGTTTCTGAGCTTGTATAATCTTGTTTCTAAGTCGGTCTTGTTCTTGTAGGAGTTTATTACCTTGTTCTGTTGCCTTGTTATTCTTCTGTGCAGATTTAGCAAGTTGTTCTTGTTGTCGCTTACTTCTAGAGACAACCTTCTTATTAACCTGATCAACCTTTCCAAGGAAATCTTTAATACCTTTTATTGCTTTATCGTCAGAAAAGCCTAATTCAACAATAAATTCTTCAATATTTCCTGCCATAGACTTTCCTTACGTTTGTTTCATCTTTACCTTATCATCTAAATACCTAGCATATTCTAAGTCATCTAGTTGATCTATATAATCTTTATGCTTCAAAAACTCATCTAGAGTCATACCATACCTAATCGTATCTAAAGATTCTTTATTGTGTTTACTCTGATATATACTATAGACAAGTTTGTCCGCATCTGTTAAGAGCTTGGATTGTCTGATTGACTCTCTTGCTCTTGCGGAATTTGCCCCGCCATCAGAGACTCTACTGTCTTGAGGAAACGGGCTTTGATACCCTTGCCCGTAAAAAAACTAGAGAAATTCTCTCTAAGGGAAAACTCTAATACTTCCACCAGTTGACCATAGTTAGCAGCAAAGTAATCATTGATATCTACATCTTTACCATTAATCTGCATATCATCTAAGAGAAGAACAATTAAATCTTCTATTTGTACTTTCTCAATCTGGCCGCATAATGTCAGAGCTAGGTTAGTGAAGGATCTTGGAGCACCATGAATAATATCATCGTGTCTCATACCATCAGCAGCACCACCTACAGCAGGAGCAATAACGTTTAAAAGCTTCTTAGCTGTGGCAACACCTTCTATCATTCTTAATACACGTACTGTTGCTTTATCGCCATTCTCTAGTGTAGTTGTACGTCTAAACTTATTTACTTGATCTTGAATTTCTTGCATTTATTTTCTCCTAAAACAAAGAAGGGGGATAAACCCCCTTTTTCAATCACTATTAAAGAATAGCGTTTAGTGCATCTGATATAGATTTCACACCAGCTACTGCACCTTGGATTCGTGTAAGTTCAGAAGCTGGGCCGACGAACCCTACAGGGGCATCAGTGAAGTCGATACGTTCTGCAAAGAATGTCCATTGTTTTGAGTTCTGGTCATCACCTAGCGTTACTGTAGGAGCTGTCATAATGTGACAGTTACGAGCGATACACAACCAAGAACCAGAAGGATCAGAGATTGTAATATCACCACGGATTAATGTACCAGAGGTATCTTGTGATGCCTGAATAGCAGATAAAATACGGTTAGTCTCACCAGTTTGCATGATAGTGAAAGCAATAGTACCAGTTTTATTAGCGTTGTAAGTTAGACCTACATCACCGCCCATACCAACTGCTTGTGTACTGTTGTCTACGCTACGCGATACTTCAATACCAGTACCATCAGCAAAGTTCTTAAGTTCAACATAACCTGCCCAAGTAGCTACAACTTCTTGAGGTGAATATGTACGTAAAGTTTGTGCCATTTATATAATCCTCTTTGGCTTACAGATTAAGTGAAAGAACACCAGTGATTTTAACTACCTCAATCGCTCCAGTAAGTTCAGCAAGGAATGTACCTTGTTGGTAAATACGTGCAGCTTTATCAGCAGTTGGCACTTGATCTTCTCTTGGGAAGTCTGTAGAGTAGTTATCATTGATGAAACCACGAGCTACATAACGTGCTAGTACAGAACGGCAAATACCTTCTAGTTGACCAATACCAGCGTCATTGTAAGGTACTTTACCGCCTTGTTGTGATAACAAGAAGTTGGTATATTCTGCATCCAAGTCGATTTGCAGGTTGTCTCTACCACGTATATTATCAATACGTTCACCAGCAGCAGTCTTACCGCCACGTAGAACATTCAAACCACCAATATTATCAACATAGGCAGAATTACGATCTTCTAGATATCCTTTCTCTGTAGCAGACAACGGATTACCTGTAGCAGGGTTTTGACCAATTGGTAATGCAACCTGTAAGTTTGTCCATGTTACTGAACCAGCTACAAACGGAGCATTGTAACCTATAGAAGTGCATTCTGGGAACTCTGTGTCAGCATCTTGATGGAAGAAACCGTGAGTACGGAAATAACCACCATCTGATAACTTGCCTAGAATATCTGTAGCAGCACCTTCAACATAGGCTGTTAGTGCAGATTGTTCAGAAACAGATACAAAATAGAACTTAGTACGTGCTTCAATATCAGCAGCAGCGGCCAATACAAACGCCTCTGAGTGGTCTTCAGCAGAGAAGAAGTAGAAATCATCATCTTCAGCTGTAAGAGCCGCTAGAAGGGCTGTGGCTGTCTCTGTTGAGGTATATGACTCTGTTAGTTCATCACTAAGATTCTGAATCCAGAAACCATAATTAGCACTAGCAACATCAATAGTTACTGTGTTAGTAGAAGAAGCTGCAACCACTAGAGGGCCAACATCTGGGTCTGCCTCAATAGCTGCTGCGATTGCTGCTGCTACTGCATCCTCATCTGCCTGACCTGTAACATATACATTAACGCTGTACTGGTTAGTACCGTCTGTAGCAAATACTACCAAAGAAGCTGCTGTAGAACCGTTGGCAACTGTGATAGTCAAGTCAGCATCTCTACGACCAATCTTAACAATTGACGGAGAAGGTGTGTTAGAGAAGAATGCTTGAACTGCTTGGTATGCAGATGAATCTGTTGGAAGATCCTGAGCTGCTGCGGTTAGAGAGGTGTAAGCTCGCACTCTCTCTGGGAAGTGTCGATGGGAACTAGCAAATAAAGGTGTTCCAAAACCTAGAGATGATACACCAGCAGATTGCAAAGCAATCGTTACTTGTGCAATATCTTGATATGCCATTTAATAACTCCTATTAGGGTGTTGTTTGTTAATAATTAGAGTGGTAATCATATATCCTCGAACAAGTCCCCTTGTACTGATACAGTTTCAATAACATCTGTAGTTGTATCAACAATCTGACTTCTCATCCAAAGATCAATTGTAACTCTTGCTGCTTCTTCAAAATCCGTAGATAAACGAGTAGGGAAGAATACAATTTGACCAGTCCTTAAAAGACCAGCGTTTATTAGATTATCTTTTAATAACCTCTTACCTTTTGTGGTAAATAATCTTGATCTTATCTCATCGCAGATACTAAGGACATCATCGTTTGTACCCCCATTCACCTGTATAGTAAAAGTCCCTATGTAATCAAACTCGTCTACTTCATCTAGGTTACTATCTAAGTATTGAGAACTCTGAGAGTAACCTACAGGAAAGATATTTTCATGATCTACAGAGACATAAGGGAAAGGGGGTTTTGGCGGTTGTGACCTGTTTTGAAATACAGAGGGTGTTGTTCCTGATTGGGAAGGCATAGTAGAAAGACGGTAGCCAACAAACTCTTTGACTATCTTAACTAAGCCAGCTACATTACCATTTATATCTAACATATAGCTTCCTTATAGTTTATCTTTCTTAATAAACACACCCTTATAATGGTCTGTGCTTAAACCGTAATGTGTCCAATCTTCTACTCTGAAACATTCATATCTTACACCCTTGATCTCAGTTTCGTCTGCTTGTTGTTTAGTTCTATCATCCCCTGAGAGTATTTCAGTTTTTGTATAGACAAAATAAGCATCTTCTGACCTAATACCGTCTGGTAAATCTAATTGCTGATCACCGTTCCTGAAAGGTTGTAATGAGCACCTGATAGGTACTGTAGTCTCTGATACTGAATTAATCCAGTTACCATTGTCATCTAAGTAACCGCTGGAAGGGGCTTTTCTATAAATATTTAATGAAGTTTTACCTATTAAACTCATACAATAGTCCTTGGTGCATTATTCTCAGATGTCTTAAATGACCACATATCTCTTAACTCACCATCAAATACTAATGGTGTATTACCACCTTTCTGAGCTGCCCACCAATCTGTATTAGGTGTTAATACAGAAGTGTCCCCAAAATAACTCTGAGCTATGTCTGTTACCCTATAGCCAAAACCGTCTAGGAAGCTCTCTAACGAGACTTTTCCTGAAAGGTATGCCTTGATATTACTCTCTATTGTTTTGTTGAATACAGGCTGTCTCATGTAGCTATAGACAGAAGGGCGGACGTCCCTTCGTGGTAAATCTCCTTCACCTTTAGCATGTATATAAGCTAGCTCATAATAAGGTAACTCAGAAGAAGAGTGAATACCTTGTTCAGGAAAGTACCCAGATTTAACCTCTGCATTGTTAAGTTTCTGTAGTTTCTTAATTAACTTTTCAAAGTTTCTGGTCTTTCTTTTAATCATTATTTCAACCTATAGTAACCATCTATATAAGAAGGTTCTGAATCTAAAGTATCACCAACAGAAAAAGGTAGTGAATTCACATCAGAATCTTGTTTATAAGTTTCCATATCAGATAAGGATATACCAGAAGCATAAGGGCTTGGAGAGCCTAGACCAGATAATGAAGGGTTTTCTATAAAGTTTTTTAACCAGTCTAAATAGTTGTCAAACTTATCATTACCCCAGATTTCTACCTGATCAACTTTCTCTCGGGTGCTGCTAGTAAAGTTAACTAAGATCAACTTAGCTATATCTATAGCTGTTAAGGTCTCGTTATTTGTATTTTCAGTTAAGTAGTAATTGTACCAAGCATCGTTTACAAACTCATTCAGAGGATCAGTATCACCAACTCTGATTCTTACCCTATCTACAGGGTTATTAGGATCATTATTAAAAGCCATGTTATTCCTTAAAGGGTAAGAAAAAGGGGGACAAGCCCCCTCTTATTAGTTAGAGCTTTCGACAGCTACAAGAGAGTTAGGTTTAGTACAGAAGTACAACTTAGACATCTCTAGTTGAAGCTCTAGGCACTCATCTTTAGGATCTGCATACTCATAGGCATACATAGGAGCACCTGTACGATTAGCACCAGACAACTTGTTAGAAGGGCCATTATAACCACGGAACAAGTCACGTACACCGCGAGCTACAGCAGTACCAGTTGAGGCATCGAATGCTAGTTCTGTAGAACCGTCTGGTAGGTTAAACTCTGCATCGTAAGAGATGAAACGAACACCACGATGTTCAACAACATCAGAGATACCCCAAGTCATATAGTCTGACAAATCATCACGTAGACGTTGTGCACCAGAGTTTAGGTACATATTGTAAACTTCACGGAATTTAGGGTGGTTGATAAGTTTATCGAAGAACTCAGGATCTACGAACAAATCAACACCTTGAATAGCACCACCAGTCTTAACGTTCTTAGCGATATGACGCTTAATTTCGTTAATCTTAGCATCAATATCAGTAGTGGCTGTACCTAAAGCGAAGTCTACAGTCTTTTGTGTAACACCAAACTCAGTGAACATATCTGCCATCACTTTACCATCAGGAGTTTTGAAAACACCTTTCATAGCTTGTAGTTGCATATACTCATCAGTTTGGTCAGCTGCTAAGCGCATATCTGTAAGTTTCTCAGCACGTACATTAGCTAAGGTATCTTCTGCATCAGACTCACCAGCTTGTCTCCAACCTTGTACATCTTCTGGGGTGATATCATCACTGTGCTTGAAGTAAGCAAGAGGTAATGCGAAAGTATCTACTTGACGGTCTTTACCATAAGTAGACTCACGACCAGAACGACTTACTTGGGGAAGTAGTGTAATGTTGTGAGAATTTTTATCGAATGTAATAGCTGTCTGACTAGTTCCTACAGTGTTGAAGTAACCCTGTGATTTAATAAAACCATACTGATTCTCAATCTCGTTGATCTCAGTAGTCCAGTCAGTCATACGGTTTGCGTTGTTAATGTCGCGTACAGCAGGCATATTATTAATTCCTTCCTATTATAATTAAAATTTAGATTAAACTTGAGTACGAGCTAGGATGCCTAGAGCTTCTAGGGCAGCAGCAGCATCAGCACGTTCTGCTGGGGTATTTACATCAGCAGCGTAGTTTAATGCTTGTTCAGCTACGACAGCATCACCACGTACAAGAGCAGCTACTTCAACAGTTGCTGTACCAGACTCAGGGCGAAGGTCATACACATCGTTGTCAATCAATACAGCAGCAGCATTAGCTACGTTAGCAGCATTAACCAGTTCGTAAGTACCACCGTTGTCACGTAGAACGTCACCATTTTCCGATGTAGGTGTTAGTAATACAGAGATTACTTCACGGCAATAACCATGTTCAGTACCTTGTTCGTACTTTACAACATTACCGATTTTTTGTGGACGATTTGCAATTGCAGTCATATTTTATTTCCTCTTTAAATTATTTAGCTTTGCGTTGAGAGTTTGCTTTACGTTGTTGGATTAGCTTCATTACAGAGCTGGTTTCTGGTTGGCTTTCTAGTTGTTCTTCTGCTTCACCATCTACGCCAGTTTCTTCAAACATTTCTGTATTTTCTAAAGCAGTAGCAGCAGCAGTATAACCACTGACAACAGCTTCAAATGCAGAATCTTCCAAGTCCTTAGTTGCTTCAAAGATTGATTCAACTTTGTCCTCAGTTAATACTTTTGAAAGCTGTTCTTTACGAGATGCTAGTTTAGTGTCTTGTTTATCTTGTTCAAGAGTAGCTACTTGCTCAGATAATTCTTGATTAGTTTGAGTAAGCGCTTCCAATTGAGAAGTCATTTCAGTAATACTTTTTTCAGCATCTGCTAGGGCAGTAGTAGCTGTATCTAAAGCTGCCTGCATTTCTTCTAGTTTCATATTTTCCTCTGTTTCCAGTTTTTGTTGATCCTCTTTTGAAGAAGAGAATTTAGTCAAAGGCATAGTATCCTCGTTTATATTTTCTAAATACTCAAAGAAAGTGTCGTGATCCATAACAGCATCAACGAAACCAATTTCTAAGGCTTTATCAGCACTAAAGGTTTTAGCCTGTGTGCCATTCACATCTTCTAAAGACATACCTCTATTGTCTGCAATATGTTGTGCAAACTGAGTATGAAGAGAATCAACCTTCTCTTGCATATCTGTTAGAAAATCCTCTTTAAAAGAACCGTCAGAATCAAACGGAACTTTTGAATCGGCTGATGTAATGTATGTAGTATCAAGTCCCTCTTTTTTCTTGTACTCATTATCATTCACCAACCTAACTACCACTCCTACACTTCCTGTCTGTGAATCAGGGTGTGAGATAATCTCATCAGAAATAGCAGCTAAACCAAAGCAAGCAGAGGCGCAAAGACCATCTATATAAGTTATAGACTTAGCTCCTGCATCACTTATTCTTTTCTTAATTGCATTGGCTGTACTCATCATGGCAAAGGCTTCACCACCTCCAGAGTCAGCATCAAATACAATAGTTTTAATACCTAGAGAGAGAGCTTTTTCTACATCCTCTAGCAAATTTTGATAACTTGACATACCACATAAGGCATTCATCCAAGACTTCTCATATACTAGGTTTCCTGTGATAGGGATAATAGCAATATCATCTGTCATAGACATTTGAGTTCTCTGGCTATCATCTTGAGTAATACCCATATGAGCAGAGTCTCTGTTTTCAAGATAATCAACAACAGCTCTAAGAGAATCCTCTGTAGCAAGCAAAGGTTGATTGTTTATCTTCTTATTGATAAGTTTTGGTATTTGGTGTGCTTTACTCATTTAAGCATTCTCGTTATTTGTTATTGAACTATCTCCGCCGCCATCAGCAGATCCCACGCCAGAGGGCATCCCTTCTTTCATTCCATCGCTAGCTCTTGACGTTGAATTAGGGAAACTCTCTTCAAATTCCTCATCTGTCATATCTTTGATTGTTTCAGAACCTTCAAAACCTGCCCTATCAACAACTTGAGTAACAATATCTTTTGTTCTCGGTAGATAACCAACAGAACCAAGACGTTGTATAAGTTTGGAAAATTCATCTAAATCTTCTTCATCTATATCTGTATGAACTATCTGTGGAAACTCAGTGTCATCCCACCCATTCAATGCGAAAGTGTGAGGTATTAGATCATTATTAATAACAGAGGTAATCTCTTTTAACCTAGTCTCAATATTCATAGCTATGATATTGGTCTTAGCTCCTGCTAAAGAGAAACTACCATGAGTTTGTTGACCTAACTTAAGAATATCAGCAAATAAGGTAGTTAATATCTTATCATCATAACGTTTGATAATCTTATCAGTGTCGTATTGCTTACCACCTTTTGTACCCATTAATTCAAACTCAATAATCTTTTTACCTTGATCATTGTACATTAAAGGGTATATAAGACCGGATTGCTCATTGTTCTGTATATTAGCTATAACCTTCTTATAGTAAGCGTAAATTTGCTTATCTTCTGGCGTAGCATCTTCTGACATATACTTAGGGTGTAAACCGAGAACTGGCATACCAGCTAAGTCTCTACTGATTCCTATGGCCTCCTGTTCCTCTATGATAGAACGGAACATATAAGGCTGATAACAAGCATTAAGAGGGCTATTACCAATAGGATTACCACGTTTACCGTCATAACGGAAGAGTAAGAACTTTCTGCGCGGTATTAATATTCCTTTAGGGTCTTTATTCTTTAAAATGAAAGAACCAAATCTATCTGAGTAATTATTAACTCTACCTAAATCTTGGTAAACACCTGTTAACTCTCTTCCCGTTTCATCCCACTTCCATTGATAAAGAGTATCCTGAGACCGGATTGCTAGTTTCTTCCAACCTACAAGGTTATCTTCATATTTACTACCTTTGTCCTTGGAGCGTTTCCTAAAGACTTTCTCATGGACAGAGAATCCATAAGTGATATAAGACACAACCTCAGTTAAGAAATCTTCCCAAGAATGATCCATATCTTTCATACATTGACGTATAAACTCTGTCTTCTTTAACTGTTCGTCTGTGGCATTCTCAGGCTCTTTAACTTCCCAATCAATCTTACCAATCATCATCTCAATAAGAGATATACCGGATCTGACTATAGGATCATTAGACATCTTCTTGTAAACTAAAGAGGATTCAGGCCATTTAAGTTCTTTCTTAATCTGTTCATCTACAAGACTATCAACAACTTCTAAACCTGTTGTTCCAATTTCTCCCATTCGTATAGAAGGGATAGGTTCTGAACCTCTTTCGAGGTCTAATTTTTCTTCTGCCAAATCTTACTCCTAAATATTGAATGGATTTGATTGTTTCATATTAGGTAAGGTAAACGAGGGTATTACTTGTTCTTTAGCTAGGTAATTAAAGCACGTACCGCAAGAGTCTACTGCATCATCTTTCCTCGTCCTTGTTGACTTACCTGTACCATCGAACATAGATAATTCTCTGATCAGCCAAGCATATGTCTCTGTATTAAATGTATTCTTAAGAACATATACAAGACCATGCTCACATGCTGTAAAGAAAGGTTCTACTTTTTCTAATTTCCTAGCATTATGAGCAGCCACATCACGTTTCACTATAAAACCATGATTAGAAAAGTACTTAACCTTTTGCACAAAAGAGTCCTTTCCTGCCGCCCCAGAGTCCTCTGGTAAGACGATCTTTACCTTACTAGTGTCGAACTGCGCCTGTTTCAAGATAATCCTGTCACGCTCTCCTGAACGCTTTCTCATACGCCCTCTAACATCGCTTCCTGAATCTCCAAATTCAGGTATATAATTACCAAATAAATAGTAGTAACCATCTGAAGATTTAGCCATGCCAATACCAACCGTAAAGTCTGGGTCTGTTGTTGGGGTCTTCTCAGAGAAAGCTAAATCGTAACCTCTACAGAACTCACTATTAGGGGGTATCTTATCTGTATATTGTAACCACTCTTCTCTAAAGTACATACCATCGTTAGAGATATCTAACCAACAACCCTCTAACAATTGTCTACGTTTTATCTCTGGTAGAGAGTCGAGCTTATCTTTATAAGAAGGATCAAACTCTAGTAGTTTCTTGTTATCATCTACTGTAGCAGGGATGTATGTATAGCTTAGAGGTTTCTTATCTGGAAACATCTCCGCTAACTCTTCTCTTGTCCAAGCGGTATACAGTTCATCAGCCACTATAAGGTAATAAGCTCTTTTCTTAGAGAGTTCCTTAATAGGATAACCCTCTTCGTCTAGGTAACGTTTAACGAAGTTATATACCCAATGACCCCTATCAGGATTTAATGTAGCTCTGAAACCTTTTTGTACTTGTGCTTTACTACGGTTACGAGAAAGAAGAGTAGTAAACTGATACCAACTTCTAAATTGGGACTCCTCGAAGTATATCTTAGCAAGTTCAATACCATAATAACTATCGGCGTTTTTATCGTGTTCAAGATAACCAAAATAAGTTTTTGCACCACTGGGGAAAGTTATAACTTTCTTTTGTTCATTTACGTGAGCTTTACCTAGATATTTCCTATTACTATCATAAATATAAGGTTCATACAGACGTTTAGCCTCTCCCCATAAACCTTTCTCTATTTCTGTTACGTTTGTACGAAAAAATGCGCTCTCGTAATAAGGATCGTGGATACCTTGTAAATTGTCTACAAGAGCGCTAAATGTTTTCCCCCACCAGCGCCACCTCCAAAAAATACCAAATCTTCTTCTGCTTCACAAAAGTCAGCTTGGTGTGGCATCAATTCAATTTCCATGATACCTCCTTAATACTATTCTTCAGATGTATCTTCCTGTGGATCTGCATCTGCGTAAACTAAACTGTCTTCTAGTTGAGCTTTCTCTCTTTTCTTAGCAGCCCCGTACAAACCTTGGAATCCAGCTAACAACTTATCAAAACCTTTACGTTTATCAAAAGTGTCTTCTGTTACCTCTATGAAGTCAGAAGCATAATCAATTAATAATTGTTTAGCGTTTTCTTGACCTTTAAAAGATTTGGCTTTGTCCCAATCAGGTTTAACAACCGCATCTTTAGCTTCTTCTTTATTGACATAAGAGATACAATAAGCTCCCATACCAACTGCATATGACCTATCAGGACAAACATCTTCACCAGCTAAGACCATTTTCTTGATGTTGTCTACTAAACCGTTCTCTCCACTGATGTTGTAGACTACCTTACTTTTATAACCTTGTTGCATGTTTTCTCCTTTAAGAACAACCTCTATCTCTGATTATTACAGAGCAGTTAAAAGTAGATTTAATACCACTACTTAATGCTATTATCTTTGCTTTAACAATATCACTAGCAATCCACCCTGCATTTTCTGAGATAGAAGCGCTGTAGTTTCCGTTAGAACCTTCTTCATAGGTTAACGTTATTGCAGGTAGCAAGCCTGATATGTTAGAGCCATCTTTAGCTCTTAATTCAACAGCTACTACTGCATCATTAATATATTCACCAGTAAGACCATTCTTATAACCTTCTAGTTGAATATAACCAGTATTATCTACGTATAAGACATGGCTCATATTTTATCAACCTAAATCAGCTAAATCAAAAGATGACATTGTATAACTTGAGAAGGTGACTGTTTGATCTTGTGCAATAGATACGTTATCCAAAACACAGCCGTTAGGGGTCATCGTAACCGATTGACCGACAGCTTCCGTAGCAGGCGGGGCAGGGAAAGTAGTTATAGTCCCGTTGTCTGTCTTACCTACTACTATATAGTCACCATTAATATTAGAGTTAGTGAATCCTGTAATATTGAATTGATCACCAACTACTAAGTCAGTGAACAAATCATTACCTGTATCATCAAATCCCGTGGATGTTGCTGAAACGGTTGTTTTAGCTGCTCTCTTAGGGAAAACTTTAGACTGTCTGGTAGCAGTTGTACCATCAGTTTTAAAAGTACGTGCAAAAGTAGCTGTAGTACCTACACCAGCAGCAGCAGATCCTGTGCCGTTACTGATTGCGTTGGCTGTGATGGTTCCACCTGAAGCAGCACTAAAAGCTGTGGCAGAAAAACCACCTGAAGCTAGTTCATCATTACCTGATAACGCAGTGTTAACATCAGCAGGTACAGAGCCAGAGTAAAGTTTAATACTACCGCTGTTAAGTAAAGCCCCTGAAGCTGCTACTGCTACATTTTTATCTTCGTCTGTTCTTGAAAGACTCATTTATTTTTCCTATTTAAAATTTACTTTTGAAATATTGGTTGACGTATTAGTAAAGACTAAGGCATCACTTAATGGAGATATGTTTATAGATCCTACTCCAACACCCTCTACTAGATTATAAAATAATAAAGATTTTACAAAACCATAAGACACTTCATTTATAGAAGATTCTACAGATAATTGTGTCAAGGAGTTTGAGAATGATAAATCTAAATTATTTGTATCAGAATTTATTTCCAAACTATTTGTAGAAGATGAAGACTGTAAAGAAGATTCCTTAATATCCGCTTTAGAAACTATCTCATTAAAAACTTCTACAAAGTCTACATTAAAGTCTTTATCGGAAATAGTAGAAGATAGGTTAATATCTATTACAGAGTTCAATTTAGAAAAAGAGTTATCTTTAGTATCTACAACCGTAGTTGTTAAAACCTCACCCTCAAAAGATTGCGATTGATATGAAATGTCTATATTCTCTACATCAACAACACTTGTAAGGAATACTTGTAACCTGTCTGATTGGTATTCTGTATCGATCAGGCTGGATGTTATAGTAAGATTACTAGGGTTACTATCTAAACTGTAATACTCTAAAGATTTAATATCGGAATCAACATTTAATAAGTTAACGTTACTACTAAAACTGTAATCGGCCTCATTAATGCTACCATCTGTAATACTCTGATTGTCACTATTATCAGATTGATATGAAACCTCTAATTGAGTGACATCTACGTTCTGTATTAGAGATGATTCTAAATTATCTTTTTGATAATGTTTATCTTTAATAAAAACATTAGTTAATTTATCAACCGTTAATATTAGGTTTTGGTAAGATCCAGCACTGACAGAAGACAAGTTAGAGACTAAGTTATTAATCAAACTAAACCCATAAGAAGAGTTTATAATATCTACTAACACAGGAGTGCTACCACCAACGGAAGTCATAACAACAGACGCACCAATTGCTGTTAGGTTAGCAGCATGATCAGCAAACCATTCTGGATCACGCCAGCCTTCGATAATACCAACATGCGCTGCGCTACCGTCGAAATAATCATCCGTGAAATTAGCGCCGATAGAAAACCTATCTTTTGTCATATATTGCTGACTGACACTTGGGTTACTCGAAACCTCTAAGGCACCATTTAGATACGCTTCCTGTGCTCCGTTCGCTTGCCAGCCGTTAATACGCACACCAATGTGATTCCAAACACCAGTGGATAGCACAGTTGTTCCCGCCGAGTTGGTGATACTACCACCGCCCTTACGTACCACCACTTGACCGGATGAGTTGACACCCATACCAGACATTCGCTTAATGTTCGTCGCACGTAATGTTGACACTAAGTTGTAGATACCTGACGACGGGATCGTATCTAGTTTGAATAGTCCAGTGAAAGTATAGCTACGTTGCAACGTGCCGCTGACAGTATGTGCCGAGCGGTCATCCACACCGTCAAAATTTGTAGCATCGCCTGAAAATGGACTAGCATCTAGTGTTGTCCCTACAGGGTTTAATGCTTTTGAGTTCGCAACGTTGGTTTTACCGTCATGGGCAAACACTACAAAACCAGTGTAAGCCGCGTATTGGCCATAGGTGTCGCTCGCAGGTAGTGTACTCGCGGCGGAATTGCCCCAGATTTTTATCTCTGTTGCACTTGCCGCCGAAGGTACACATAGGTGTACCAGAATATCATTCGCAGCGGGGTCCCAGCGCACGACATGGGCAGCGATTTGCGTATCATCTGTTAAAGACAGCCGTAAGTCTGAACCGTCACTTTTTAGAGCAGCTATTACGTCGGGGTGGAAGTCATCGAAACGCAACAAATACGGAAAATCCGTATGCGTACCGGCCAGTGTTGGTAGTGTTAGCGTCCCTACATGGGTAAAGCCAGTTAAGCTCATTAGGCGATACTCAAACCAAGCTGCACAGAGCTAACCATTCGCAATTCACGGTATGCCGCTGGACTTGCGCCGACTTGGATTTTATAACCTTGCTGCCTGTAATGGACGCGAGTTGATGCACATGCGTGCCACTCGGTTAAATCGGTGTTATCTGCTCCGAATCGTTGCTCAACGATTACACTGGTCAGGTCGCTGGCACTGTTAGCGATGCTAAAATTAATAATATGCTGCGCATTATTTTGCGTAAGATTTAGCAACTCTTGACGGTTGAAGGCAACTTCTTCAAGCGTCACATTTTCAAACGGGTAGGTCTCGACGTTAGCTCTCGCCATAATAACTGGTTTGAGTGCCGCTAAGCCTGCACTGATATTGACAGTATTGCCACCCACTACTTGCGTGATATTCGCTGCAATCATTTGATCAAGTGCAGCTAGCTGGTTGTCGCCAAGCCCTACGCCCTGCATGAAGTTGTATTCTTCACTGTCTAAAAATGCTAAGAACGCATCCTGCGCGAGGTGTCCGTCGGTTTCTGCAACGAGTTGAATTGCGCGATAGATACCAGCGCTTTGCAAGTACGCATTCATTGAATCGCGATGAATAAGTTTTTTCTGGATGACCTTGTAGGCCTGTGCTTCTGCCAGTGCAAACGTGTTGTCCGCGCTAGCATCGAGTAGAAATTCCTGTAACGCTGGGTTGTTCATGCAAATAGCCTCCAAGCAATAAATCCAATTGTAGAGTGGAAAATACAAACGCCAACTATTGCTTTCCACGGCTTAAACCAGTGTTTGTCGTTGGGTTCAATGGCGTTGATACAGTGATCCTCTTCGCCAGTCGCTTTGTTGAATCCCCAGTTGACCATCAACGCGGCTTCTGTACCCACCTCACTGCCCTCAAGCTGCAAATTACCTAACTCAGAGCTAAGCGTTGTTCTGAAATAACCGCCAATAAAGACGTTTGTAAGAATGTCCTCTATGAGCAACAAGCTGTATTGCCAGCCATCGCGAAAATCCAAGTTGTAGTGGCGATCGTGAAAGTAAGCTGCGATGTGAAACAAGCTGAAAAGGAGCATTAAAGCACCCCAAATCGAGCCTAAGCATATGAGCGCAGCTCTAGCTTTTAACCAAGTCATATAACCTCTCTCCTCGTCCATAGCGCTCGAACGTGTATGACGTGTAGCCCTGCTCAATGAGCCACAATTCAAGCGTTCGGTATAGTGTTCTGTTTAATGTGCCAGTCGCATTGGTGATGCGTGCGCGTTCTGGTGTGGCTGTCGTGATTTCGCATGTAAAAATACGCTCTCGATTTTCGCCACAAAAAACCCGCAGCGTCGTGCGGGTGTGTTCTGATTCAACTTCTAGATTCTCAGATAAAAAGGTCTGGTAAGGCATTTTTTACGGCCTCCTATATTTCAAAATAGTCACAATTAGAATTTGTGATGTTCCTCTATCACTATAATACAAGATGTCTCGAATGGATTTAGCGAGTCAGTCACTTCTTGTAAGACTAAACCAATGTTGACCAATATTTAGTGTGTTGAAGTCAGACAATTTCATATCAAATTCTCATAGATTTGTTTAATATCTTAGTTGTTTCCTTCAGTAGAAACATTTGAAGAGATATTAACTGGTTGACCTGATACAATATTCACATCATTAAGGATTAGATCTCCACCACCCGAAAGACTAACATCACCATCTAATACAAATTACCGTCACTACCTACTTCACGAAACCAAGTAGCCGCTCCAGAGGCGTTAGCAGATGAATCACCTGTAATAGCATTAGCTGTAAGAACACCACCAACAGCACTAGGAGACGAAGGATCTGAAAAAGTTAGTTCAGCTAAAAGAGTAGTAGGAGTACCTCCTTTAGAAGGTCGAGTGCCATCATAAATACGGATAAGACCCGCCCCTGTACCTGCATCTCTAGCAGCAGTGATTTGATCAGCTCTGGAATTACGGAGGGTGTCTGCATATTGAATAGTCATTATCTTATTTACCTTTCTTGAATTTAGAGCTTTGTGAATCTAGTGTTATTTAAACTTGTTCTTTAGTTTCTTCAATCACCTTGAACTTCTCTTCACCTTTGTTATCGTACAAACGGCCTATAAAAATCCGTTCTTTTCTTGAATCTCTTTATAGACTTTATGTGTTTTTAAATTAATTATATATTCACCTTTTTGGAATTTTAATTTTGTTGTCTTTTAATCTTGGGGACCGGAAATGAAGTAACAGTACTTTCTGGAGAAGGTTTGGTAGTTTTTGGTTTAACCTGAGCAATCTTATCTGCTTTAGGTTTGTCTTCTTCTATCTTAATACCAAGCTTCATTAAATCAGTACGTAAACTTATTAGCATCTGTAAGTATTTAGATTTTTGTGTATCTGTTATGCTTTCATCTAAAACTTTCTCAGTAAGGAAATTAATGATCTCTTCTGAGGACATACCACTGTTTAGAGCTTTAGAAATATCTTTTTGTGCTGTTACTTTATTTTTAGCACCTTTAGGTCGGCCTCTGGGATTTCCAGAAACACCTTTTTGAAATTTTGCCATTTTATACCTCAGAACGAGAAAACCCTCAGAGAAGAGGGTGAAGAAATTTTAACTTTTTATACTTTATACTTATATTATACTCGATTTCTAATCTTTTGTCAAGAAATATTTCACTATTCTCTATAAAAATTACCAAAAAAGAGACCTTCTTCAAGATTATTGTGAATATGTTCATGATCTTCTACATAATCGAACTCTGACATTGCATGATTTCTGCAACGATTACACAACTCTTCATAACCCAAGAAGTTACCTTCTTCATCTTCTATTTTTTGACTTAACTCTGTATCAAATAGAATAACATTACATGATTTACATCTTCCCGACATAACTATTAACCTTTTTATACTTTATACTACTATTATAACATATATATTAAATCTGTCAAGTGTTTTATTGAATTTTAGACGGATCTGTATCAAGACCGTAGTGTGATATAGTAAATCATAACCTCTTAATAATATTCTTTAAGCGAAGCTTAAGACAGTTATGTTTAATACTCGCATCTACTCGGTTCAGTATACTAAGATTTTCCTTATATGTATTTATCAGCAACAGTTTTTAGTCGTGTCAGGACTGTGATAGAGCTTGTACATTTAGATCCGTACAAGAGAATACATCACACATTGACGCTGTTTATCCGGTAGTATATAATATCAAATTGTAATTTACTTAGTACCCGAAGTCTGGTCAAAGACCTACATATAAGTTTTATTGGAAAACTCTTTCTAACGCCCTTTTGTATTTAAAGATGTAAAGTGCTGAGTAAAACATCTATACTTTTTCCAACTCTTATCTATATTATACCATATATATGAAATCTGTCAACCCTTATTTTAAAATAATTTAATATTGACATACAAAAACACCTTTAGTATAATAGATAAAAATTAAGAAGGAGTACAAATGATTGAAATACTATTAAACAAAGGTTATACGTTTGAAGAAGCAGAAGAGTACCTATCATTTAACAAAACACACAATGGTGATATATTTGTTGAGATGTTTGGTTATTCAGAAGAAACTCTCTCAGAAGCTTTCTAAGACGTTTTATTTATTTACTGATAGGGTAGCTCATGTTATAGTGAGAAAACCTCTCAGAATTGATTACAGGAAGAAATAAGGGGTAATTTATGTTAGATTATAGGATGTCTTATATTAAACTTTTAAATATTGTTGAAGAGGCTCATTATGGACAAAAATATGGAGACTTACCTTATACATATCACCTAAGTCAGGTTGAGGGTCTTAGTATCGAGATCAACGAGGAGTTTGATGAACATTTGATTGGTGCTGTTGCTTTAGCACACGACGTATGCGAAGATACAAATATTACACCGGAGGATTTGATCCGTAGAGGTATTCACACAGATATTGTTAAGAATATAGAGTTATTAACAAAAACTGGATACACATATTCAGAATATATTAAACGTGTAAAGTCTGATCCTATTGCTTTGTTGGTAAAAAGAGCAGATACATTCTCTAATCTAGAACACTCTTTCAGTGAAAACAATATAGAGCGTGTAAAACGTTATTCCAGACAATTAAATAAACTATATAAGGATGTTGATTAATGTTATATTACATTAAAAGTAATATTGAAGATGCAACTGCATATGTTAACTCTTTTAGAGAAGAGGGAGATTTTATAGAACCAGATCAGATCAAGAGTTGTTTGTTTCTAGGATATTCTGATTTTTATCCTACAAGCTTCTCTTATGGTGGTTTATGTTTTCATTATGAACCTATTGATGAGGGGGCTTATCATTGGATTGGTCATGTTTTTGTTTCACCGACAGCTTCAGTTGATGATGATATAGAGATGTGTTGTTGGTCTGAGGGAGATAAGCATATAGGGGATCAGCTTCATGATTACACAGAATTTGGGAGAATAAACTAATGGAAGTTATTAAATATTTAAATACACATCTTAATTCTGGAGAGAGTTGTTTAGAATCTTTACAATCATTAAAGGATGAGTTTTCTATTAAGAACTCTAATAATCCCTTGTATCCAGATTTATTTGTATTGAATTATTGCCAGATTGGTTCACCTAAGACACATGCTTATACAAAAGAATGCCGTAGTTTGGTTGTTGAGTATATGAATGAAGAACATTGTTTTCGTGTAGTGTCCAGATCTTTTGATAGGTTCTTTAATCTTAATGAAGTAGAACACACTTGTGATATTTCTAGTTGTGTTGCTTATGAGAAGATTGATGGGAGTTTGATTGGTGTTTTCTATTACAAAGGAGAGTGGTTATATCGAACCAAATCTATGATTATGCCAGAGGGTTATATTAATGACTCTGATCTTACTTGGAAAGAATTAATTGAGAGTACTATTAATTTTAGTTACCAAGACTTACTTTTACGTGGTTGTACCTATATTTTTGAAGTAGTAAGTCCTGAGAACCGTGTAGTGACTCAATATAAAGAAAGAGGCTCTTACCTACTAGGTATTAGAGAAAATGCCACAGGGGATTACAAACAGGTTGGTAGTTTGCCTTTTAAAGAACCAAAACATTTTAAGTTCTCAGATGAGAAAGATGTTAGAGATTTTGTTGAATCTTTAACAGATCTTAAAGAAGGTGTTGTGATTTACGATAATGGAGTACCTGTACTGAAAGTTAAATCTTCTGCTTATTTGGTTGCCCATAGGTTACGCGGTGAAACAGTTATCAATGGTAAGCGTATCATGGATTTAATTTTTATGAATGAACAACATGAGTTTTTATCAATATTTCCAGAGTATGAGAGTAGATTTTATCAATACATAGCAGCACTGAGAGATTTAAAAACTTATACACATAACTTTTGGAAAAAGTATGGACATATAGATGACCAGAAAGAGTTCGCTCTCAAGGTTAAAGACACGGCTGTATCTGGTCTTTTGTTTAATAAAAGAAAGTACCCAGAGAAAAGTTTTCAAGATTGTTTTGAGATGTTGTCTGATAAAAACAAATACAATCTAGTGGAGAAATTCTTATGAATATTAAAATAAGCAAAGCACATAGGGATTTGTTACTACAACACACAACAGATCATATTCTGTTTGGAAGCTCTGACGGAGAAGATAAAGATTGGTTATGTATTGTGGAGCCTAACACTGCTATGGATGCTGCTCTGCACAATAGAGATCATTTTTTGTTTTACAAAGACGAAGAGATCAAGGAGGATTTTTTGTTTGCAACACCACGTTGTCTGATCAATGGTATGATCACAGGAACAAGTACTTTGTTATATGAGTTACTAGTAGAAGGTAAATTAAGAGATACGTCTTTAGACCTTCTTTGTAATGCAGAATTAAAAATATTCTGTACACAAAAATTAGCTAAAGCTTTTGTAGGTGTTGCTCAAAGAGATTTAAAACAATGTGCTAAATTAGAAGGCCAAGAAAGAGTAAAGAAACTAGGTTGGGTAGAAACCTATGTAGATATTGTCCTTAATATGTTTAAGATTTGCGGGATAGAATCAAATGCGGGTAGAAATTTAGAGTTAATAAGGGCAGAAGTATCAAAATTACCTAAATATACAGAAGATGCTAATTATTTACTTTACTTCTTTGACGAACCTAAGTATAATAAGAAATTATCAAGTGTTGCTGACTATTATTATAAATCTTGGGGAGAATCATTATGAATGGATTAACTTTAGTACTCACCGTAGGGATTTCTGGTTCAGGTAAGACAAGCTGGGCAGAAGAATACACAAGTAACCGTAAAGATTGGGTAAATCTTAACCGAGATGATGTACGTTTTAACACTTTCTGCAACGGTGAACGTGATTGGAATAAATATAAGTTTACTAATAAGAATGAAAAACGTGTTACTGATATTATTACAGGTTATGCAGAAGAGTGTTACGCACAAGGTCTTAACATTATTATATCGGACACTAATTTAAGTTCTAGTATCCGTAATAAATGGAGAGAGTGGGGTAAGTCACACGGGTACACGGTCATACATAAAGAATTTCCTTTAAGTTGGATAGAGGCTGTGAAACGTAATAACCAAAGAGAAGGGGGCATATCTCAGAGCGTACTCCGTAGCCAGTATTACAAAATGAAAAAGTACTTAGGTGAATATATCTACGAACCAAACCCAGAGCTGCCTGACTGTGTTCTTATTGATATTGATGGTACAGTGGCTTACAAGGCTCCTGGACGAGGTTTCTTTGACTGGGATATGGTAGATAAAGACATCCCTAGAACTCCTGTTATAGCTATGGTGTGTGGTCTTATTGACCAAGGCTATCAACCTATCTTCTTATCAGGAAGAGATGGATCTTGTATGGAAGCGACTTATGACTGGATTTATAAGCATATTATGCACTATTTGTACCCAGATTGTGATTTTCACTTATTTATGAGAACAGGTGGTGATATGAGAAAGGATTACATTGTAAAACGTGAGTTGTTTGATACATATGTTAAAGATAAGTTTAATGTGGTAGCTGTATTGGATGATCGGCCTGCTGTTATAAACAATTGTTGGTTAGATATGGGATTACCTAATGTGATCTCTTGTGCAGATCAGAATTTAGAGTTTTAAGGAGTTAATAAGATGAAAGATTATTATGCTTTACTAGATCAAATAAATGAATTGGAAGAACGTTTGAATAAAATGCAGCAATTAGATAAACAAGTAGGTTCTGTATCCATACCTTTGTGGAAACAAGTGTTGGAACAGAAAGATTTTTACAGAGGTCATGGTCAATTAGAAATCTCCGAGATGGATATCAACACTTGTATGCAACTACTAGAAGATTTAGAGGATAATTATAAAGGTACAGAAAATATGTTTTATGTTAAACTATTCAACGATCTTGGTGCTAGTATTTACCAAGCTAATGAGGAGGATACTTTGTGGCTATCTATCGGGAAGGTTAATCTATAATGGCATCTGTTAACACTAAGCGAAACAAAAACGCAGAGATGAATGACCTCTATAATACACCTATTGAAGCTCTTGAGGGATTCTACAAGTCGTTTCCAGAGGTGTTAGGTAGTTATGATGTATACTTTGATCCTTGCAATGGTTTGGGTAAAATTTCTGGTTTCTTGAAAGAAAAAGGTTTCAAAGTTTATACTTCTGATCTGATTGATTATTGTGATAACGGAGAGATTTCTGATTACACTCAGGATTTTCTAGAATTAGAAGAATTACCAGATGGTACGGAATGTATTATATTTAATCCTCCTTTTACTTTAACTAAGGAATTTGTAGACCATGCAGTACATTTAATGAATAAATCTGGTACTTGCCAATCTATCCTTATGTTTAATAGAGCTTCTACTTTGTTTTCTAAAGAAAGGGCAAAAAGGTTCAGTGGTCAAGAGTGGCCTTTGTTTATGGCTTATCTTTTTTCTTACCGTGTGTCATGTACAAAAGGTGTAGATGAAGAACCAACCGCTAACTCTGTTGATTATGCTTGGTTCGAGTTTATTAAGAACCCTGCAAGGGATTACCAGCCACGTATTGATTGGATATTATAGGAAGATTTTATGATGTGGGATATAATTTTTTATTTACTTATTTTATGTATTGTAGTTGTTCATATTATTATCTATCCAGAGATTAAACAGATTAAAGATGATTTATCAAGTATTAAAAATTACTTTGATGATAAGGATTTATTGTGACAGAAAGTACATTGACAGAAAAGTTGACAGCTTTTAAATATTCTCTTGAAAATGAGATTAATAAAAAGTATAATATACCAGTTGCTGTGGATATTTCAAATAATGTTTCTAATGATTCTAAGTTTCCTTATATATTTAGGGTTCAAATAAGAACAGCTTTTAATATAGAAATATATGAAGTATGGAAGCCAGTATCTGGGGAGCAATTTTATTGGGAGAGGGTTCAATAATGGAGAGATTAATATATGAATATATTGAGTTCTTAAATAAGTGTTTAGGTGGTGATTGGTTCTACAATACACGATCAACATACAGGTTTGAGGATTATTGTACTGATAGATCCTTAACTAAAAAACAAGTAGAACGTTTAATTAAAGAAAAAAGGGTACGATAATGAAGAAAATTCTAATGATTAGTTTATTGTTGGTAGGTTTTAATGTTCAGGCTAGTGTAGAACAAGATCTCCAAAACATTTGTACTATCGTAAAAGAGGATGACAAAATTTCTTTACGTAAAAAGATGCGCGATATTCGTAAGGATTATGGATTAAGCTTAAAAGATTACTATGGAGGTGTTTATTGTAGTGGTAAAAACCTCTTACTTTGGGCAGACGATAATGGGAGTGTAGGCACAGCAAGTCTTATGATTAAGAAGTTGCCTAAGTTACAAGTTAAAGGTTTGGAAGGTACTTTCGATAATTCATCTTTTAACACAATGGTGAAAGAGCGTATCAACTAGAATGTCACAAGAATTAGCTATAGAGAAGATCAAATCTGGTGAAAATGTGGTGGTTCTAGGTCAAGCGGGAACAGGCAAGACGTACACTATAGACCAGATAGTAGATCAAAACACAGTTAAATGCGCCCCTACGGGTATTGCTGCTCTTAATGTAGGAGGTATGACTTGTCATAGTATGTTTAATCTTCCTGTAGGTAAACCTTCTGACGAGGATTATTTTGTTGTTGGTAAGACAATGGAGAGATTGTTCGGATCAGGTAGTCCTATTACAAGGGTTTGCTGTGATGAGATCGGTATGCTAAGGGCAGACTATCTTGATATGATTGATTCTAAGCTCCGTACACTACGTAGGAACACTAAACCCTTCGGAGGTATACAATTTGTAGGCTCTGGAGACTTCTACCAGTTAGAGCCTATTATAGGACGAGATGAGGTACGTTATTTTAATAAACGTTATAATTCTCCTTATTGTTTTGATGCTGACTCTTGGGATTTTTCTGTCATAGAATTAACTAAAGTGTTTAGACAAGAAGATGAGAGACAGGTAGCTCTTTTGAAAAGTATCCGAGAGAAGGATAAATGGTGTGATAGGGCTATAGAGGTTATACAAGCAGAGGCTAAGGAGTATGATCCTTCTCCTAATACACTACATTTGTGTTGTTATAAGACAGATGCTAATAAAGTTAATAAGATGTGGTATCGTAGATTGGACGGTAAAGAAAAAACTTACCTAGCAGATAACAAAGCTAAATGGAAAGAGGTTGAGCTATCTGTTCCTGAGAAGTTAACTTTGCGTGTTGGTTGCAGAGTCTTAGTTAAGGCTAATGACAAAGAGGGTGAATACGTTAACGGGGATAGAGGAGAGGTTTTAGGATTTGAACCAGATGGTGTATGGATAAGACTAGATAGAAATCAAAAGGAAGTGAGGGTAGTTTCTAATACTTGGGAGAAGTTTAAGTATGGGGTTTCTAGCGGTAAAATAAACAAACAGGTCGAATCCACATACACACAAATCCCTTTAATGTTAGGGTACGCGGTGACGGTTCATAGTTGCCAAGGGATGACATTAGATGATGTTGCTATTGATTTTGGTCAGGGTTGTTTCTCAGCAGGTCAGGCATACGTAGCGTTGAGTCGTATTAAGGATTTAAGAAACATATCTTTTGTTAATGAGATTTATCCGACTGATATTATAGTGAGAGAAGAAGTGAATGATTTTTATGATAGTTTAAGGGGTTACTGATGGACGCTGGCAGATTAGGCGCATATTGTTGTATAGCAATTTTCGCTGTTTATTTAAGTTCTAGAGATGTTAATGAAAAATGTTACTTGACAACAGGTAAGATTGTCTATAAAATTGGTACTAGACAAATCGGAGAGGTTTTAGCTGTTGGAGAAGACTGTAGTGTTCTTGTTGAATACAATAATGGCAGATTATCATTAAAACCTGAAGATCCTTATCATTTTAAGATTTTGGAGAAATTATGAGACATTTTCAATCAATATCTATACAAAAACGTAAAGATAATCTACAAAACGAGCTGAACAAGGCTAACATTAAAGCTGAGAAACTAGCTTCAATAGCTTTAGCTTACGGAGCATCAGAAGAAGTTGTTAAGAGGATTTTATTATGCGGAAAATAATTGACAGGATCGTATATCACTTCAAAAGAGGTTATTATGAGCGAAGACAACAGAGTATTGATCGGAGCCGCCATTTAGTTAGATATAACCCTAAATTTCCTTATTTTGACAATCACGGACAATCTGGAAGGAATGGTATTTACATTGATACACAGGACAACTCAGACAAATGGAGAAAAAAGATGATGGAACTCTGTGATGAACATGCTATTGAGATTATAAGGAAGTAATATGTTATTAACAGTAGGAAGTTTACCTGCCAGTCTGTTAGGAATCTCAAGAAGAGATCCTGTTGACCTAGATTACTGGACAGATGATGAAGATATTTATAAAAAATATAAAGGTAAGGCTGATATCAAGTTAATTCCTGAATACATAATGAAAAGTCTTCCTACTGGTTATTATGGTAACACAATCAGCCTAACCAAAGATGCATTATACACAATAAAATGTTCCCATTTAGGCTGGTCTAACCCTCAGTGGTCTAAGCATAAACTGGATGCTCTTTATATGAAAGAGAAAGGTTGTAAAATTATCTTACCTCTTTATCATTTATTAGTGGATTACTGGAAGGTAGAGTTAGGGAATAAGTCTTTTCTTAGTCTTGATAAATCTAAAGAAATGTTCTTTACTGATTTTGTTGACTATCAGTATGATCATGATTATCTGCATGAGGTGGTGGCCTATCCCAATAGACCTGTGTATGAAAAATGTCTAAAAGATGATCATGAGGTGTTGACAGATAAAGATAAGTTTGATAAACTGAATTTTGAAGAACAAGTGAAGATGTTCAGAGAAGAAATCACAGTAATAGCTCTTGAAAGATGGTATCTTAATAGTTACTGGTTTGATAGAGGTATGACGTGGATGAAAGCTTATTCACTTGCTTTACAAAAGACTATTACAAATTTAACTAAAGGTTGGGCTACTGACTTTATAGTTTTAAACTTGGAATATTTTAACATTCCAGAAAGACAGATGTTTGATAAAGTAATTAGTAAATTAAATGTAAAGGAGAAATATATGAGTAAATATTTAGGTAGTAAAGGTGTTGAGTTAGTTAAAGAGATTTTTCTGGCAGGCGTAGAACAGAATTTAAACTATTGCGATGTACCGGATGAAGATGATCCAGAACATGTTTGGCCAGAGGTATTAACACATTTCCTAGAATATAATATCGTAGATGGATGGAAACTACCAGAGGGTTGTCGCCTAGAACAACAAGAAGGTGGTGGTGAAGGAGGAGCAGAAGATTGTTTTGCTGTATTCTCTTGGAAAGATAAGTATTACCGTGTAGACTACAACTATTACAGCTATCACGGATATGATAACTTAGATATGGATTATATCTATGAAGTATTTCCTAAAGAAAAAGTAGTGACAGTGTTTGAGTGATGTCTTTCACTAAAAAACTGAGAAAAGAGGTGTGTGATGAAATTTACCAAACAAGCTAAACAAAACACCACCCCTGTCCTCTCAGATGAGATTAAGAATAGACTAGATGATTTAGTGGATGACATAGAAAGAGGAAACATTTCAGAAAGCATTGTACACGCTTATAAGAAACGTCTTTCTATGGCCTCCGCATCTAATAGAAATTCATCCCAGACAGAATACAAACCTCGTCTTAAAGAAGAAATGGCAAGAGTGGCATACATCAAGATATTAGAGAAAGGTATATCCCCTGATGATGCCCTCTCCTACATAAAAGAAATATGGGATGTATCAGATGATTTCATAACACAAGCAAAAAATAACACATTCCCTAGAGCCTCTACAGCTAAGAACATTGTTAAGTCATGCGATGATCATCCTAAACAAAAATCTATGAGAAGAGAAGGAGCTATGGATAGACGTTCATTATCTAATAGTAACACCCCTAACCAACAACTCAGATCATTACATTACCAAGTGACTCAGTACAATAAAATCAAACAACTAGAGAAAGAGGTAAAGGAATTACAAACCACTACCTCAGAAAACACAATACGTCTTAACACAATAGAAGAAACATTAAGAAGAGATAACATCTCTATGGACAAAAAAGACTTATGTAAATACCTCTACAATATAGGACATACACAAAAAGAACTGGCTATTCACTTCATGGTGAGCGTATCAACAATAAGACGATGGATGGGATTGAAGGAATAATCCCCTCCTCATAAACAAATTTCTGTTAATAAAAAGATTGACTGTCTTCGGCATAATACCTACATCCACTACATTAGAAATAAATTTTTTATAAAATGGCCACTTTTGGCCACTTCTTTATGTCAAATTTCTAGTAAAGAAATATATAATAGAAATTACACATCAATAATTACTCAAGGGGAAATATCCCCTCTCAAATACTCTCACCAAATATCTTATCCCTACATCTCAAATATCATAACTTTAAGTATCATCCTTTCAGTACACATCTTAACCATATTAAGAATCACCAATAATTACCATACCAATCAGTACAGAAATATAAACATACCAAAAAAATTTAAAACAGGATCTACTATTTCCCATTGTAGTATACAAAAATTTTAGAAAAATATCAAACACTTACTTATAACTTTTGGATCTGTACACCAAAAATATCCTCTGTAAAAATAATATAAAAATAAAATCCTCTCTGTAAGCCACCCTAAGAGCATAAAAATTTAAAGTAGTACCTTTGTATTAGTTCTTTATAGAAATGCTTATAGAGAGCATTATAGGAAGTATTATAGCTACAGGAAGTACCTTGTATATATAGTGTTTAGAGGTATATGGCTAGATCGGTGTTTAACACGCAAAAAGTTACCCTTATAACCAAATTCTTATAATTTTAAAATATCAATAACTATTAGTTATATAGTGCTGTGGATAACTCTATTTAACATAATGTTCATTATAAGAAGTTAAGTATGCATATGTATAACTTTTAATATTCTGTGGATAACTATTATTTTATTCACAAGTGATATTGACTAATAAATAGTTAAATTGACCAAGTGATCAATGTGATATCA
>SPKZ01000303.1_pt1 | contig 43978 bp, 27 predicted proteins | sample 2456571 | NCBI WGS metagenome assembly SPKZ01 (sample SAMN11192286, study PRJNA482655) | marine metagenome | biome: ENVO:00000447; feature: ENVO:00000244|ENVO:00000211|ENVO:00000569|ENVO:00002023; material: ENVO:00002151; isolation source: ocean water from marine abyssalpelagic zone ...
GGACCCTCCGTGCCCTATCTCAAAAAATTCGCAGCGCCACCCGATTTTCCGATCCGGAGAACGACGCCGGGCCTCAAGCGCCGCGAGCCGAGCCGCCCCACCGCGCGCGGTCGCACTCGCCTCAGGGGGCTGTATCCACTGAAATATTCGGCGCCTTGCTCGATTTTCCGGCGCTACTTGAAGACGACGATCTCCAGGACGCGCTCGCTCTGCTGGAAGGCGATCTTGCGCTAGCCGTCGCTACCCTACGGACTCACCGTGGGCCCGACGGCTCCCTCGATGTAACGAGTTTTCTCGAATCTCTCGCTGAGAAAATTCGCCGCTATGCCGCCGCCCGTCTTGCGGCCCCCCGACACACGGACATCGACTCCTCCAAGATCGAGGCACAGCTCAACTTAGAAAAATTGAAGGTTCTGGACGGCCATCGGCTGAAGAATGAAACCCTTCAAGAACTGGAGAGAGCCGCTGCCTCCGGAGAATTGGACGAGGAGTTGACGCTACTGCGTGAACAGGCTGAGCGAGCTCGCCGCCGTCGAGGGCTCAGCTAGACGCGCCGCTAGCCAAGCTTCGTATTGTCGGCGGTTATTCGTCTTCCCAGTTGATGCCATAGCGCTTGAGGAACGCGATACCGTCTTTTCGGTAAATGTCACCGGAGAGATTCCGAATCCGCAGATACGCTTTCCAGTGGTCAACCGCCTGCCGGCTGTCTCCGAGGCAGTCGGCGGCCAGGTGGTGCGCGTCGGCTAGCCACATGGGGGCGATTTTCTCTCGCTCTAGTTTGACGATCCGAATCGCCTTGTTCAACAGCTCAACGCAACGCACGCGGTTGGCTTTTTCACTCATCAAACGGCCGAAGCGATAGTGAGTCCGAGCGTCATCCGGCATGCGTCGAACTGCGATTTGGTAGTGCTGGATGGCTTGGACGTCGTGACCCCCCAAGTCCTTGTAGGCCCGAGCGAGCTCCGCATGCGCCTCGACGAGGTCGGGACGCTTTTCGAGCGCCAACACAAGATCTTTTACGGCGTCTTGGTGGGCTCCCTGGCTGTTTCGGAGCACCGCGCGCTGCCAGTAGGCCTCAGCGAGACCCTTGTCCAGCTTGAGCGCCTTGCGCAAGGAAGTGTTCGCTTTCGCTCGGTGGCCCAAGCGGTTTTCACACCAGCCCACATAGAGATGATAGGTCGCGTTGTTGGGATCGATACTGACCGCTCGCGCCAACTTTTTCACAGCGTCCGATAACGTGCCGGCGTTCATCAGCGCTCGACCGAGACAATGGTTGGTCTCGGCATGCTTCGGGCGCTTCTGTAGAACCTTTTCGAGCATCTCCTGGGCCTGAACGCCGTAGCCTGCGGCCGCCTTGCTACAGCCAACTCGCAGCATGAGATCCGTGTCGTTCGGCGCTTTCGCCAACGCCGCCTCGTAGGCCTGGAGCGCATCCGCGCTACTTCCCGACTCTTCCAGCGCGATGCCGCGTTCTAGTGCCAGCTGAGGCAGATCCGGGTCCACCTTTTCTACCTCGGCGAATGTCGCCAAAGCCTTGTCAAAGTCTCGCTTCCGACGATAAGCCACACCGATACGAAACCGCGCATCGATATCTTCAGGATCCAACGCCAGAGCCCGCCCGAAGCGCTGCAGCGCCAGGTCGTATTCACCCAGGCTCATCTTCACCTTGCCCAAGGCTTTGTGAAGTTCGGCACTACCCGGTAGGTTTCTTTCCGCCTTGGACAGGGTCTGCCCCGCTTCGTCGTCCCGGCCCAGATTGATCTGCAACATCGCCAAGGCGATGTAGGATTTCACCGCGCTCGGGCGACTCTCGCCGACAGAAATCGCCTTTTTAAAACTGGCTTCAGCCGTCATCCGGTCGCCCAGTTCTCGGGCCACCACGCCAAACCAATAGGCGACTTCCGCATCCTCCGGATGGTCCTTCTTTAGCTTCTCAAGCAGTTGGTTGGCGTCGTCGAGCCTCTCTAGCGCGATACTCGTCTTGGCAAAGCCAAGCATCGCGTGCACGTCTTTGGGATCCGTTTGCATCGCTGCTTCGAATCGCCCCTTCGCCTCAGAGTAACGTCCCGATTGGTACAAAGCGTCACCGAAGCCCGACAGGGCGCGTGCGTTCTTCGGGTTGATCTTTAGCGCTTCTTCGAAAGCGTGGTCAGCGCGCCCAATCAGTCCGCGAGATAGGTAGATCTCGCCCAGCAAGGTCTGAGCCCGACCGACTTCGTGCTTACCGGCGAGCTTGGCCGCCTTGATCACCGCCAACAGCAGCTTGCTGGCCTCCGCCTCTTCGTGGCGAGTATCCCAAATCAGCTGAGCCAGCAGGATTTTGAACCCAACGTGATTGGCGTTGAGTTTGATCCCTGCGTGACAAAGCTGTTCACCTTTCTGGGATTCCCCTGTCCCAGCTAGGGCGCGCGCGAGACCATAAATCGATCGTGCATCGCGGCCTGCCGACTCTGCCGCTTCCCAGGCCTTCACGGCGGCGGCGTATTTTTTACTCCGGAGCTCCACTTCGCCCAACAACACCAAAGCGTCTACGTCGTTGCCGTTGCGCGCCACCAATGTCGTGGCAATTTCCCGGGCCTGGCCGAGTTGCCCACTAGCGGCTGCCTGGGCCGCTTGGGCCAACTCGAGCTTGGCGGTCTCAGGAAATTGAGCCAGGCCATCCAGTGTCACCTTGGCTCGAGCGCGCACCTCCGATGCCGGGCCAAAACGTAGAATCCGCGCGTAGGCCACGTAGGCAGCGTAGGCCTGCACGGGGCGAAAACGTACTGCTTCCTGTGTCGCGGCCTCCGCTTGTTTTAGTGCGCTGTCAGCGTCCGGGAACGTGTCCTTCCCAAAGTTCTCCCGTGTCACCAAGACGGTTCTCTCCAGCAGATCTTTGTGGTCGCCCTCTTTTAACTTGTCCGCAATCCGGCGATAGCCGAATGCGCCGTATTCCGGCAGCAGCGCCAAGGCGCCGCCCGACAGGAGCACAATCATGAAGAGCGCAATGCCGACCCGCTTGCGACGTCGGCTTTTCTGGTGTTCCTCTTCGGAAATACCGACGCCTGCCGCGGTCGGCATTTGCACGACCATCGACGGTCGCGCGATTTCCGCGCCGTCGTCGTCCTCTTCTTGAGGGATCCCGCCAAACTCCATGGCGCCTGGGTCAGACGTCGACGGAGGTGGTTCGCTAACGAGGGAACCGAGAGCGTCATCTTCGCTATCCGCACCGCCGCCGAGATCGACCTCGCCGTAACCGGCGCCACCTCCTGAAGTATCAGGCGCTTCAGAATCGCTACCGAAGCCTTCACCGTCAGACGCACCGAAAGAGTCATCTTCGTCCGGCTCGCCGAAGCCACCGCTGTCGTCACCGCCGAATCCGTCATTTTCGTCACCGGCGCCAAAGGCATCGCTGACTGGTTCGGGCGATCCGAATCCGCTGGGCTCTGCCTCGGGCGCCGCATAGCCATCGCCTGGTGGCGCCCCGAAGGGATCCGCTCCAGCCGAATCGCCAAATCCGCCAGAATCTGCCGCTTCGCCCTGACCGAAGCCACCGTCATCCGACGCTGCCACCCCTCCGAAGGGATCGGCTGCCGCGTCGTCGCCGCCAAAAGGATCCGCTTCAGCTGGTGGGGCTCCGAAGGGATCCTCCGCCGCTTCGGCCGCCCCAATACCATGCCCCGGAGGCGGCGCTCCAAAGGGATCGCTACCCTGAGCGGGAGGGGCGCCAAAAGGGTCTGCTTCTGCGGCTTGGCTGGTGAATGGGTCAACCTCGGCGGCCGGGCTAGCGAATGGGTCCCCCTCCGCCGAGACCTCGTCAAACACGCCCCCGCCGGGTGCTTCCAGCTCGCCGAATCCGTCGCTGGCAGCAGGCAATCCCGCCCCCGGTGACGGCAAGTCGGCAGCTGCCGCGGGCAAGCCGGCTCCCCCAGGTAATGGCAGCGCTGCTCCTCCAGGGGATGGCAAGCCGACGCCTCCGGGGGATGGCAAGCCGACGCCTCCGGGGGATGGCAAGCCGACGCCTCCGGGGGATGGAAGTGACGCTCCGCCTGGAGTCGGCAAATCGATGCCTCCGAGCGACGGAAGCGCTGCACCGCCCGGAGTTGGCAAATCGATGCCTCCGAGCGACGGCAGATCCGCGCCTGCAGGGGATGGCAAGTCTGCGCCAAAGACCTCGGGATCATCCGCAGTTCCCGCGCCACCGACTGCGGGGAGATCGGCTTCATCCGGTCGAGGAAGACCACCCGCAGGTGACGGCAGATCGATGCCTCCGGTGAACACCGGAAGATCGGCACCACCGGCATCAGCGCCAACTGGAGATGGCAGCCCAGCGCTGTCATCCACAACGGGCAAGGGCGCACGCCCCGGTAAGGTGCCGCCCTTGACAGCAGGTCCGGGGAGCGGGGCGACCGCCGGCACAACGGGCGCCGGCAGATCTGCAGCGCCAGGCGCTGCGAAGGGAGCGGCCGCGAAGGGATCGGCCGCGTCTCCTCCCACGGTGGGTAACGGAATGTCGGCCCCAGGAGCAGTACGGCCCGGAAGCGTGCCACCCTTTTTTGGGCTGGGTAGCGGGTGAGGCATGATCGACGGCGCACGTACGGCGAAGGGATCTACAGAAGGCGAGGCAGGCGCTGACGGCGCCATCGGCCTTGGAATTGTATTCGCAGCTAAGGTGCCGCCCCGCGGGCGCGGAACGCCAGCCTTAGCGGGCGACGGCAAATCCGCCCCCTCTGCGGGTCCGTCGGCGTTCACCACCGGCAAACCCACATCTTCGGCCGGCGCGTCTGCTGTCGCCTTCGCCAACAGCCCCGGCGGCACCGCGACTCCGAGCATCGTGCCCTTCATCGCCGGCTGCTTTTTCAGCGCAGGACGGGGGGCGGCACCTGCAGCCCCTCCAACCGCTTCAGGTGCGCCAGCCGCTCCAGGCGCCTCCACCTTGAAACTACTCCCACACTTTGGGCAACGCATCTGCAATCCAGTTGCAGGCACGCGGCGTTCGTCTACCTGATACGGAGCCTTGCACCCCGGGCACTCGACCTTAAACATCGATTAATCTGACCCTTACTTCCTCGCGTCCCACCCCGACACTGCCGGAACGGGGATCAGGTCCAGTCTAGGCCAAGCAGCACGCCGGGAGAAATCCGATACACCGCACAATCTCACTTATTTTTTGGGGTCGGACCGGCGTCAGCACGATACCCAGCAGCGATCCTGGACAGTTCAATATGAGCGCGACCATTCCGAGCCCAAAAATCCACGGAACGCCCCCTTTTCGTGCTAGGCGGCAGGTCGGATGAAGGAGCGTCGCACCCCCATCGCGCTTGGCGGACTGTTGATTCTTGTGCTCGCAGTCGCGATATACAAATCTAAGCAAACGCCGGTGCCGGAACCGCAGTCCCAGCCGGTCGCCGCGCCGGCTTCGGCCCAACCCGCGAAACCCGCTAAAATCCCGGTGGACGCCGCAGCCCCGAAGGATGGCGGGGGCGCGGAAACTTCCGTGGAGGGCGTCCTTCCTCTGCCTGACGATGCCCCCAAAGGGGTCACCTTCGGCGTAATTCTCGTCTCTCACCGTCAAGCTCAGGGAGCCCGTCCAGGTGCGCGGACCAAAGCCGAAGCCAGAAAGAAGGCCGTAGAAATCGTTGCGGCCGCCAAGAAGGACTTCAAGACAGCCGTAAAACTCGGTGACCCAGGGTCCACATCAAACGCCGGACACATCCCCAGGGGAGTATTAGAACCCGCAGCCGAGTATGCATTGTTCACGTTGGCGAAAAAGGACGTGAACGACGAACCGATCGACACACCCCGCGGCTACTGGATTGTCCGCCGCGTCAAGTAGAAGTAGCACTCTCCGATACAATCGATTCACATGCATGGCGCGTCTCAGACGATGCACCAAACCCAAGCGGTAACGATTCACCGAGGACTGCGGCACACCACTAGGCAGGCCCGGCACTGTCGCCTAGAATCCCGGGCAGCGTCCTAGACGCTTCGCCCCCACCTCGATCGCATGTCGATTTCACTTCCGCCGCCGAACACGACACCTCCGGACCCCGGGCCCCTCGCCGACAGCATCGGCAGGCTGCGTTCTGAGTTTGGTGAGACGACGGTCCCAGAAGCACAGGCGACGTTGCTCTACGAGATCGCTCTGCTGGAAGAGCAAGCGGAGGACGACTCCAGTGCCGCCCGCGACTTGCTTGGCGCGGTCAGTGCTGTCGAGAAATTTCGCGAGCCGCTGGAGCACCTAGTTTCGATCCTTCGGCGACGCGAGTCCGCTAAGAACTTAGGCAAACTGTTGGAGCGTTTGAGCGCTTCCGCCGAAGGTACGGAAGAGTCGACCCACGCGCTGGTGGAATACGCGGCGTTCTTGATTCAAAACAAAGGCGATTTCAACGAGGCAAAAGTTCAACTTCGACGAGCTCTCGAACTCAACAAAGAGGAATCCAGCGCGGGGCTACTGCTCGAGCTAGCGGCGCGGCGTTCCGAAGACCCCGAAGCGGCTGCCGAAGCCATCGAGGGGCGCCTCCACAACACGATTGATGCGAGTTGGGCAGCGCTATTGCGATTGGATCTCGCCGAACTCGCGATGTCGGCAGGGGAAGGCGACAAGGCGCTTCGGCTGACTGTGGAAGTGGTCGAAAGCAAGAGCACTGCCAGCTTCGCCGCTCTGCTCAGCCTCGAAAAATTCGCCCGCGAGCTCGACAACAACGAAACGCTGGCCCGAGCCCTTGAAGGACAAGCCTCCCTCCTCACCAAGAGTTTGGACGACGAGGACGGCGCGACGGCCCGCGGAATCCCCCGATACAAGCGCAAAAGTCCGTACATCGCCGACGCCTGGCTCCGCGCCTCGGAAGCTCATCGCCGGCAGGGGGATAGCACCGCTGCTTGCGCCCTACTGGACCGAGCTCTCCGTGTACTGCCTGACGAATCGTTGTTGCTACACGCGAGACTTCAATTAGCCGAAGCCCTGAACGACACGGAGTCGGCGGCAGCCCGCGCCCAAGCAGAGCTGGAGCACGGAGTGAAGGGATCGCCTGCCGCGTCGCTCTGGATGAGGACCGCGGAAGCTTGCGCTTCCCAAGGAGACGCCTCGGGTGCCGTCAACGCACTCTCTTCAGCGCTCAAAGAGGACCCGGGCTGCGTGCCCGCGCGGAGCCTCTTGCTCGATCTGCTAGCCGGCAATCTTCACGGTGCCGACTACCCCACCGCCCTCGAAGAAACCGCCGAGCAGTTTTCCGACGACGAGACCAAAGGAAAGTTTTTCCTGCTGAGCGCGGAAGCTTGGATTCGCTACGCGGGGGACGTTCAAGGCGCGCAAGCGGCGTTGGCGCAAGCAGGACTCTCGGGGGCGAATAAGCCGACTCTCGCTCGGGTGGGTCGGATGCTCGCCTCCCTCGCGAAAGACACCGCGTGGTACGAGGAATCCACTCGTCGTCTCATCACGACCACCGAGTCCGACACCGAAAAGCTCAGCCTCAGCTTCGAACTCGCCTTGTCCAGTCTTCTACAAGGCAATCTCGACGCCTGCAGTCACGCGGTAAAGAACGCCGGCGCCCACCCGGACGGCGCCTGGCTCGCAGCCGCCATGAGCAGCTACGTAATCCCCGCGATGCGGGCGGCTGCGGCAACTTCACCGGAGACCGCGCCGCCCGAAGCATCAACGGCAGCGACAGGAACCGAAACAGCAGAAGACTCGGCTCCGACGCCGCTGCTTGAGCTGGCCGCCGTGGAATCGGATCCCGAGCGCGCCCGCTGCTTTCGCCTGGCCGCCGCTCTTCGGCAGCTCGCGATGAAGGACAGGGCCGGCGCCATAGCTCAACTCACGGAGCTCCAGCAGGCTGATCCGTCCGAAGCGGTGGTGGCCGCTTTGCTGAGCGTGCTCATGCGAACCGACGATCCTACGGCGGCCGCCGCCATTCTCCGATCTTGTGCGGACAGCCTTCCCGAGGACGATCTTCGGACAGCGCTGCAATTGGAAGCCGGCATGCTGCAATGGAGCGCTGGAGAACGCACTCTGGCTATCGAAACGTTCCGGACCGCCGGTACCGGGTCTGAGGAGCTCGTGCAGTGGGCGCTGCGGGCTTCGGCACCCGACGATCTGCCGTCCCGCCGACAGACTCTGGTGAGCACTTCAATGGGCGGGCCGATGCCGGAGCTCAGCGTGCTCGAAAGCTGGGGCTTGTCCGTTCATGAGCGCAACGAAGCGCTAGGAACCGAAGCGCTCAAGGACTTGAGCGCCGCCGACAGCCGTGGGTTTCGCGACGCTGCCAAGCTCGCCTCCGCCTGCTTCGCCGACGCCTCCGATGACGAAGCTGGGCACTGGCTGAATTTCCATGAACTGGGCAGCGAGGCGCGAGCCTTGGAGGCTTCCCGCCGCTACTACGCCGCCCTCGCTGATACGGCTTCCGATCCTAAGAGCGTCCCGCGATGGGCCGCCGCTTGGGCCGCGGAAAGTGGCGACCTGCCCTCTGCGCTAGAAATTCTCGGCATCGCCGTCGCTCGCAAAGATCAATCCGCGGAAATCGCCGCTCGGCTGTCCCTGGCACGACATATCAGCGATATCGGGGACGACACCGCAGTCGACGCCTTCAAGGCCAGCGCCAGTCTGCTGCAACATCTGAAGCGCGGCGCCTCCCCTCCGGAGCTGTTGCGCGGCCGCTCGCCAGCGGCCGTGCTTACGAACTTGGAGCTGGCGGAGCCCGGCGGCGATGCGGAGCGCCGAGCTCGCGCGTTCTCCAATGTGGGGGGCAGCCTCGGAGACTCGACCTCCGGCATGGCCGCCGCTTTGGCTGGCTTCAACTGGCTGAAAGCTAACAACGCGAGTGCGGCAGTGGAAGAATTCCGGCGAGCCTTGGAAACGCATCCCGACGAGTTGTTCGTTTGGCAGGGTCTCAAGGATGCCGCGACGGCGCTGGGCGATCCAGAAATGCTCGCCGAAGCCTGCGCCGCCCTGGGAGACATCACAGCCGATCCGCTCCGAGGAGCTGCCCTGTGGGAGGAGGCTTCCCACATATTGCTCGACCAGCTCGGCGATGAAGAGCGCGGCGAGCAAGCTCTGGAACGAGCTGTCTCGAAAGACATAGACCGATTCAGCTGCTTCGACCGCTGGTTCCGCATCCTCCGAGCCAGAAAAGACAACCCGGCCCTACTTGAGCTCATCGAACGCCGGCTGGAGGTAGCAGACGATCCGAAACAGATCGCGAAGCTGTATTGGGAGCGGGCACGGGCCTATCGACAACTCAACGACACAGAGCAGGCATTGGCAGCGCTGGACAACGTCACGCTGCTCGAACCGGATCATGTCGGGGCTTTGGCCTTAACTGGCGAAATCCACATCACCGCCGGGCGTTTTGAGGAAGCCGCCGAAAAATTGGCACGCCTCTCCGTCTTAGAAGACGCTCCAGACAAACAACGACTGATGAGTGGGGTGGCTGCCGTCGATCTCTACGAGAACAAGCTCAAGGATCTAGACCGCGCCGTGGAAGTGCTGTCGGCTCTGCACGCTTCTGGACTCAGCACCATGCCCGTCCGCGAACGTCTGGCCCGAGTCGCAGCCAAAGCGGCCGCGTGGGAGACCGCCATCACGGCCCTTTCCGAACTCATGCAGAAGCGAGAGGACAGCGCCGGCCGGGCCCAAGCCGCTCGTCTCACGATAGCTATCTATCGCGATAAATTGGCGGAGCCGGAGCGAGCTGAAGTCGCCGTAACGCGCCTACTCGCCGAGATCCCTCACGATGGCGAAGCCCTAGACCTGCTGTTGAGCAATATTTTCCCCAGCGAATTCAGCACCCCCCTTCTGACGTCCGGAAGCCGAGCTCTGGTGCGCAAGCTCGGAGCAGAACCGATGGACGCGGAAAATGTGGGGCGCTTGACGGCCATCTCCGAGCACCTCGAGGATCTGCAACTCTTACAAGCCTCCCTCGGCGTGTCGCTGTGCTTGAGCCAAAGCAACGCCGACGTGGAGGCCGAACTGCTGGCGCTGGACCGACGGGTCGCCAGCACTCCCCAGATCAAGCTCGACAAAGCCGCCATCAACAACCTGTGCGATCCCGAAGACGGCGGCGCCATCGCCGAACTGTTCCAGCTATTGGCACCCACCATCACCAAGTCCATAGGCCCTAGTCTCGATCGGCTGGGCGTCGGCCGTCGAGATCGATTGAAGGCCAACTCCGGACTGGCGATTCGCAATGAAATCATTGCGTGGGCGGGCGCCTTGGGTGTCGAAAATCTGGAAATTTATGTGGGGGGGGCGGACGATGAAACGGTGACCGCGGTGGCCAGCGACAAACCGATCCTGGTCATCGGGACAGCGGTGTCCGCCCCGCTCCAGCCCCAGTTCCGACAGCGAGTCGCCCGCGAGTTGCTCGCCCTCCGCCGGGGGACCAGCCTACTTCGCCACCGGGAATCGCCCGACGTCGCTGCGATGGTGGCTGCCGCCTGCCGCCTCTCGGGCTCCCCCCTTGAGTCGCCAGATTACGCCTTGCTCGGGGAATTCGAACATCAATTGAGCAAACACGCACCACGCAAAGTAAAAAAGCAAATCGTCGATGTTTGCAAACGCATTCAGGCCGAAGGCGTGACCACCGAGGACTGGGCAGATTCCGCTCGCTCGAGTTTGGATCGGATGGCAACCATCGCAGCGGGCGATGTTTCGTGGGTGCTCGCCTTCGACGGGGAGCGGGGGCGCTTAGAAGATTCTCACGAGATGAACGCGCGAGCGAAGCGCCTGTTGAGCTTCGTGTTGTCGCCCGAGTATCTATCAATTCGTGAAAAACTTGGGATGGGAATTCGATGAGTGAGGGCAGAGCCAGCGGCGGTTCTACACCGCCAAAGAAACCAGGGAGCGTTAATAAAGCGCGCCCACCCCTACCGAAACCCAAGCTGCCTCTGCCGTCGAAAAGCAAAGGGACCAGCGGACGACTCCCGAGCCCGGCGAAACCGCCCGGTCGCCTACCTGTACCGGACACAACGGCTCGCCCTCCGGGCGTCAATCCTCCCGGCTTACGCAGAGAGCCCTTCTTACCGGCCGTAAGCCCCACGAGCCCTCCAGTGTTGTCTGGACCGGCCCCCCTCAGCTCGCGACCGGCGGTGGTCCGCTCCCCCGCTGTGCCCCCCATGCCCGCCGACGGAGTTACCTCGTCTCCTTCGGCGAGTCGCTCGAAACCACCGCTGCCCAAGAAGCTGTTATCGGGCGATTTCGATGACGACGAGCTAGAGTCAGCGCTGGCGCCGATTTCCATCCGGCCGCCCAAGGTTAACACCGCTGAACTGGACGAACCGTTGAGCTCGGTGAGGGGCGAAGACCCTTACCGCGACGAGCTGGAAACCCTGGTTGCTGATGCCGGGGACATGACCCGCAACGCCCAGGTGCTGGCCGAGGCCGCAGAGCTTGTGAAAACTGCCGCTTCCCAGCCTCCGCCCGCTGCGGCGGAATCCACCCTCGCCGATGCAAAAGCTCTCGACACGCTCGAAGCGGCACCCAGCAGCGACCCCGCAACAAAAATCGCCGCATCCGTCTCATCCGCGCCGCCGCCTGCTGGAGCAGGCAAACACCGCGACCAGGAGCCGACGCTCCCGGATGACGCCGTCGTGATCTCAATGGACGCGGCCATGGCAACGGACCGCGACTCTGCCCCGGCGGGCATGCACCTCCAAATCAGCGGCGACGCTGACTTGAGTCCAGAAGAACTAGAAGCCATCGTGCAACGCCAGGGAGATGCCCCGGGGCACGACCCCCGCGCGTCGAGCGGCGAAATTGAGCTCCGCACAGAAGCGGCTGTAACCCCCGAAGAACTCGAGGCTCTTGAAGCCGATCGATATTCTGTCGGTTTCGAGGGCGCAGTGGCTGCAGACAGCGCGGCCCCCGCTGAGGTCGACGATTCATTCACCACCGCCAATTGGTTCGAAGCCGAAGCCGAAGCCGAAACCGACTTAGACCGGCGCTCCCGGCTGTTGCTCGCGGCGAGCGAGTTGTTCGCCGGCTGCGGGGACAACGCCGCCGCCGCTCGCACCGCCCAGGTAAGCACCCAGGCCAACCGGAAAAATCACCTCGCCTCACGGCAAGTGCGAACGCTCGCAGCAGTTGAAGCCGACTGGGACGGCGTGCTTCGAGCCCTCGAAATCGAGTCGAGGACATCGCCGACGGCCGAGTCCAAAGCTCACGCCGCTCACATGAGTGCAGAAATTCATCGAGTCCTGCGAGACGACTCCGCTGCAGCCTCAAAAAAGCTCGACCAGGCGCAACGGGCATTGCCCGCTGATCCTCGTGCGCCGGCGCTCAAACTCGCGCTACTGCTCGGAGCCGATACCAAACCCGCGAAGTTCCGCTGGCCCGAGTCGGCGTTGTCAGAAAAGTTTGATGCCGCTTTAGAAGCGTTGGCCATCTTGAGAAGCCCGTCCCTAGGCGCCCCGCACCCGCTTCCGATCACTGCTTTCCACCAGCTCCGCCTCGCATTGGGCAAGGCCGACATTGGCGCAGCCAGCACCGCCCTCGAGCACCTCACCCAAGTGCCCGAGCTCCGGCAAGGAGCGCTTTGGTTGAACGCCGCACTTTGCGCCCCGACCCCGGGCACAAGAGCGAAGGCCATCGACAGCCTCAACGAGCTGCTCTCCCTTGAGCCGACAGCCCACGTACATCGGGCGCTGGCGGCTAGAGCCGTCGAACAAGGCGATTACGATAGAGTACAACTCGCCCTCGCCGCCTCCGCGCAATCTGATATTGAAGGCAAGCCGGTCACGCACGAAGCCAACGAGCCAGCTTGCCCCTTCTCCACCGTGGACCGGGTGGCGCTCGCCACACTGATCGGCGCCGGAAAAGACCACCTGGCGGCTGGGCTCAAGGAACTCGCCGATCAGGAAGGGCACCGCGCTCTAGCCTCAGCCATTGCCATGGGGTCCCAGGTCGAAGTCGATATCCCCCCTGTGGAGGCGGCCGTCACCAGTGCCCTCGCTCTCGGACGCGGTCTGGCGCAGACGGAATCTTCGGAACACCTCCCAGAACTCCTCGATAAGTTCACCAGCGCCGAAATCGACGGCCAGCTCGCTGGTGTGATCGGGCTGGAGCTAGCGTTAGCGACCGGCAATCAGGATGATCTATCGAAGCGACTCAGCACGCTTGCTTCTTCGCAAGCAGAAAGCAGCAATGAGGGAGTCGGCGGGCGTTTTCTGAGCGCGTCGCTCCAACACGCCCGTGGACAATTTGACAAGGCCCAAGCCGACTACGAGGCCTTGCTCAGCTCCAGCGTTCACGGGCTTACCGCCACGCGGGCCCTCGCCAACAGCAGCGATGCCACACGGCTCGCCCAATTGCTCAGTGACGCAGGAGTCGGCAAGGATCCAATTGAGCAAGGATTGCTCAACATCGAGGCGGCGCTCAGACTGGGAGCGGCGGAGGCATCTCCCGAAGAGAGCTCAGCGCTCCTGGCTGACGCAGCTCAGATGGCCCCGTCACTCCCCTTCAGCTACGAGCTCGGTTATCTGAGTGCGCGGCTTGCTGGTGACGGACCCGCCGCGCTAAGCTGGCTGCGAGATCGGCGCAAGAACTCCCCGGATCCAAGCGAGCAAGCGTTGGATTTGGTTCGGGAAGCACTGCTCGTGGCCGACGATGACCAAGGAGAAGCCGCCGCGCTGCTGCAAAGCAGTACGGGCATACGCCCCGAGGATGTTGCGCTGCACGAGCTTCACGAGCGGCTCTCGCCGTCGGACGGCGACAACCGGGCGTCCTGGCGAGAAAGTGCCGCCGAAGCTGCAGTGGACGAACGAACCCAAGAACGACTCCGGGTGGAGGCCGCCCTAGAGTTCGAACGCCGCGGAGATCTCGCTAGCGCTGCACGACTGGCGAGAGCCGGCGCGGCTCTCGGCAGCGAGCTAGGGAAGATCAGCGCCGAACGGCTGGCAGGGGCTGATGAGCACGGCCGCGTTCTGGAACAACAACTGGTGGAATCGGCAGCTCGGGTCAAGGACCCGGCAGCGCGTCGCGAAATATACGAACGCCTGCAGGGTCTGTCCGCCAATCGAGGTGCGGACGAAGAGAGCTTGAAGTGGCACGCGGCCATCCTCGGGGAGGATCCATCCGCCCTTTCCGCCCTGCGAGCCCTCGAAAAAGCGAAGTTCAGCGAGGGCGCCATCGACGACATCGCGCCCGTCGCATCCACTCTTGCGCGGGTCCTGGGGGAGTCTGAAGCGGATGCCCACGCCCGACTGGGAGTTCTCGCGCTCGGCCTCGACTCTACCGACGCCCGCAGTCTTGTCGAGGAAGCGTTGGCTCGAGACCCCGTCGCCCTCTGGGCTCTCCGAGCAGCAGTGGGTCAGCGCGAGGGTTCTCCGAAACAACGCCGTCTCGCCAACGAAATGTTGTCTACCCGGACAGACAGAGAGCTCGATCGCACGGCCCTGCTGCTCCGCGCCTCCCAGTCCGCACGCAGCCTGGGCGACCACAAAGAAGCACTCGACCTGGTCAGTTCGGCTGTGGAAATATCCCCCGACCACATCGTCGCCCTGACCGAGCAGGCCGCGCTGCTGCAAGAACTGGAACAGTGGGAAGATGCCGCCGATTGCTTGGAAGCGCTCGCACAGTCCAGCCACGTGGAGGCCCACCGAATCCAGCACTTACTAGCCGCGGGCGAGCTTTGGTTGAGCCGGACGGAGCAGGCCGAACGAGGCATGGCCGCCTTGGAGCGAGCGGTAGAGGCCGGGGATGATTCCGTCGCCGTGTTCGAACGGCTAAAGAAGAGCTACATCGACGCTGGCAACCAGGACAAGCTGGCGACGCTACTCGACCAGCGCATCGAAAACTGCAGCGACCCGGTCGAACGGATCCAGCTTGAGATCAGCCGGGGCCAGGCCTTAGCCGACATCGGCGATGCCGGCGCCGCACGGCGCGCTCTAACATCCGCTCTGGACGCGAATCCCGACCACGCGGACGCCCTTGAGGTGTTCGCGAACCTCTGCGCGACGGATGGCGATTGGCGAGCGGCTGAACAAGCGTGGATTCGTCTCGCCCGGGTGCTCGATGAACCGGCCCGCCAAGCCGAAATGTACATGCGACTCGCCGACCTGTACTTCAGCGATCTGCCGAACCCCAAACGCGCTGAGCTCTGCTACCGGGAAGTGCTCAAGAGGCAGCCAGGTGACGTGCCGGCGACAACTAAACTGGTACAGATCTACGGACGCCTGGAAGAGCCGCAGCAAGCGGTCGAGCTGCAGCTCGAATTGCTCGAGCGCTCCGGGAGCACGGACGAAAAGTGTGAGCGCACGGTCGCCCTCGCGAGCGTCTACGAAGAATTCGTGGGCGACATGGAGCTGGCGGCGCAAACCCTGGAAAGGGCGCGAAAGTCATGGCCTCAGGATCCCAGAGTTCTGCGGGCCCTCGCCACGTTCTTCCAGCGCAAGGGTGACGAGACCAGCCTGAATTCGCTGCTCGATCGCGCGCAGAACGACGCCAGGCGGGCGCTGAGTACCGGCCGCTTCGACCCCGACTTGTTCGGAATATTAGCGACCATCGCTGAGCTTCGGGGCGGAGAAGACGCGGCCGAGCTAGCGCGGGCTACTTTGGCGGCGTTGGAAGGGGGCAGCTCCAGCGTCGACGGCGCGGGGGCGCTGGCCGGCTCCTCCGACTTGGATGAACTACTGGCGCCGACGCTACTGACGGCTCCCGTTCGTCTGCTGATAGCTGAAATGGGCGGCGTATTGGACGAAGCCTATCCGATGGATCTGAAGGCACTCGGGGCTCACCCGGTCAACGAAGACATGCAGGCGACCGTCGGACAAATTCAGCAAATCGCCGTCGAGTTTGGCGTAAGTCAGCTGGAGGTACTGGTCTCCTCTAGCATCGGGCCGAAATGCATCGCGACGCGGAGCGAACCCGCTCAAGTCGTCATCGGCGAAGAACTGCTCGCTCATCCGAATGCGCTGGTCGTTAACTTCGCGCTGTTTCAGTCGCTCACGATCCTGCGGGTTCGCGGAGCCGCCATCGCCCGGCTGGCACCCGTAGAGATTTGGCCCATGGTCGCCGCGCTCATCAGTGTGCTATCCCCCAGTTGGGTCCCGCAAAACGTGGAAGCTCGCAAGTTTGCGGATGCGCGACGGCGGCTTCAGAGCGCCATCCAATCGCCGCTCAGCCCACAACTCGGAGATGTCGCCCTCGAAGTTGCCACGGCTGTTGGGAACCGAGCTAGCCAATTGGCAACCGCCGTCAATCAATGGGGGAACCGGGCCGCGCTGTTGGCAGTGGGGGATCCTAGCGCTGCCATTACAGCCATCGCCTTGAGCAACCGCGCCGAACTCCCCGAATCAGGTGCCGACCGACTCAAGTGGATCGTGCGGAATGCCGAGGCGCGCGACTTGGCCGTATTCAGCGTCAGCGACTCCTACGCTGCCAGCCGACGACAAATCGGAGTGAGCTAGAGCGGACCCGGTCTCGGGCCCCAGTACAGCTTCGGCTTAATAGTTCCAGAGTCCCGGAGCCCCTATTGCCGGGGCTCGCCCCCCGTCATCGTCGGCCTCAGTCGCCGGCGGTTGCGGTGGAACCGTGCTAGGACATTCTAAGGCATGAAAAGTTCCTACCGCTCTGGGCGGCTGGCCACAGCCGGAGTGCTCGCGCTCCTCTTGGTCGCCCCGAGCACGGCAGCGGCCGAAATTTGGGGCGAATCCAGTGCCAAAGTGCTGATACGCCGCGGTGCTCAGCAAGAAAAACGAGGGCGGCTCAGTCGCGCGCTCCGCCACTACACCGATGCGACCCGACTCGCCCCCCACTACGCAGAAGGCTTTCTTCGGCTGGCATCCGTTCGCGAGCGACTCGGTCAGTATCAGGACGCTGAGTTGGTGTACACGGCTGCGTTGTCACTCCCCGCTGGCAAGGCGGCTGCCCTTCGCGGACGCGCCGGGCTCCGATTCCGCATAGGTCACGCCCCAGCCGCGCTCGCAGATCTAGAAGCTGCCGTCGAACTCGATCCAAGCCACCACCCCGCCCTGCGGGAGCTCATGACGCGCTACAGCCAGAGTGGGGCCTGGGCCGCCGCCCTCGCAACCTGGCGAAAAATTCGGACGCTGACGACAGCGAACGTGTCGCGTAGCCAAGGGCTGGCGCTGAGTGCGCTGGCGGCAGAAACCGATGTCGTCGCACTCGGCCAAGACCACCCCAGTTGGGTCCGACGCTCCCTAGTGCGGCTCAGCCAGCGTTAGCCGGCACTCAGTTAGCGGCGTGCCAGCTGGCGCCATGGTCCTTGGAGCGAAGCTGTGGATAGGTCGCTTTCGCGTTCGCAGCTCCTCCGTAGAGCAACAGCTCAGAACCGACTCGAAGCAAGCGCCCCGCGATTTTAACATCGGTCTGATTCTCTGGATACTCGGCGCGATCAAATACGACCACGAAGGGTGTCCAGGTCTGACCTCCGTCGCGGCTAGTCGCGATACGCACCAAGCCGCCTTCAGTGACCGACAACACCGTCGTGCCGTCGACTTGCGCTAGATCAAGAGGGAACTGCAGCGACCGGTTCTTGCCGTCCAGCTGGGGCCCCTTCAACGCGCTACAACTCGCGGCATAGGGACAGGAGAACAATTGAACGGCCTTCTGTTTGGCATGCTGGAGCCCCACCACCATCGTCTCGCCGTCACAAGAAGCCCCGACCACGCGCATGGTTCCGTTCGCCAAGCGGGCGCGATGCACAATGCCCGACGTATTCCGAGAACTCACGATGAGCACCTCACCGGACGCGTCGAGTTCGATCCGGAAGGCTCGCCCGTCGTCTCCGACCGGACATTGGCCAGCCTGGCCAGACAGTTTATTGCGGTCCACAGCCACACTGAGCCATGCCGCCCCGTGATCAACAGAGCGATAGGCGCTCACGTTGGCGCCGCGTCCGACGCTCAGCCAATGGGCCCCACCCTCCACACTCACGTTTCGATAGCTGCTGCGCCAGGCCGGCAGCCCTCGACCCACGCTGGGCTTCGGCGGTGCCACCGGATGCGCCACCTGGGGCGCGCTGAGCGAAGGCTTGATCAAACGGGTGTAGCCGCCGCGGGAGAACGGCCAGGCCAAGCTCGCCAGCTTCGCCAGAGGCGCGGTTGTCACCTTGAGCATGTCGACGTTCGTTGTGATCTTCGCGCCAGCCAATCCGTATTCAACGAACTCCCGAGCGTCCACCAAGTGAGCCTGCTCGATGGCGGATGAACCGGTAATTTCTCTCGCTGCCTTCGCGCAACGACTGAAGGGGCGGGCATCCGGCGCCGCCGCGACGAGCCGACGACGTACGAGCTTGCGAAACTCGGGAGAGTTGTCCCGCAAATGGGCCACACCGGTGGGGCCCACCATGCACAGTGCGTAGTCCGCGAACACCGCCGATTTGTCGTGCAGGCTCCAGGCTGCCAGCGCCCGGGGCTTCGTCCACCAAGCTCCCCCCGCAACTAAGGCCAGCAGAAGCACATATCGAAGACGTATCGGCGGCAGCGGAACGACTGGGACTGTCTCAAGTTCAACGGGAACCGGAGTCCGGACCATGGGGCACCCTATCCGAGCGCTGAGGCACGGCCAACTTCCCAACTGCCAGTCGCGGACTGACTCTGCTGGCGCGCTGGCTCTGCCCAACACGACGCAGCAGCAGGCACAGCCCGCGCGCAGCTGCGGCGGGCCGGGTATCTAGCCTGATGCGATGGCTGCAGTAGCCGTACACCACACAGCCTCGTTCAAACAGCGCGATGCATGCAGCCGGGCTGCATCTACATGGGCGTCATGCGTTCGCGCTTACGACGACGACGAGCCGCTTCGCTCATCTTCTTGCGCTTCTTGATGGACGGCTTCATGTAGTGTCGTCGGCGCTTGAGCTCCCGTAGAATGCCCTCACCGGCCATCTTACGTTTGAGGTGCTTGATCGCACGCTCGATACCCCGGTCACCAACGGCGACTTCCAACGGCCTACACTGAACTGCTTCGCTCGGATTCGTCAAAACGCCGGCTATATAGACAGCCCCTCCCCAGAGCTGCAAGGGATTTGTGAGGCTCTTGATAACGGCTCACGAACCCAGGGATTTTACCCGGGCTTTATCCAGATTTCGGTCGCCTGACCGCGCCGGATCCCAGGTGCCCGATTCTGCCCGCTGCTCGGAATGCGAGACGCCAGACACTGGACTCCGGGGCCGATTCGCTCCATGACCCGTGGGCGAACCCCATGTCCAAACGCCGCCCCACCAAAATCAGTGCCCCCCATGATGCCCGCCAGCTCGGAATCGACTGGAACGACGGAGAAAGCAGCACGATCCCTCACGAGATCCTTCGCGGATACTGCCCCTGTGCAACCTGCCAGGGCCATTCGGGCAAGATCGCCTTTCACGGCGGTGGGGATCTAGAACTGGTGGAGCTCGCCACGGTTGGCAACTACGCGATCCGCCTCACTTGGGGCGACCGGCACGGCTCGGGGCTGTACTCCTACGATTTCCTTCATGCGCTCGCGGCATGGCACGATGAGCACGGCGCCCAAATGACCCAGCTGTTACCGGAACTGCCATCGCCCTCTCCCTGACAAGCGTGACCCCCTCCGCCCCAGACGCTCTGCGCGCGGAGCGCACTTCCCGTCGCGCCCTGGTCATCAGCAGCTCCTATCCGCAGCATGCGGGAGACTACTCGGGGCATTTTGTGGAAAGCGAAGCCGTAGCTTTGGCGGCTGATGGCTGGGCAGTCACCGTCCTCGCTCCCCAAGCGCAACGCTGCGACCGAGGATTGAACCCACGACTGCTGGGCTACCCCGGAGGCGATAGCTTCGGTCCTCCCGGGCTGCTCGAAAATATCCGACGCAATCCGGCCTGCTGCCTGCGCGCCGCCGGATTTGTGGCCAAGACCCTATCCACAGTTCGTTCCACGGCTGGCGTCGATCTCATTGTGGCCCATTGGTTGCTCCCCTGGACCGCTCTCCTCCGCGAGGCCTACTCCACTCGTATCGAGCTCGTCGCCCACGGCAGTGATGTCGCCCTCTTGGCAACGCTGCCCGTCCTTGTTCGGCATCGCCTCGGTCAACGTGTGCTTCGAAACCACTTTACGCTGCGCTTTGTATCCGCCGATCTATTGAGCCAGTTCGAACAACTGTGCGCTGTTGATCTGAAAGACGCCGCTCGCATCCAGCCCTCCCCCATCCAGCTCGGCAATGTGCCGGAGCACCGGATCGCTCGAAGCGAGCTGGGCTTGGCCCCAACATCTCAAATCGCGCTAGTGGTCGGAAGACTGATCGCCAGCAAAAGGATCGACGTCGCCCTGCGTGCGCTGGAAAAAATCGACAGTCTACGGCCCATAGTCATTGGCGGCGGTCCGGAGCTCGGCCCCCTGCGACAACAATTTCCCGGCACTAGTTTCCTGGGCGAACTAGATCGGCCCACCACCCTCACTTGGATCTCTGCAGCTGACGTGCTCGTCTCTAGCTCTCTGCTCGAGGGATCACCGACGGCGATTCGTGAAGCCCGAGCCCTGGGCACCCCAGTGGTATCGCTTCCGTGCGGTGATATTCCCGCTTGGGCCGCTAGCGACTACGGCCTCTGGCTAGCTCATTCGTCGAAGGGCAGGCTCAACCCAAGATAGCTTCGTCGTAGGAGGGTTCCTCTTGAGAAACGAGCTCCCCCTCGATCGCCGGGACCTCACCGTACCCACCACGCGATGATAATCGGATTGTCGACCGACACCACCAGAACTTCACCCGCCGGGCTTTGGGAGGCAACGACGGCGCCGCGACGAGCCATTCCAGGGCGAGGGCCAGGGATACGACATCTGGCCGGCTCACTGCGTGCTTTGCCTCGCCAGCAGATAAACTAGCCAAGATGTTGCAATGACCTGTTGAGATCAAGACCGTTTTCTTAGGAAGTCGCGCGCCATCGTGACCTGCTTCAGCTCCTTCCGTAGCTTCGCCAGCTCCTCGCGCTCCTGGGTCATGAGTTGCCCTTTTGGCTCGGCCTTCTTGTCGACGTCGGTTTGCTTTGCCCAACGGTACAGCGATTTTTCACTAATCCCGAGGTCCTCCGCGAGTTGGGCAATCGGCTTGTCACTCGATCGCACTAGTTCGGCGGCCTCAGCCTTGAACTCAGGCGTAAACTTTCTTCTCTTCTTCGTTCCCATGTGGACTCCGGTCTCCAGTATCTCTCCCTTCCGGCAGTCTACAAATCCGGATCCACGCCTCCTCAGCGTCCGCCAAATCTGTTTCTAGCTATCCCATTAGTGCTCCTTGAATTCTTTGCAATTGTCGTGACAACTCCGCGGGGATGACCGCTCCAATGAACGTCACTCAAACGCAGACCCGTAGAAAGAACTAGCTCGCTCACGACAACCCGCGGCGGTCGAAAACTTGACGTACACGGCGCGCTTTCCGCCGTCCCGTTGACAAGCCGGTCAACTCCCTTCGCTTCGCAGACAAGCGACGCCCGGGGCGGCGATTTCTTAGCGAAAATGTGACTGCTAATGTGTCCGCACCGCTGAGCGTGGCATGCCACGCCATTTCACTGCCACACAAGCTGTGTTTTTGTCCCGTCCAAACGCTACAGCTCGGACGAGAATGACGATCTAGCCCGCAGGCGGTGCCTCTTCACGAATCCTCGGCAACAGCTCAGCGAAATTACACGGCCGGGTTCGACTATCGAGTTGGGGCAGCAGTATCTTATCCATAGCGAGGCGGACTGCGCCGGTGGACCCCGGGAGCAGGAACATCAACGTGGACTGACAGACGGCCCCGCAGGCCCGTGACTGAATCGTGCTGACGCCGACATCCGCCAAACTATAGTAGCGAAACAATTCCCCGAACCCCGGGATCCATTTGCTGACCAGCGGCTCCAGCGCTTCGGGGGTGACGTCCCTCAGCGTGACTCCCGTGCCTCCCGTGGCGATCACCACCTGGACTTCGTCGCGCTCCATCAAGACTCGGAATTGGGCCTCCAATCGGTCCCGATCATCCGCGAGGATCGTGCGACCCACGACTTGATGCCCGGCTTGCAACAGCGCGTCGCTGATAGCATCGCCGCTCTTGTCGGTTTCTGGAGTGCGTGAATCGCTCACAGTAAGAATCGCGATCCTAAGCGGGGTGAGTGCTGGGCTCATATTTTCCTCGATCTCGCGCACGGAACACTTCAGGCGCGGTGAACCGATCATAATCGTCCCCAGGTAATGTGCGAGAGGATTCAGTGGGAGAGCATTCCGAGCGAGGCGATTCAGCGCGAGGCGATTCAGCGCGACCGGCCCAGCAGAGTCATCGTTCTAGTTTTCTGTCCTGAGTTATCCGCTCCGGCGACATTCCGGCTAAGCTGACTCCATGAACTCGCAAGGAGCGCATAGGTTCCGGATGCCCGCCCCCGGGCGCTGGCTCATCGTACTCAGCTCCGGTCTGCTGTGCCCTGCCCTAGGGTGTACTCAGCGCTCGCCGCAATCAGCTCCAGCCGAGGCCCAGGCGCGCCCGGGGGCCCCCAGCGCTAGCGCCCCGACATCGCCAGCGCCCTCGCTGAGCTCTCCGACTCCCCTGACCAGTGCTGGGCCAGCCCACAAACCCGCCAACGATCTGCCGGGAGGCGGGCCCGGGAGCGTTCATAGTCGCTTGGGCATGGTGACCTCCGTCGAGAGCCACGCTACCCGAGCTGGCGTCAATATTTTGGAGGCCGGCGGCAACGCCGTCGATGCCGCCGTCGCTGTTGGCTACGCTCTGGCCGTCACCCACCCGAGCGCGGGGAATATCGGTGGCGGGGGCTTCATGCTGATTCACTCGGCCGGCAAAGCGCCCGTCGCCATCGATTTTCGCGAGAGGGCGCCCGCTGCCCTCACCCAAAAGAACTTTGACCGCATGATCTCAGCCGGCGCTCGCGACGCTGGCGCCGTCGGAGTGCCGGGCAGTGTCGCCGGGCTCAACTACGCGTTGGACCACTACGGCAGCTTACCGCGACATACCGTGATGGCCGGCGCCATCACCCTAGCCGCCGACGGGCATGCTATCGGCGCGCGTCAGGCACTCAGCCTCGGCTGGAATTGGAAGCGGCTGAAGAAGTCTCCGGAAGCCCGCAAGATATTTGGCAACGGCCAGCGCGCAAAACGCCAAGGAGAACGACTGGTCCAGCCGGATCTCGCGCGCACACTGAGGACCATCGCGCAACAGGGAAACGATGGCTTCTATGCCGGGGCGACAGCCAAGGCGCTCAGCCAACTCGGCAAACATTCGCTGCTCACCGAAGCCGACCTGATCGCCTACCGTGCGCTCGAACGGCAGCCCCTCAGCTTCGACTACCGAGGCTACCAAGTGGACTGCATGCCGCCACCATCTGCCGGCGGCGTAGCCGTCGCCCTCATGCTGCAAGCGCTGGGAGCCTCCTTGAACTGGCCGGGCACCGATCCGGGCGCCGCGGCGCACTGGTTTATCGAAGTCGCGAAGCGGGCTCACGCTCACCGTAGATTTCATGTAGTCGATCCGGATTCCACCGACCCAGGCAGCTACCAGACCCTCCGGAAAAACTGGCTGCAAACTCGCTTTCTCCTGGATGCCACTCCAGTGCCCCAACCGACGGCTGCTACGCCGTCTGCGGAACTCCACCCTCTCTATGAAGCCGCGCGAAAAGAACTGGAACACACGACACACTTTTCCGTGATGGACCAGCACGGGCTTGCTGTCACTGTCACGACAACTCTCTCCGCGGCCTTTGGCGCGAAGCTCATTGCCCCGGGCACCGGGGTTGTGCTGAACAACTCGGTGGCCGCCTTCGGTACGGCGGGTGCCGATGTTCCGGCACCCGGACGCCGCATGACCAGCTCCATGAGCCCCACCCTGGTTCGCAACGCCGGACACTCAGTTCTGCTCCTGGGCTCTCCCGGAGGCGATACCATCCCCAACACGGTCGTCCAGATACTCAGTCATATCATCGACGACGGCATGACACTCAGCCGCGCTATCGACGCTCCGCGACTGCACCACGGATTTGTCCCCGACCAAGTCCGCTATGAGCGCCGCCGTTGGCAGGCTCCGAAAATCCTAGAGGCGCTGAAATCTCGAGGACACAAACTCCACCCCCGGCTTACTGCCATCGGCGACGCGAACAACATCATGGCGGTGGGAGACGAAATCTATGGCTACGCGGATCCGAGAGAAGGCGGCTTGGCACTCGGGCCGAGTCAGCTCACGGCCGCCCCTCCGACGCCATAGCTTCGCGGCGATCTACGAGTCCTGGACGGAGCTCCGGTGACCGTCCACCAATGTCGGGACCACTCCGGGGTCTGCCAACGTGCTCAAGTCGCCCAGCTCCTCGTATTCTGCAGCGGCAATCTTCCTGAGGATCCTCCGCATGATCTTACCGGACCGGGTCTTGGGCAACGCCGCCACGATCTGAATCGAATCGGGAGTGGCGATGGGGCCGATCACTTTGCGAACTTGAGCGCGCAACGCGGGCACGATGTCGTCACCGCCAGATGCGGACGCATTGAGAATGACATAGGCGTAGATCCCGGTGCCCTTGATTTCATGTGGGCAGCCCACTACAGCGGCCTCGGCTACAGACTCGTGAGAAACCAAAGCGCTCTCGACCTCCGCGGTCCCCATGCGATGTCCCGATACGTTGAGCACGTCATCGACACGCCCCGTGATCCAGTAATATCCGTCCTCGTCCCGACGGCAGCCATCCCCGGTAAAATAGAGTCCTGGGTAGGTAGAATAGTAGGTCTCGACAAAACGCTGATGGTCTCCCAGAATCGTTCTGGCCTGGCCTGGCCACCCGCGCTTCACGCACAGATACCCAGAAACGCCATTGCCGGTGAGTTCTTTGCCCTGCTCGTCGACGAGCACAGGCTCCACACCGAAGAAAGGCAAGGGCGCCGACCCCGGCTTGCACGGCGTCGCACCGGGCAACGGTGTGATGAGAATACCCCCCGTCTCTGTCTGCCACCAAGTATCGACAATATCGCAGCGATTATCGCCGATGACATCGTGATACCAAGTCCAGACTTCAGGGTTGATGGGTTCACCCACCGTGCCGAGTACCCGTAGGCTGTCACGCTTGTACTTTTTTACCCATTCGTCTCCCTGACTAGCGATCGCGCGCAACGCTGTCGGAGCTGTGTAGAAAATATTCACTCCTAGGTCATCGACGACCTGCCAGTAGCGGCCCGCATCCGGGTACGTCGGCACTGACTCGAACATGACAGTCGTGCAGCCATTAGCGAGCGGGCCGTAAATGATGTAGCTGTGGCCAGTCACCCACCCGATGTCAGCCGCGCAAAAGTAAACGTCGTCGGGCTTAATATCGAATACGTATCGATGAGTGGTCGCCGCGTAGACGAGGTACCCGCCTGTAGTGTGCACTACCCCCTTGGGTTTTCCCGTCGATCCCGACGTGTACAAGGCAAAGAGCGGATCTTCCGCATCCATGCTTTCCACGGGAGCCGTGGGGCGTTGGCGCTTGACCAGATCATGGAACCAACAGTCGCGGCCCTCCCTCATGGCAACCTCCCCGTCCGTGCGTTTCACGACCAATACGTGCTCGACTCCCGGGAGCTCAGCGACCGCATCATCAGTGATCGCCTTGAGCGGAATGCGCTTGCCCCCGCGCAGGCCCTCATTTGCTGTCACGACGACAGCGCAATTTGCGTCCACAATCCGGTCCCGTAAGGATTCAGCCGAGAATCCAGCGAACACAATCGAATGAATCGCCCCGAGCCGGGCGCAAGCCAGCATCACGTACGCCAGTTCCGGGATCATCGGCAAGTAGATGCAAACGAGGTCCCCCCGCCGCACACCCAGCGCCGCCAGAGCATTTGCTGTTCGACTCACCTCGCGCCTCAGTTGGCGAAAGCTGATGCGTTCGTACTCACCGGGTTCGTCTTTAGCCCAGATGATGGCGGTCTTGTCGCCACGAGCGGCCACATGACGATCCACGCAGTTGTAGCAAGCGTTTAGCTTGCCTCCACTAAACCAACTGATATCAACCGCCTCTAGATCATCGTCTACAATTTCACGCGGAGGACTGAACCAGTCCAAACATTGCGCCTGCTCGCTCCAAAACGACGAAGGGTCCGCCATCGACTCCGCGTATAGTTTCTCGTACTCCGTCAGAGATTTTACGCGGGCATGGCTTGCAATATTCGACTTCGGCGTGATCATGAATGCTCCCTTGAGGGGGGCACCATATCAAACTTCCGCAGTGGCGCGAGACTCCGCTCGGCCCATCTGCTGGAGCGGGCTCACGCCGCTCTAGGCGGGCTGCCGAGGGTGGCGGACATTGTAGAGAAACACAGCTTCACTCGAGCTCAAGCCGTCGAACTGGAATGCGAAGTATCGATACTCAAGCGTGACGCTGACCCTGCACACCCGGTGGGCTGATAGCTCCAGATGCCGCTCGCCCTCCGGCGTCGTCACTCGGACGATAAATGTCGATTGGCCGAGGTCATTGGCGGAGATCTCCGTGCTGCGATGCCCCGCGATCTGCAGGCCGGTTTCTGAGATATCCTTGACCACCACCGTTTCCATCAGCCCTTGGTCTCGAAAATGCCAAATCAACTTGGCCACAACATCACATCGGCGTCTTGGCACCCGCTTCGCCCGAAATCGCGTAAGAAACGCCTCGAGCTCGTCCTGTAGTGGCGTTCCGTAAGCCCCATCCAGCCCCCGCGCCATTTCCGGATAGTCCGACAGATTGGGGCGCCCATCCGGCGCCATCGACGGGCGCATGCTGGAAACGACGGGGCCGGGCGGCACCGGAATGGTCATCCAGTGGCCTCGCGCGACATCGCTCGAACAGCCTCCATTCGCTCGTCAATGGCGATCGCCAGACCGGCGACGTCGGATCGGTGTCTAACGATTTTTAGCTGCACCGCCACTTGCGGCATCGATTGGGCCTCGACGGTTTCCGGGTCCTCAGCAAACACTTCGCCTCCTATCGAAACTCACAATCCAGCGCGGAGTATGACGATGCATATCTTGGTGCTCGATGATAGCAAGGCGATGCGTATGATCGTGAAACGTACTCTGCGACAAGCGGGATTCGGCGACTATACCGTCGAGGAAGTGGTCAACGGGAAAGAAGCGTTCGACAAGATCCAAGCGGCGAAGCCCGACTTGGTACTGTCAGATTGGAACATGCCCGAGATGACGGGCATCGAATTATTGGAGACTCTCAACGCGGCTGAAGTGAAAGTCACGCTGGGCTTCGTCACGACCGAAGGCACTCCCGAAATGAGGTCGCGCGCCATCGACGCCGGGGCGGCACTTCTCATCACAAAGCCCTTTACCGCCGACAACTTCAAGGACACGCACGCCGCCCTACTGGGCTAGTGCGTGATTCACTTCACTTGAAGGGTATCGCGACCATAAGATCCTGCGGCAGAAACAGAGTTATCCCTATTTCGTCGAGATAACTGCTCTCACCCCGAGTGAGCAGTTATCTCGAGTGCCCTTCCGTGTTTCTGAATCCCGCATTAGGGGCGCTCCGGGCAGTAGCCCCACTCTGGGCCCACCTCGGCGGGCAAAGCCACCAGGGCACCGTTCAAACGGAAGTGGCGAGGGGTAACTCGAATTCCGGTCACTGCCGTCCGGCATTCAAGCTTGCCGGCAGCTACCGTAGGGATGTCCGTAGTAACCTAGACATCCCCCGCGACTCAGAGCCGTTACCGTTTCTGCCATGACGCCTCTTGCGGCCATCTCATTGGGCAACGAGGAGGAATTCCTCACACGATGTCGCCTGTGACCCATGCCGAAAGTAATCAGCCAGCTCATGGCGCAAGTAGGCATTTTGAGTAGACGATTCTGCCGAGATCGTGGACAAAACCACCACCGCGCCAAGACCGGAGGGTCCAGGCGCAGTTGTGCGCTGTAGAAGGCGGGAGATTATCCCGCGTTTCGGCGCTGGTACGCCGGAACATCCCAATCGGTGTCTCCGCCTGTGGAAGACGACGGGAAGTTGATGCCTTGGCGAACCGCGGGACCAGCGGTGGACGTCGGCGGCTGTACCGACTGGGTCGCCGGACGTTGAGAGTACGCGGGCACCTGCGATTCCTGAGGGCGTCCCGACGCTCGGGTCACCGACGCGGCATCGCGGTGTTTGGCCTCGAGAGGCTGACGGACCGCTTGTTTCAGTAACTCAACGGGCTCTTCTTCCACCTGATCGAAACCGGTGGCGATCACTGTCACCTTCACCATTTCGTTCATGGTTTCATCGATTGTCGCACCGAAGATGATGTTCGCGTCTTCGTGGGCCTGCTCCTGAATCAGGCTAGCCGCCTCTTGGATTTCTCGCATCTTCATGTCGGGTCCGCCGACTACGTTGATCAAGACTCCAGTGGCTCCGTCTACAGAAATGTCGTCCAACAATGGCGATGTGATCGCCTGCTGCGCCGCCAGACTCGCTCGACCATCGCCCTGAGCACAACCGGTGCCCATCAACGCTCGACCCATACCGTCCATGACAGCTCTCACGTCTGCGAAGTCAACGTTCACGATGCCCTCTTGGGTGATCAGATCGCTAATCCCTTGAACCGCCTGGAACAACACTTCGTCAGCCTTGCGGAATGCCTCCACAAAGGTGAGTTCATCATCTCCGACACTCAACAGTTTTTCGTTGGGGATCGTGATGAGCGTGTCGACGTGCTCAGATAGCCAGTCCAGACCTTGCTGCGCCTTTTTGGCTCGCATCCGGCCTTCGAACAAAAACGGGCGGGTCACGACGCCCACGGTGAGGGCGCCTTCCTCGCGAGCCATTTGAGCGATGACGGGTGCTGCGCCCGTGCCGGTGCCGCCGCCCATGCCGGCGGTCACGAACACCATGTCGGCTCCCGAAATGGCCTCTTTGATTTTTTGAGCGTCCTCCAGAGCCGCTTTACGACCCCGCTCAGGATTCGCCCCGGCGCCCAATCCACGCGTCACACTCTGGCCGATGGGGATCTTCACCGCGGCGGAGTTGGCGTTCAACGCCTGCGCATCGGTGTTGACACTGACAAATTCGACCCCCTCCAGACCAAAATTGATCATGGTGTTGATCGCGTTGCCGCCAGATCCGCCGCAACCTACTACTTTGATCCTCGCCTGGTATTGCTGAAGATCGTCCGCGAACTCAATTGAGAAACTCATCTCGTGCCTCCGGGTGGGCTCTCGCCCGTTTCTGCCGGTTTCTGAAGCCTGCCTAACTTCTATTGGAAACCGAAAACTGTTGTTTTCCTACGTGCCTTACATCTTTGCGGCTCTAAAACGCCGCCTTAAACCAATTCCAAATTTTCGCCCCGCCGCGATTGGGCGCCACCTCGGCCACGTCCGAGATGGTGGGCTCCGGGTACGCTGTACCGTGAAGCTCTGCTTCGGCGAGCTGCCGCGCACCCCAGCGGACAAGTCCGACTCCGGTCGCGTACTGCGGGCCCTGCACGAGTTGTACAATGCCCTTGACCCCGATGGGGAATCCCAAGCGGACAGGCATGCCCAGAGTCTCCTCTGCGCACTCCGCCATTCCTTCCATTAGCACGGCGCCACCGGTAAGAACGACTCCCGCGCACGCCTGCTCGATGAGCCCCGTTTCTTCCATACGCCGACGAATTTCGCTGAATATTTCCTCGACGCGCGGCTCAATGATGTCGCCGAGCAGTCGCCGGCTGACGCGGCGGGGTGGGTGTCCGCCCACGCCTGGAACCTCAATTTCCTCATCGTCGGAGACCATGCGGGCCAGCGCACAACCGTAGTTTCGCTTCAGCCGCTCCGCCTCAGCTAGGGGCGTGCGCAATCCGGCCGCAACATCGTTGGTGATATTGTTACCGCCAGCCGGGATAACGCTGCTGTGGGCGATGCCGCCATCGGCGTAGATCAACAAGTCGGTTGTGCCGCCACCCATGTCGACAACTGCGACGCCAATCTCTTTCTCGTCTTCACTCAATACCGCGTCGGCAGAGCTAAGCGGTTCGAGCACGGCATCCGCAACTTCAAGACCACAGCGCTCCACGCACCGGACAACGTTTTCGACACAGGACGTCGCCGCGGTGATTAGATTCACCCGGACCTGGAGCCGGACACCGCTCATGCCGATCGGGTCACGGACACCGTCTTGATTGTCGACGATGTATTCCTTTGGGAGGGCGTGGAGAATCATGCGATCCGCATCGACGGGAATCGCGCGCGCTCCCTCCAGGGTCCTCTCCAGATCGCCCTGGGTTACTTCCCTCCCTGAGATGGCGGCCACTCCGTCCGAAACTAGACTCCGAATATGGCTGCCAGCCACGCCCGCATAGACGGTTCGGATTTCCACGCCGGCCATCGTCTGAGCGGCATCCACCGCTTCCCGAATCGAGCGAACGGTCCAGTCGATGTTAGAAACCACGCCCTTTCGCAAACCGCGGCAAGGGACGTTTCCTACCCCGAGAATGGTGATCCCATCCTCGTCAACCTCGCCCACCACGGCCGAAACCTTGGTGGTGCCGAGATCGAGTCCAACAACAATTTGGGGAGTGCTAAAGGTGTTCATCTGGTGACCATCGATTCTGCTGTCAATGCGCGAAAGCTTTCGTCTCAGCGCGTCTTGACGCTGCCACGCCACTGGAATTCGGGCCAAATTTCGGGCTCGACGATTTGATCCTGTGAGAGTTCACCGCATTCTCACTACGACCCGCTGAACGGGCCCTTCGTTGTCGAGAAACACCACGCCAGGCAGCCGGCCCTTGGCCTTCAGCTTTCTAACTACCCGCTGAGCCATGAGCAGTTTCTTTCTCTGGGAGTCAGCGCCTAGTGCCAGCACGATTCCCTGCCGACCGATGCTCAACGTCATGGTGCCGTCCTGCTCGACGTGGACTTCCTGGGCGGGATATTGCCGGCCGAGGGGTAGCTCCGAGTAGTCCTGGATGAGCGCCAGACAACTTCTGACACGGGCCACTTCGCGCTGTCGGTCGAGCGAGAGGCCGTCTGCCGTAACCCCCGTAATGATTGGAAGATCTGCGGGGTCACCAGCTTCCAGCTGTTTGAAACTCTGGCCCTCCGGGGTCACCAGATACAGCTTGCCGCCCACCGCCACAATCGCCCGGGCCTCGTATTCGCTCACCTTGATTTTCAAAGTATGAGGCAATTGTCGGGACAGCTTGGCGGTCCGAATCCAGGGCTCGGCGACTAAACGTCCCTCCGATTCGTCGATATCCACCCCAAAGAGATTCTCTCCCAGCTGCACCCCAGCGCTTCTGGCCAGCTGTTCGGCACTCTGACGACGGCTCCCTGCCACCTCAAAGTCGCGAATTCCGAACTTCGGTGTCGTCAGCGCGAGGTGATAGGCCCCCAGAGCGATGGCCGTCGACGCCCCCAAGACCAGCGCGACACCGAATAACAATTTGGTTCCAGACCAAAGAAGCAGTGCCCAATTCGAGCCTGGCGCTTCGTCTTCGGGCCCCGAGCCGCCTTCTCGAGGGGCCGCGACGGTGGGCCGCGCCTTTATCTTTTTTCGCTTCTTGATCGCCATCTTCAGCTCAAGGGCTATCCGGACCACCCAGAGACGCCAAATTTGACGCGATCATCGGGAGGATCTTGTTGATGTCCCCAGCTCCCAGGGAGATCACTACGTCCCCCGGACGCGCTATCTCGGCCAACTCTTCGCACATCGCCGCGCGATCCGGTGCGTAGCTGGCTCCGTGGTGCCCATGGCGCCGAATCGACGCGCTCAGGCTTTCGGCGGATATGCCTTCAATGGGGGATTCTCCTGCCCGATAAATGTCTACCACGCGAACTTCGTCAGCCTTGTTGAAGGCCCGGGAGAACTCGTCAAAAAGGGCCTCAGTCCGGGAGTAGCGGTGGGGCTGGAAAGCGACAATCACCCTGCCCGCAAACGCCCGCCGCGCGGCCTCTAAAGTCGCGAGCACTTCGGCCGGGTGGTGGCCGTAATCGTCGACAAGAGTTACGCCGTTGATCTCGGAATGGATCGTAAAACGGCGAGCCACTCCATGAAAACTCTCCAAGGACGACTTCATCACGTCCAAGGGAACTTCTAATTCGTCTGCGATCGCGATAGCAGCGAGACAATTGAGCACGTTGTGCTGTCCCGGCATCCGCACCGAAAACTCGCCCATGCTCTGCCCCCGTACAGCCACCTGAAAAGTCGAGTGAATGCCCTGATACTCCAATGAGCTGGCGCAGTAGTCGGCTTGAAAGCTCAAGCCATAGGTAACGTGCCGGCGTTGGATCCGAGGGAGGATGTCCTGAACGTGCGGGTGATCTAAGCACAGGACCGCCAGCCCGTAGAACGGCACCTTTTGTGCGAATTCCACGAAAGCGTTCTTTAGATTTTCGTGAGTACCGTAGTGGTCCAGATGCTCCGGATCGATGTTCGTGATGGCGGCAACGGTCGGCGACAGCCGCAGAAAGGAGCCGTCGCTCTCGTCGGCTTCGGCGACGAGCAAGTTGCCTTCGCCGAGCTGGGCGTTGCTGCCGATGGATGCCATCCGTCCGCCCACCACCACGGTAGGATCCAATTCGGCGGCCCGGAGCACGGTGGCAACTAGTGAGGTGGTCGTCGTCTTGCCATGGGAGCCGGCGATGGCGACGCCGTATTTGACGCGCATCAATTCGGCCAACATCTCAGCGCGAGAGATCACTGGCGTCCCCAGCGAGCGAGACTCTAGGATCTCAGGATTGGTCCCCGCGATCGCGCTAGAAAAGACCACGACATCGGCGCCATGGACGTTCTTGGCACGGTGCCCCAGGTCGATACGCACTCCCAGGCGAACCAGTCGCGCCGTGGTTTCTCCGGACTTCATGTCCGATCCCGAAACCTCGAAACCAAGGCTGACCAGAATCTCTGCAAGCCCGCTCATGCCGATACCACCGACACCGATAAAGTGAGCATGGCGTACGCGCCCACGAAACATCAGCAAGCCTCCTGTTCCAAGGACCGGCCCCCGGCGCCTCGACCCGGCGTCGAAAGTTTATCCCAGCCCGCCAGCCCGATCAGGTCAGCTGCGACTTCGTGAGCGGCATTCGGTTTGCCTAATACCGCCGCCGCGGTCGCCATCTCGCGCAGCCGCGTCGGGTCCGAACAGAGCTCGTCGATCGTCGTGCGAATTTCGTCGCGACTGCATCGCTCGGCGGGGATACAGACACATCCCCCAGTAGCCTCCAATGCTAGCGCGTTGAGGCGCTGATGGTCGCCCGCCGCGAAGGGGTAGGGCAATAACATGCTGGCGCGACCTATCCCGCAAATCTCAGCGACGGCGCTCGCTCCAGCCCGACTGATCACCAAGTCAGCGGCCCCGATGTGCGCCGGCATGTCGCGGATAAACGGCACAACATCTACCGTTTGGGCTCCGCCCAACTTCCGGTAACGCTCGCGCACCTCGTCCACGTGTGCCTCCCCAGTTTGATGCACCACCCGCAGCGGGGTCACCGCATCCGCAAAGGCCTCGGGAAGCGTCTGATTCAATGACAACGCCCCCTGACTTCCTCCCAACACCAACACGGAAATAGTGCCTCCCGGCCCCTCATAAGATCGGCATTCAAAGCCATCCCGAATCGCGACCCCAGTTCTCCTGACGCCAGCCGAAGAAAACTGAGCTTCCGCTGCCGAATAGTTCGTGTACGCCCGCTGAACGAAAGGCGCCGACAAGCGGTTGGCGAGACCCACCACGCTATTGGGTTCCATCAGGGCAACAGGAATTCCAAGGGTTCGAGCCGCCAGGGACACCGGACCCGCCGCGTATCCGCCGATCGAAAAAACCACAGAAGGCCGATAGTGACGCAACAGCGCTCGGCTTTCCGAAATTGCCATCGCAGCCCGAGCCACCCCCCTCAGCGCGCCGGATACACCGCCCCCGCGAAGGGGCCGGACATCGAGCAATTCCAAGTCAAACCCTGCATCCGGCACCATCTCTGTTTCCATGCCTCTCGACGTGCCAACAAATACAATTCGTGTACTCGGACGAAGCTGCTGAAGAGCCGCTGCGACCGCCAGCATCGGATAAACGTGTCCGCCTGTACCTCCGCCAGCAAAAAAAATCGTATTGGAACTCATGTGCTCAACTCAGGGTCGGAAATTGGAGCGACTTGGCTCTTCCGGCGCTTTTTTCTGCTGGGGGCTTGTTCGGCTTCTGAGACGAGCAAGACGCTCGCTTCTGGGTGCGGTTCGCCGCTACGACGATTGACCTGTGCGGCGCGCGAACGCGATATATTCAGCAAAATGCCCATGGCCGCCGCACTGACGAGCAGTGAAGACCCGCCATAGCTAATGAAGGGAAGAGTGAGGCCCTTCGTAGGCAGCATCGCCATTGCCACGCTCAAGTTAATCAGCGCTTGAATCCCGAACAGTACGGAGATGCCAAACGCAACATAGGCACCATAGTCGTCATCGGCTCGCAAGGCCGCGCGCACCCCCCGCGCCACGATCAACACATACACAACGCAGAGGCAGAGAATCCCAATGAAGCCCAGCTCCTCGCCGATAATCGCTGCCACGAAGTCCGTGTGCGCTTCGGGCAAATACAATACCTGCAGACCTTTGCCCAAACCCATGCCAGACCACTGCCCAGAACCAAAACTCATGACGGATTGAAAGGGCTGGTAGGCGAGATCGCCCCGGTGTTCGTCCATGTTCATGAACGCCACCACCCGTGCCCACCGATAGTCGGCACTGCGCACGAGAATGGCAGCCGCCACAACGCCGAGCATGCCAACTCCCAACAGATAACCAATTCGAGCTCCGGCAACAAAGAGCAGCGCAAAGGTGAGGAACAGCAGCACTACGGCCCCGCCGAAGTCGGGCTGGCTGAGGCACAACAACATGAGCAACCCAACCATCAGCAAATGCGGCAACATGCCGTACCAAAAACTCACCACGGACGAACGTTTCTTCGCGAGGGAGTAGCCCAGCCACAGAACCAATGCGAGCTTGGCAGCCTCGGACGGCTGGACATTGACCGGTCCAATCCGCAGCCAGCGAGCCGCCCCGCCACCGGTTTGGCCGAAGCCGATCACGCTTAAGGTCAACAGCAAAGTCACCAGCGCCAAGATCGGGTAGGTCAACGGCAAGAGTCGCTTGTAATCGATGCGGGACACCACCGTTGTCGTCAGGAGTGCGAGGCTCGCGTAGAGCGCCTGACGTTTTAGGAATACGAAGGGATCGTGAAACACGACAGTGGCCTCAATCGCACTGGCGCTGAACACCATCGTGACGCCGAATCCCAAGAGGGCCACCACGATAGCCGCCAGCACCGGGTCGACGGGGCCATGCTGAGGGTTGGACCGAAGCAGACTTCTTACAGCAGCATTCATCGTGTCACTCCGTCGGTCAGGCGTTGAACCGCCTGTTGAAAGTCGTCGCCGCGTTCGCCATAGCTACGGTATTGGTCAAAACTCGAACACGCGGGACTGAGCAGTACCGCATCCCCGCGTGTGGCCATGGCTGCGGCCGTCAGCACCGCGTCTGCCAACGTCGCTGCTCGGCGAAGCTCCACACCGTCCGGCATCGCCGCCGCGATTCTACCGGCCGCCTCACCGATCACGATGACGGCGCCCGCACGGGACGCCAGGGCAGCGGCCAGTGGTGCGTAGGAACCACCCTTATCGCGTCCGCCGGCAATCAGCACTACCCGCTTGGCTTTCACCCCCTGAACCGCGCAAAGAGCCGCGTCCACATTGGTGGCTTTGGAATCGTCGTAGTAGTCAACGCCCTCGGCGCAACGGATCCATTGCATTCGATGGGGGAGCCCCTCGAAACTGCCGAGGACTTCCTCGATGCTCTGCCAGCTCGTACCAAATGCGCGCGCGGCGGCTACCGTCGCGGCGATGTTCAGGCGATTGTGCTCGCCGAATAGTCGGACCTCACGAAGGTCGATCAAATGCCCCGTGGAGCGCTCAAGCAATCTGTCATCCGCTACCTGATAGTCCGCCTGCGAAGCTGTGGTATTTCCGAAGTAACTCCGTTTTCCAGCACCGCGAGCGCACTGCTGCTCACACAAGGCGTCCCCTGCCGGGAGCACGGCGGTGTCGTCGCCGGCTTGATTGACGAAGGCATTTCCCTTCGCAGCCGCGTAATGCTCAAACGAGTCGTAGCGATCGAGGTGGTCTTCAGAAATATTGAGCAGTACGCCTATGGCCGGGCGAAAAGTCGGAGCACGTTCCAGTTGGAAGCTCGACACTTCGAGAACAAGTGCATCCCAGGTCTCCTCCACCACCTCGGAGAGGGGCACTCCGAGATTGCCCCCCGAAAACACAGCGCCAAATTCAGCCGCCAGCATCTCGGCCAACAACGTAGTGACTGTGCTCTTGCCATTGGTGCCCCCGACTGCCAGCACCGGAGCCGAGCAAAAACTCCAGGCTAGCTCCAACTCACCGATGACACTGACACCCTGGGCCCGGGCACTCTCGATGGGTTCCAGACTGGGCACACCTGGAGAGATCACAATCCTGTCCGCCTCATTGAACTTCACTTCTTCGTGACCGCCCACCAGCAACGTCGCATCCAAAGCGCGCGCTTGCTCCGACAGCTCCATAAGGGGGCGCGAATCCGTCGCCACGACTCTCGCACCATGACGCGCGCATAATGAGGCCGCAGCCACACCGCTGCGGCCGAGACCAACGACGACCACATCCTGGCCTGACAAGGAGGAAGGGGCAGCGTTCATCATCGGAGCTTCAGCGAGGAGAGCGCGACCAGTGCCGCGAGGACCGATATGATCCAGAAACGAACGATAATCTTGGGCTCCGGCCACCCCTTCTTCTCGTAGTGATGATGGATGGGAGCCATCAGGAAGACCCGCTTACCGAACATCTTGAAACTAGCCACCTGGGCGATAACGCTCACCGCCTCGACGAAAAAGATTCCGCCAATGAGTATGCTCAACAGTTCGTTTTTGGTGAGCACGGCCATCATGCCCAGGCCGCCGCCCAACGCGAGCGAGCCGACATCACCCATGAAAACCTGCGCGGGATAGGTATTGTACCAAAGGAAACCCACCCCTGCGCCCACCATGGCAGCCCCAAAAACCGCCAGCTCCCCCATCTCCGTGCTGCCCGCGATATCGAGGTAGGCAGCCAGGGGTCGACCAAACAGTACCGAGCCCGCCAGATACGCCCAGATGACGTAAGTTCCGGCATTGATCATTACCGGGCCGATGGCTAAGCCGTCGAGGCCGTCGGTGAGGTTCACGGCGTTGCTCATCGCCACGACAACGAAAACCGCGAAGGCGATATAGAGCCACAACGGCAGTTCGGGTGAGAACTTCGAAAAGGCAACGAAAGGGATGCTCAACCGCGTTCGGATGGCGATCCAATCAGCGGGCAAGCGAGACTCACCGATGAAAGCGTAGGAGAGCGCCGCCGTACCAATCACGGACTGACCCAGGAGTTTGTAACGTCCCGGCAAGCCCTTGGTGTTTTTTCCGACGAGCTTCAGTCGGTCATCAACGTAGCCGATCACCCCGTAGCCAGCGGTAACCGCGGCCGTCGCGATGACAAATACGTTACTCACATCCGCCCACAAAATAGTGGGCACCAGAACCGCCAACAAGATGAGCGCGCCTCCCATGGTCGGAGTGCCCGCCTTCGCTGCATGGCTCTCGGGGCCATCCGAGCGAATCACTTGGCCGATCTGCTTTTTCTGCAACTGTCGAATGAAGGCCGGAGCGCCAAAGAAGCAGATGGCCATCGCGGTGATGGTCGCCATAATGATGCGAAACGGGATGTAGCGAAGCACGTTGAGTGCCCCGGCCCAGCCAAAACGTTCGCTCAAGGGATAAAGTAGTTCGTAAATCATGCGAGGGAGCCTCGAGCTTTCACCAATGCGTCCACCACCCGCTCCGCTCGAACTCCTCGCGAAGCTTTGACCAGCACTACATCGCCAGCCTCAACGTGATTCACCACCCAAGAAGCGGCGCCGGCGGCATCTTCAACGAAGTGATTCGGGATATCCCCCAACGATGATAGGTAGCCGACCGCTTGGCCTCCGATAGCGAGCACCCACCCAGGGCTGAAGGCTGGCAGAGAAGAACCGATATCACGATGTTCTGGCGCGGCCCACTCCCCGAGTTCTCGCATTTCCCCGAGAACCAGCACCAGACGTGCACCGCGGGCCTCCGCGATCTCGCGGGCGCATTCCATAGACGAACGAACACTCGCCGGGTTGGCATTGTAACTGTCATCCAACACCAAGGTCCCATCCGCTAGCTCGCAGGGAAACAAGCGGCCCGGCTCGGGGCGAAATCCATCCGCCAGGGCACGCGCTAGAATCTCACCACGGATCGGAGAGCCATCAAGCTGGTCGGCCACCGCGAGAGCCGCGGTGACCGCCAACGAACCCGGATACCCAATCAGCGGCGAATCAACCCGGACCATCTCCCGCTCTCCCTGCAACTCCGACGGTTGGCAGGGTCGCTCGATAAGTAGCGACGAGCCGGTCGTTCCGATCGGCGTTCGGGACACCAGGCGATAATCGGCATCCTCGGCGGAACCATAGCCCACCTGACGGGCCCCACAGTCCCGCAGAAGACGAGCCACGCGTGAATCGTCCACGTTACCGATAGCGATCGCATCGGGGGACAAGCCTTGGAACAGAGCCCCTTCCTCATCCTCGATGGCGTCAATGCCGCCGAGTCCCTCGGAATGCTCAATCGCCACCAAGGTCATCACTGCGATGTCCGGGGTCGTCATGCGACGCAGCGTCTCCACCTCCCCCGTCTGATTCGTACCGAGCTCCGCTACGCAGATATCGTGTCCGTCCGTCAGCCCCAACAACACCATCGGTACGCCCACCCGATTGTTCAGGTTTCCGTCGGAATAGTGAACCCGCTCCCCACGAATTTCACGCAACACGCTTGAAATCGCGTTCCGCGTTGTCGTCTTCCCAGCTGAGCCACCGACTGCCACCAGCAAGCGTCCCCAACGTTGACGATGGTGAGCTGCCAATTGTCCCAAAGCATCCAGGGCGGAGGCGACAGTGGCGGTCGGTCGGTCCCGCGACGGAATCAGCTCCCGCTCCACGACGGCACAGGCGGCCCCTCGGGCTAACACGTCGTCCACGAAACGGTGACCGTCAAAACTTTCTCCGGACAGCGCAACGAACAGCTTGCCTTCAACGGATTCCCGCGAATCCGTCACGACTCCGCGCACAGCATCCCAAGCGCCCGCACAACGAGCCGAAGCGGCAGCTTCCACCTCACTGCGGGAAAACGGGGCGACGTTCTGAGGAATAGGAGTCGCCATCAGTCGCTTCCCCTTCGTCGCTCGACGAGCGCTCGACGAGCCTCTTCCCGGTCATCGAAGTGCCGGCGCTGGTCGCCGATGATTTGGTAATTTTCGTGCCCCTTGCCAGCGATCAGAATGCAGTCGCCCGGCGTCGCCTGAGAGATCGCCTGAGAAATCGCCGCGGCGCGGTCCAGACATAGTTCAGAGACGCTGCCCCGGCTCCGCAATGCACTGAGCACCGCCTCGGCGATCTCCTCAGGATTTTCGGAACGGGGGTTATCGTTGGTTACGATGCCGATGTCCGCCAGTGAGCCGACCGCTTCCCCCATCGGGGCCCGTTTACTGGCGTCGCGATCCCCACCACAGCCAAATACGCAGATCAATTTGCCTGTGGTGGCTTCCCGCGCGGCGGTCAAGGCACGCATCAAAGCATCGGGAGTGTGGGCGTAGTCCACGAGGACCGTCAGATCGTCCTCCTCGGAATCACATCGCTCTAGGCGGCCCGGGACGGATTTAGCTCCGGCCAAACCAAGAGCTGCGCGTGAAACATCGACTCCCAAGGCGTCGACAATCCCCAGCACCATCAGCAGATTCTCAACGTTGTGCGCTCCGACCATCGAACTGCGAAGACGCACGCTTCCCGAAGGCACGCGAACTTGAGCGTCGATCCCGGCGGCTCCGCGGGTGAGGCGTTCCGGGAACACTGCATCAGAGAGCGCGGTGTCAGCCGGAGTGTGGCTGGACACCCGTATCACGCGCCCTGAGATACGCTCCGCCAAGGCTTGTCCGAAATTGTCATCGACATTGATGACCGACACCTTGGGCTGCAACTCAAGAAACAATCGCGCCTTCGCTTCGCCATACTCCATCATAGTCGAATGGAAATCGAGATGGTCCTGGGAAAGGTTGCAAAATGCCGCCACCTCAAAACTGAGCGCGTCGACACGATTCTGTATCAGCGCATGGCTTGAAACCTCAGCAACAAAGTGGCTACCCCCGCGATCGCGCACCCGAGCCAAGTAGCGCGAAATCGTATCCGCCTCAGGCGTAGTCAGCTGCGAATCCTCGCGATCCAGCTCAAAGCTGTAGCCGAGCGTTCCGAGTCTTCCGGCCCGCACGGATGCGGCGCGCAGGGCCTGCTCAAGAAGCCAGGCGGTCGTTGTCTTTCCGTTGGTTCCAGTGATACCCACCAAGGACAAGGAGCGACTCGGTGCGCCGTGCACCGCCTCGGCAGCCACCCCGATGGCAACCTTGATGTTACTCACGCGTAGAACAGGTACACTCAAAGGCGGCAGCTCTGCACCGTCCTCCGCCAACACGGCTACCGCTCCGCGCTTCAATGCTTGGGTCAAGAAACGTGCCCTGAGCTCTGCATCGGTCGTCCGAATAGCAAACAGGTCCCCGGCGGAAACACGACGCGAATCCTGCTGAAGATCTCGCAACTCCACCGTCCCGTCACCGCTCAACACGGCCCCTACCGACTGCAGCGCGGTGCACAACGCCTCCGTCGAGAACTCAGTATTGGGAGAGCTCGCCATTCCTAAACTCACGTGGGTGACTCGAATACCAGTACCAAAGACCGCCCTTTTTCGACAATGACACCAGGCCCAGGGCTCTGCTTGGATAGGAGGCCTGTGCCGCTAACAGTCGGCACGACTCCGAGTTCATGACTGCGCCGAACCACCTCACGCATGGGCCACCCCGTCATGTCGGGAATACGCACTTGCCCTTCCCCGACCTTTCCGCCCTCCACCACTTTCTGGACGGACGATTCCGCGCCACGGATGAACTTCATCGTGGCGTTAGCGCGGTCAGCTGAGCGCGCCAGCTCTGCCAAATCTGCCGGGGCAGTATTACGCGGTGTCTTGCCGTAGTACTTGAGCGCGATTTCAGCGACCCGTCGAAATACGGGAGCGGCGACGGTCCCGCCGGCATGATCGACCATCGGTTCGTCCACGACGACGGACACCACGACCTTCGGGTTTCGAGCTGGTACGAAGCCGACGAAGGAAGCAACGTACTTGTCTAAGGAATAGCGGCCCGTCCTCGGATCCGTCTTCTGCGCGGTGGCCGTTTTTCCTGCGACGCGAAACCCGGATATCGCCGCATTGACCCCGGTGCCGTCCCCCTCGGTGACCGATACCATCATCTCCGCGACCGTTCGCGCGATGCGCTTTGACACGACTTGCCTTCGCACATGCGGAACCCCCTCACGCAAGACATGACCCGTCGCGCTGACGACCTTTTTGATGATGATGGGATCCATCAATTTGCCACCGTTCGCGATCGCCGCGGTGGCCATCGCCATCTGAAGGTTGGTCACACTGATGCCCTGGCCAAACGACGCAGATGCCGTTTCCACCTGAACCCAGGGACGGCCTCTCGGACGCAAGACGCCGGTAGTGTCGCTGGGTACCGGAAGCCCCGGACTCTGCCCGAAGCCAAAACGACGCAGACTTTCGTACAGCTTTTCGCCGCCCAGGCTCAATCCGATTTTCGCCGCACAGATATTCGATGACACCGCAAGAATTCTCGAGATGGTCAGCCATTCTGACGGGTGGGTGTCTCGAATCACGACATCGTCGAGACTCATGCGACCCTTTTCGCAGTACAGCTCCTCGGTGGGGGCGATGGCCTTTCCGGCAAGCCCGGCCGCCACAGTGAAGATTTTCATCGTGGAGCCCGGCTCGAATCGGTCCGCCACCGCTCGGTCTCGACGCGCCGCTACGGCGCTCTCCCGATAGTCGTTTGGGTTGTAAGACGGCAAACTCACCATCGCGAGAATCTCACCCGTCACAGGCTCGACGACGACCACGGATCCGCCAACACCTTCGTAGGTACGAAGCGTGTTTCGTAGCGCGCGCTCGGCGGCGAACTGAATGCCTTGATCAATCGTGAGGTAAATGTCGTTGCCCGCGAGAGCTTGATCGCCCGAGCGGCCTTCGGACAGCAGCACCCGGCCGCTGCGATCTCGGAGTCCCCTGAGCTGCTCCACGTGCCCCTTCAGGTCGTCGTTGAGGGAATACTCCAGCCCGTCCTTGCCTTCCCCGTCGGGGCCCACAAATCCGAGCAGAGAGCCAGATAGTTCGCGGTTCGGGTAGTAGCGGTGCCCCTCACCCTCCACTCGAAGGCCGCGAATTCGCGAATCGCCGGCGTCCGACGAGCTCAACCGCCGGACCTTTTCGACCTCGGCTTTGCTCACCCGGCGTTTCAGAAAAGTAAAGCGCCGCCGAGTGACGATGCGCCGCTCCACGCGGGCCGCATCAATGCCAAGGGCCGCGGCGATTCGATTCGCCGCACTACGCGCGACTCCGGGGATCTGTTGACGGGGTACCCCTCTGAGCAGCTCGACCGAGTCCATCGTGACTGTCGGCACATCGACGCTGACAGCGAAAGCACCTCCGCGCCGGTCGTAAATCGTCCCTCGTTTGGGCTGCAGACGAAGCCGACGTTCCCGCTGCCGCTCAGCCAACTCACGCCACCGGCTGCCGTCTGTGATGGTGAGCGTGTAGGCGGATGACACCACCAGTCCCATCCCCAAAGTCAGCAGGCCGCAAAGAATCCCCATGCGCATGCGGATCCATCGTCCCTCTTCACTATTGAGCCGATTCACGGCGTGCCGCCTTGAGCCACAGCCCTCTCGGGACTCTCTTGCTCCTCCACCGTCGGAAGCGGCCCAGCCGGGAATATGCGGTCCGCCGTCGGCTCGCTCATGCCGAGCAAAGTTCGGGCCACCATGTCCACACGCTCCGGCATTTTGCCGCTAGCGAGCTCAAGCTCCAATACTCGTCGCACTTCCCGGAGCCTCGATATTTGCCCTTGGGCTCGGCCGAGCTCATAGCCCAGTTCGACGGCCTTCACGCGGATAGTCAGGTGGAGAACGAAGGCAGACGTGGTCGCCAGTACCGCCATCGTCCACAGAACCAAGAACGGGTTGGAGGGGCGCTTCATGACTCAGCCCTCATCGACCAGGCGACGCGCAGCACGGAGCTTAGCGCTCCGGGAGCGTGGATTCGCCTCGTGTTCAACTGCGCCAGCCATCAGAGGTTTCTTGTTCAGTCGCTCCCACACATCCCGCTTGGCAAATGCCCGCTTGGCGAGCCGGTCCTCCAATGAATGGAAGCTGATCACCGCAGCCACCGCGCCGGGTTCCAAGATTTCGCTAGTCAGCTCAAGCAGATCTTGAATTTGCTTGAGCTCTTCGTTGACGGCGATACGTAGACCCTGAAACGTTCGAGTGGCGGGATCAATTCCGCCCACCCGCCGCGGACCGACCGCCTGAATCACAGCCCGGCGCAAATCTAAGGTGGTTTGTAGCTTTTGCTCAGCGAGGGCCTGCTTAATACGTCGCGCGATTCCACGAGATCGCCTCTCGTCGCCGAACTGAAAAATAATGTCCGCCAGCTCATCCTGGGTCACCCGCTGGATTAGCTCTAGGGCGGTTTCTCCGCGAGTGGGATCCATGCGCATGTCCAGCGGCCCCTCGGCGCGAAAACTCATACCCCGTTCGGCCGAATCAATTTGGGGCGAGCTCACCCCCAGATCGGCAATCAACCCGGCGATGGGTCCGACATTTTCGTCGGCCAGCCATTGGCGCAGCTCCGAAAAGCTCAAGTGCACGACTCTCGCGCGAGAGCCGAACCGCGCGAGAGTCTCGCTCGCTGCGGCCACCGCGCTGGGATCTCGATCAAAGGCGATCAATCGCGCGTCTGGGTTTTTTTCCAGCACTGCTTCGCTGTGTCCACCCCACCCGGCTGTGACATCCAGGTAGAGGCCCGGCCCCGATCTCACGCAGTAGTTGACCGTTTCCTCACGCATCACTGTTCTATGGGGCACTAGGTCGAGCTCCTCTTCGAAGGCCAGCACGGACATCATCATCAGATGAGCGCTCC
>SPKZ01002847.1_pt1 | contig 43946 bp, 39 predicted proteins | sample 2456571 | NCBI WGS metagenome assembly SPKZ01 (sample SAMN11192286, study PRJNA482655) | marine metagenome | biome: ENVO:00000447; feature: ENVO:00000244|ENVO:00000211|ENVO:00000569|ENVO:00002023; material: ENVO:00002151; isolation source: ocean water from marine abyssalpelagic zone ...
TATGGGGAGTTCCTTTTGTTACTGCAATGTCTGAGAGATTAGGCGTACCAAAAGAATTTAAAAAGTTTGCTATAAATTTTGCTAAACACCACACTAAAATACACATTTTAAATAAATTAGAAGATATTACGATATTCGAAATATTTGATGATGTCGAATTATCTAATAAAAATTTAAAAGTAATAGATGAACTAATTGTTTGTGCTACCTCAGATGCTAGAGGCAGAGGCCCACTTTATGAAAAGATGGATCACCCTAATGGGGTTTTATTATTAGAAAAAGCTTCACAGTATTTAATTAATAAATTAACATGATTAAAACATAGGAAAATATTATGCGTTACCAAGGTAAAAAAATAGCTTTAGAAGCTGGAGAAAATCTTTTAGCTTTAGGGAACGTCTCTAAAGATTTTTATTTTAGCTTTGGTGTAGAATCGGGTACCTACACTATTATTGCAATTATTAATGGTGCGGAGTTTGAAATAGAAGCAGATTTAACTGGCTTTAGTGCTTGGCAGATTCCCGGCGCTCAAGACTTTAAAATAGTATCCAGTGCCGCAACTACTCTTCACTTTTCGAGTCGTCCTTTATGAGATTAAGACTAATATCACAACTAGTCTTAAGACTAAATAATAAGATATTTCCTGATGATGGAAACATACCCGGAGGAGATGGCTTTTTTCCTGGTTTTGATCCTTCTAATGGATTTATTGGTTTTGACTCTGATAACGGAATAGGTTCGTTAAAGCCTAAAGAATTTCTAGATACCGGTTCAGAAATAACTAGATTTGGTTGCACAGAAGATATAGGTGATTTTGCTGATAATGGTGACTGGGCCAATAATGGAGATTGGTCATTAGGTAGTTTTGGACAATTTATTATTGGTGAAGGTTTGCCTGATGTAGGTGATATAGAAGTAACAGTAGGTACCATTACTACTACTATGACTTTTGATAATGGCTTTTATGTTTCAGATGATCCTAATGCTGAGCTTATTTTTTACTTAATAAGCACAAACATAGGTGTACTTATTAATTTTGATATTCAATTAGCGCAACCTGTTCAAACTAATCTTACTGTCGGCAAATACGATTTTGATTTTGGTGGAGGCATTATTGAATATAAAGGCGTTGCTCCTGAAAACGTTCTTGGCTCGCCCGGTCAAAATCCCGCTTTTGGTAGCTTAAGCCCTACAAATTATCTTGGGTTAGAAGTAGACGCGCTTATTTCTGCGTTTAATCCAGCTTTTGGTATTGCTGTAGGTCAATTTGGTAACACTGTGTCAGGCGTAGCCGACTTAGGGGATATAAACGTTATTGTAGATGGAGTACCTTATTTATTTACTTATGAGGCTCAACAAAACAATTATTTAGCTGATGGCGCGGTTGCTGAAGCTTTATTTAATGCACTACAAGACGGCCAAAGTTACACACTTGATGTTCAGTTAGCATCTTAAAAGGCTCACAATGGCAAACAAGCAAGAATTATTAGACAGCATTCAAGAAAAACTAGTTGAATCAAATCAGTTATTGCAAGACAACGATTTTAATACTGCTAAGGATGCTAGACAATCTAATCTTAAAATATTTAATTTATTAACTGATTTAGTTAATAATCTTGTTATTGCAGAAGAAAGCGGTTACTTGGCTTCAATAGCTCCTGCTACCGGTGAAACAGATGTAGCTATCAATAACGATGATAGTAAAAACCCTAAAATATCTGTAAGAGGTGTAAGTTACTTTAAGCCTATTGTTGTTACATCAGATATAACTGTTCAACTAAATAATAGAATATTTGTTTGTAATCCAGTAAACGTTGGCTCAGATTTAGAACTTACATTACCTGAAGTTAGTTCATTAACTCCTGATTTTTTTCTATTTATATACAATATCTCTACAACAAACGATCAAGTAGTAATTGTTAAAGACCCTAGTAATGTTACACTTTTTGAAATAAAAGCTAACTCTAATTATTTTGTTTATTTTGATGGGTCATATAAAACCATTAATATAAGCAACTCTTTAGTTACAAATAGTACGCTTACAGGTAATTTTACAGTAGAAAACCCAGGTGGAGTTAATTTTTCTGAAGTAGCTACTGCAAGTCAAGGCGAAAAAGCTGATACAGCGCTTCAGTCTAATGACAATGTATCAGAGTTACAAAATGATGCTCAATACCTTAAAAGCGGAGAAGTAACCAAAGGAGATATTACTGATTTTAGCGACAGTGATTATGCTACTGCAGCCCAAGGCAATAAAGCAGACTCAGCATTACAGCCCGGTGCTAATATATCTGAGCTTATTAATGACGTAGGTTATATTACTAGTTCTGTTACAGATGCGATTATTAGCGCTATAGAAGCAATTAACGATAGTATAACTGCTTTACTAGAAGGCAAAGTAGCGTCTGTTACTGGTGATTTAGTTGATAATTCTGACCCACTTAATCCAGTTGTAGGGTTACCTATAGCAGATCAAGTAGATGATACAGATAATGTAAATAAATTTGTTACTCAAGAAATATTAGATTTTATAGCTCAGCAATCCGGTGTAAATAGCGGAGATGAAACAGCAGAAAGTGTTAAAAACAAATATGAGTCAAACCCGGATACAAACGCTTTTACCAATAGTTACAAAAACCTTTTAGATAATCTTCCTTCTAGTGGTGTGCAATCAGTTACCGGTAATGTAGTTGATGTTACAGATCCTGCTAATGTAATTATTGAAGCGGCTACTCCTGCTCAAGGAGAATTAGCTGATACTGCAGTACAACCGGTAGATATTGTCGATTTTGCAGACATAGCTCAAGTGGAAGCAATAGCTGCTGGATCAACTCTTGGGTTAGAGCAAGCATTACTTGCAGGAGACGGACAACCCGGCGCTACTACATTTGCTGTAGGCTATACTAATACAGGCAGGGTACAAGGATGTTCTTTAGGTAATGGTAACGTAGTTAGAGTATTTGTTGACGGCGCTGCTTATAATTCTAATACGTTTTTATACCAAGAGTTTATGGATTTAGGGGAACCTATTTGTTTTACTGGTCTTTCTAATGGATCAATTATAACAGCTACCCAAGGGTTTTATGGATTTAGTGAATGTGTAGACGGCAACCCTGAATCACCCATGCCCTTGTTAAGTTATGGTTTGTCATTTAAGTTTTCTTTTTTCTATATGTTTAGAAATTCACAAAATTATGACCCTGGCGGAACTCAAGGAGATCAAGGTTGGATACATGTAGTAAATGGCCCATTAGCATCTACAGTTTCTTTAAAATTTGGAGACGGTAGTATTGTTGAAGGTCAAGAAGGGATACAATTAACTCCTTGGCAATATTATAGGTTTTACAGCTCAGGCAATGTAGAGTACATATTAGATTCTAATAATCCTATTATGGCTTGTGTAAACGCAAGAATGGGGCCAAGCCCTAACTTTTATGACGCTAGGTTAGTAATGCCTTTGTCTAACAGTATCGCAAGTTGGCCAAGATCAGGTAATGTGTCTGGGCCATTTTTTGCAACAAGAGCACCTTGGTATAATCGCAAAGGCACAAGTGGAGAATTAAATAGCGATGGTGGAGAAGGCCCGAACCCAGGAGTAAATCCGGGGTTTCCTATAGATTGGGACTCTTCTCCTCCCGAAGGCACAGGAGCTAATGAATCAGACTACGAGCCAAACGGGTTTACTTTACAAGAGTTTGTAGGGTTAGGTGCAGCCTATTCTGGTGCAGATAGCGCTGGGTTAGAGGCTTCTCCTGCAATACCTACTTCAGCTATGTCTCAAGTAGTAGCTCAGCCTTTGTTTATTCAAGATACTGGGGACGGCGGTAATTCCGGCGTAGCTATTGGCTCACTTTATGAAGGCACAGCTATAATTTACTCTTGGGATTTTGATAATAAAGTTTTAGTTGAAGAGTACGTAGTGCCATTAACTAGAGGCATACCTATGCCAACTACTCCTGCTGAGCAAAAAATACCGGCTGCAGGATTAGTAGCAAATGAATCTGTAAGCGGAGCCGTTACATTAGAAGGTAATTTGGCTGCAGGAGTTGTTATAGCAGACGTTCCCATTACAGTAGTAGTTCAAAACGGTAATTCAAGCTATCAAGAACCTATACGTAGTGAAAACGGAAACATAGTTAACTCTATTATTAATGACGATGACGAAACACTTTCTTTAGGCATAACCCCAGAAGCTAGACGAGCTGAAATACGGCTAGGAGCAGACGGATTACTTTATAAGCGTGTCATTGGGGCAGGCGGAACAGAAACTTGGGTGGTAGCATAATGCGCTTTAACAAAACACAACTTAACGATTACATAGCTGCCCAGCAAGCGGCTAAAGTAGCGGCTATTGGCGCAGTTACTTCTAAATCTGACGGTGGAGGTAACAACACTGCAGAAACAGTAAGAAACGCTTTAATAGCTGCCGGTAATATAGACGCAGTAACAATGACAGAGTTAAAACGACAAAGTTTTGATGTTTCTCCTGCAGAAGGTATTATTTACCAGTTGCCTGCGCCTGCAGGTGCGGCTAACCCTTTAGACTACACTTTTGATTTAACTTTAAATAATGCTGGAGAAAACGGCATAGTAATAGATGGTCTAGCTACCGGTTATGAGCTTATACCTATTCTTGATGGAGCAGTAGTACCGGGAATAGCCAATTACTCTATTCCTTTTGACGCAGTTACAGAAGTAGGCCAAGGCTCTATTCCGAATACTTTAGCTTTAGCTCACGGAGGCATGGTTGTTATAGGTGGCTTTGTACTTGCTGAACCTGTAGGTACCGGAGGCAATCGCTGGGTAGAAATAGACGTTTGTGTATTTAAAGGCAATGGAGATCCAGAAGCCATAGTAGGCTACAGTTCAACCGGTAACTTGAACTTAGGTCGAAGTGATACTATCGTTGTGCCTTCTACCCCTATACAAGAAGCTACGTTTAATTTAGCAGGCAAATCTATTGGCCTTGTTGCGCGTAAAGCCCCTAATGAAACTACCCCGACAGTTTTACGATTTACACGTAGCACCTTAAATGCAATGTTTACTAGCATAGATCCAGCATAAGGAAGTAGCATGAGTAACCCAAAAGACACTATTATTGTACATTGTTCTGCTACACCTCCTGATATGTATGTAGACGCAAGTATTATTAAAGATTGGCACGTTAATGGTAACGGTTGGTCAGATAACGGTTATAACGTAGTTATCCTAAGATCTGGTGAAATACAAAACGGCAGAGATTTAGATGGCGATGGCGATGTATATGAAGAAATAGGCGCACACGCTAAAGGTTTTAATACCGGTTCTATTGGTATTTGTTTGGTTGGTGGACTCAACTCTAAAGGTAAACCGGACGCTAATTTTACAATGGCCCAATACCGTTCTTTAGAATTAGTAATTAAAGATATAAAATCTATTTACAATATAAAAAGAGTCATAGGGCATAGAGACGTTGACCCTAATAAAGAGTGTCCTTGTTTTGATGTAGCTTCTTTTGTAGGAGAATAAAATGAAAGTTTTTACAGATAAACTTGCGCTTTCTAATGCTACTTTAAGTGATAAACAGTTTGTAGAAGTTTACGATAAAAACTCAAGTAGCTCAGGTACTTCAGTAAGGTATAGAGTATACACTCCTGAGAGTTTACCTTCTGGTGCGCTAGTTACAGACGTTGTTTTAAACAATGGAAACATTGCCCGAGAAATACTGGACTATAGTGTTACTTACGAGTTAACTTCAGAAGTAGCTTCTATAAATCAACAAATAACAATAATTAGCCAAAATCTATCAAATATCGGTACGTCTAATTTAGCTGATAATGCAGTCACTTCACCAAAACTAGCAAATAATTCAGTAATTGAATCAAAAATAGCTAACAGTGCAGTCACTACAAATAAGTTAGCAAGCTTAGTTGTAACCGCTGCTAAACTAGCATTAAATGCAGTTACAACAGATAAAATAGCAAACAGTGCCGTAATTGCTAGTAAAATAGCAAATAATGCTATTACTAGTGCTAAAATAGCTGCAAACGCAATAACTTCAGGAAAAATAGCTAACAGTGCAGTTACCTTAAGTAAACTAGCTACAGAATCCGTTTCTTTTGCAAAGCTCACAGCAGCCCTGCAAACAAGAATAATTAACGTAGAAAACAAAGCGTCTACTGCAGAATCTAAAGCAGATAACGCTCAAAGCAGTGCAGATTCTGCACAAAGCGCTGCTAATTCCGCGCAGTCTACTGCTAACTCTGCTGTGTCTGCGGCTAATACTGCTCAATCTACAGCAAACTCTAAAATAACTAGATCAACTTGGGCTACTTCTACTGCAGGCGGGACTATTAAAATTAGACGATCAGGCTCTACCCTTTACATAACAAATAATGGGAGTAACCCTTAATGCCTATAAGATTCAATAATGTAGAAATTCCTGAAAGTGGCGGAGCAATAAAATTTAACGGGACAGACATTGAAAAAGTTGTTCATAACAACTTGGTAGTATGGCAAAAACAGCTAAATGATATATTTTTACCGGGTAGAAGAGATTCTTCAGGTGGAGGAAACTTTTTTGTTTTATTAGGCATACAAGACCGGCCTTTTATATCGCAGCAACAGTTTGGATATAATTCTAGCGGGCAAGACGGAGTATTAATTACTTATCCTTACGGCGGTCTAATTTATGAAGCAACTAACGTAGATAATTTTGGATTTTATAGAAGAACAACAATTAACGGGCTTAATCAACAAGCATTTGTAGTGACTCTTACTGGTAATAGGGCTAACGAGATAAACGGAAAAAGCACACTTCGTTTAGAAAGGGTAAACTCGTCTGGCACAGCCCTTCAAGCACTAAACTTATCTTTGTCTGGATTAGGTCAATTAATATCTGGTGCAGACGTAACTACACCCAAAGGAATAAGGTACTACTCTAATAGAATAATCCCTTCTTCTATAGCAGCAGACTATGGGTTTTTAAATGAAACTGTTATTTGTTGGCAAAGAGGTTTAGGCTCTTCTCAAAACTTAACTTTTAATTTTTTTGCTGTAGAAGACTTTTTACAAACTATAAGAAATAATTCCCAAAGGTTAAAAATAAGGTTTGTGTAAAATGCTTAATCACGAAAAATTAAGGCAGTATAGAGTATGGTCAACAGGCATAGTTGTATTCTCTTGCATAACACTAAATAGAATGGTGAATTACATGCTTGAGTCTCCTGTCGAATTCTCCCAAGCCTACGGTACAGCTTTTGCTGGAATAGCTTTAGCTTTGGCCGGTATAATTAAGTTTGCACTAGAAGCATTTACTAAAGGTAACCAAAAAGATGAGCTATAAGTTTATTGGTATTTTTTTAGCAGCTTCCCTTGTTATTGGTTTAATTTCTAGTCAGTCGTATAAGTACGGCTATACTGTAAGGGACGCTGAAGCTAAAAAACATAGACTAATTTTAATAAACGAACTTAATAGTCAAAAAGAAAAACTTTTAAATGAACAAAAAGAGCTTAGAAAAAAAGAATCTTTAAAGGCTAGAGAAACTATTAAAAAGCTACAGCAAAGGCATAAGGTAGAGTTAGGTGAAAGCATCAGTAAAGCAAGTAAAAATAGTAATTGTAAGCGTCTTGGCAGTGATGTTGTCGAGCTGTTTAAGCACATGCACGACAGTAGAACCAGTAAATAATGACTATGTACAGGTACCAGAGACTTACTTGGTTTATTGTCAGCCTCCAGACGGTAATTTAGAAGATGATCGCCTTGAAACTTTATTAAGAAAAGTGGATCAAAACACTGTTAAACATTTTGATTGTTTTGATTCACTCAATGATCTTGTAGACCTTTTAATTGAAAGAGAGCAAGACCTATAGGTTATAAGGGGTGTCTTATGATACCATTGTTCACAAATAAACTTTCTAGGGTTACAAAAATGGTAAATGGAGTATTTATACCGCAAGGCGTATGGAACACAATATTAGGGATTATACTTACAGCTATTGTCACTATCCTTCTTAGTGTTCATTCAGCTTTTGGTACTACTCAAGATAAAGTGCTCCTTCAAGAAAATAGGCTGACTGTTTTAGAGACAGAATCTGAAAATCAAAGCCAGCAACTCTCATCAATACAAAGTCAACTTTCTACTAATACTGTAAAAGTCGATATTATTCAAAAAGATGTAGAAGCTATTAGAAAATTCCTTATGGATACTAAAAAAGGAAACAACAATGATAGCTAATCTTGTAAATCAAAAAGTTTCTTCAAGTACCCCTACAGAAATAACATTAGGCGATGTATCGCCCGGGTTTATCGGCTTATCCAGCGTATTTACTAATGGTCAATTAGTGTTTTACACCGTACAAGACGGAAAAAACAAAGAAGTAGGTTTAGCTCAATATAACCAAAGCACTTCTAGTTTGGTCAGAGAATTTATTTACGACAAACTAGATAATGGTACTTATACCCAAAATCCTACTACAGGTTTGTCTTTAACTGATCAAGCAATAGTAACCGTATCTCCTTCTGTTCAAGCATTAACTACTCATTTAGACTCTTGGGGTAAATTAGAAGCTACGCCTGTTTCAGGAAACGATAATGCATACACTAGTATGCCTACTTATCAGCTTCTTACTAATGGTATTAAATTACCTTATTTTGCTGCTAATCAAGAAGACAGTATTCCTCTTATTTTTACTTTGCCTTTTGATTTAAAACAAGACTCAAACATGTTTTTAAATTTAAATTGGTTAGGAGACTCTACTGCGGCAGGTACAGTTAAATGGGACTACGAGTACACTGTATTTACTGCCGGCAACCCTGTATCTGGAATAACCACTATAGATTTTCAAAGTGATGTTAGCATTAACCAAAACGTGTTTTATTTAGCCGAGTTTTCAGAAAATATTCTTAGCAATTTACCCGGTAGTATTATTTGCGGTAGATTGTACAGAGACGGAACAAACGCATCAGATACTTATTCAGGAAATACTGGCTTACTTAGTGCAAACCTTATTTATCAAAAAGATAGAGTGGGTACACCAAGAAGAAAAGGCGATTTTTATAACTGGACTCCTGAATAATGTACGGTGATGGTTTATCTTATGGAGAGCTAATATATAGCTCTCCTTTTTCTATTTCATCTGAAGTAACTTCTTCTTTAGAAGCCGGCTACGGTATTTATGAAAAAGTAGAAAACAGTTTACAGATAAGCTACCAAATAAGAGAACAGGTAGAAACAAGTTTGTCTTGCAGTTACAAAGTTTACACACCTGCTCAGAATTTTTTAAATAGCAGCTATAACGTAAGCTTTGTAATAGCAAAAAATAGCCTTATTTCTGGTTATTTAATAGAAGGCGTAGTAAAAAATAACTTAAACGCAAAATACGCTATTAACGGGATAGTAGAAAAATCCGTTAATTTGCCTTATAAAATACAGGTACCGGTGCAAAGTGCATTAGTATCAAATTATAAAATATTTAAAGCTAATAAATCGGATTTAATAGTTTCTTGGAATATTGAAGAAAATACAGGTATGATTGTGGAAAAGAACAAGTCCACAATAAACTGTATTGATAGATCTTTTAAAATACAGTAGGAAATAAAAATGGCTATATTACCTGAACAGTTAAAATTTTATTCTTCTTCAGAAGGCGTAGGTTTAGGCGGAAGCATTACATCAAATGAGATTATATCAGGTGATTTAAATAATCTTTTTGATGATGTGACTAGCTCAGAAAGCACTAATGGCAGTACAGAGTACCGGTGCTTATTTATTCAAAATAAGAACGCTACTATTGACTTAATAAATGCAGTAGTTTTCATTGAATCAAACACTACTAGCGAAGACACTTCTGTAGAAATTGGTTTAGGAACAGGTGGAATTAGCTCTAATGAGCAGACAGTACCTAATGAAACTACTGCCCCTAGTGGAGTAGTTTTTTCTACAGCAGAAGACGCTAATAACGGTATATCAGTAGGCACTTTGCCCTCAGATAACGGTTATGTGGCTGTTTGGATTAAACGTGTAGTAGACCCGGGCGCAGAACCTTCTACAAATGACAATTTTACTATTAGTATTTTTGGTGAGACTACCGCTTAATGATTGTTGCTAGGCATTATACTTACAGTGACATAGACGGTGATCACTGGCCAGACACTCCTTTAGGGAGTGCTCTCTATTATTCTTTGGATTATTTTCCTTGGTCACAGTGCGAAAATGACTTAGTTGTTGATGTAGATTGGGGCATTCCTGAAGGTATAGAAGCTACTGACGACTTCTTAGAAAATGGAAAAGCTTTTATTAAACTTACTCCTTTAAAGAGAGGCAGCTTTAAAATAGTAGCTAATATCCATTCTAAAGAAGGCAGCAAAACACAAACCAAAACAGTTAATATGGTTTTGAGAGTATATTAATGAGCAATTACTCTGATAAAGATATAGTTGATCCTATCTCTAAAGAAGATAAAGGAAAATCTTACGATGTAGAGCAGACCAATAAAATTACTGATTGGCAAAATCAACCATCAATAGAAGACATAAAAGCTGACATGCAGGAAGCTCAGCCTTTTCACGATAGGCATGTTAATGAAGTTAAAACTTGGCTTGATAACATGCATATCAGAGGCAAAGCCAAGCCTAAAACTAAAAAAGGTAAATCAGAATATCAACCAAAACTCATACGCAAACAAGCTGAATGGCGTTATGCGTCTTTGTCTGAGCCTTTTTTATCTCCTGAAGATTTGTTCACAGCTTCCCCGGCAACTGCAGATGATACGCTTGCTGCTAAACAAAACGGTGTATTACTTAACTATCAAATAAGAAATCAAAGTAATTTTACTAAATTTATAGATGACTACGTTCGTACTGCAGTAGATGAAGGTACAGTTATTTGCAGAGTTAGCTGGGAAAGAGAAGAAAAAGAAGTAACTAAACTTGAGCCAACATACCAGTACATACCAGATAATTCTCCAGGTGTTATTCAAAAATTAAAAGAACTAAGACTTCTTTCTATAGAAAACCCGGACAGATTTGAGCAATTACCCGAACACGTTAAACAAGCTTTTCAATTGTCTATGGAAAGTGGTGTTCCTGTTAATTACTATCAAGACGCTGTACAAGAAGTATCCAAAACAATAGTTACAAAAAACCACCCTATAGTAGAAGTGTGTGAATACGATGATGTAATTATTGACCCTACTTGTAGAGGCGATTTAACTAAAGCCAAATTTATTTTCTTTAGATTTCCTACTTCTAAAGCAGAATTAAGAAAAGCTGGTATTTATAAAAATATAGATAATATTGTAGAAGAAGATGCCAATATTCTATCAGTAAGTGATCAAGATGCAGATGAAGAAATGACTTCATTTACATTTAATGATCCTGCTCGTAAGCAGTTTTACGCTTATGAGTACTGGGCTATGCGTGATATAGACGGTAGCGGCAAACTTACCCCTATTGTAGGAACCTACGTAGGTAAGACCATTATCAGAATGGAAGAGAACCCTTATCCTGATGGTTGTCACCCTTTTATAGATGTACAGTATTTACCTAGACGTAATGAAAATTACGGCGAACCTGATGGTGTTCTTATTGAAGAAAACCAGCAAGTAACAGGCGCAGTAACTAGGGGTATGATTGATATTCTTGCTAGAAGTGCGTCTGGTCAACAAGGTTCACGTAAAGATGCTTTAGACCCTATAAATAAAAGAAAATTTGATAGAGGTGATGATTACGAGTTTAATCCTCAAGTTGATCCTAACCAAGCATTCTATATGCACGTTTACCCTGAATTGCCTGCTTCTGCTCAATACATGAATAACCTTCATAATGCTGAAGCTGAAAGCATGACTGGAGTTAAAGCGTTTAGCGGTAGTGGTGGTCTATCTGGGGACGCATTAGGTGATACAGCTACCGGTATTAGAGGAGCACTAGATGCGGCCTCTAAACGTGAATTGGGTATTCTTAGAAGATTGGCTAGCGGTATTACTCGCATTGGCTATAAATTTATGGCCATGAATGCTGAGTTCATGGAAGAAGAAGAAATAATTCGTATAACTGATGAAGAATTTGTTCCTATTATACGTGATCAATTAGGTGGTAAAGTAGACCTTAAACTATCTATTACTACTGCAGAAGAAGACAATGCTAAAGCTGCAGAATTGGCCTTTATGCTACAGACTACCGGCCCTAATTCTGACCCGGGTGAAGTACGTATGATCCGTGCAGAAATTGCTCGATTACGTAAAATGCCAGAGCTAGCTAAGAAAATAGAAAACTATCGTCCTGAACCTGATCCTGTACAACAACAGCTTCAGCAGATACAATTAGAAAATGCATTACTTGAGAATGAAAAACTTAAGTCAGAAATACAAGAGAATTACGCTAATGCTAACTTGGATAATGCAAAAGCCAGGGAAGCAGATAGCAAAGCGGATCTTTCTAACTTAGACTACCTAGAGCAAGAATCAGGTACTAAGCACGAAAGAGACGTAGACAAAATTACTTCTCAGGCGCAAGCTCAGACAGGTATGAAGATTGTAGAAAAACAATTGGATACTATAAGTCAGGCTTCAACGGCTGAGAATTAATTGCTTTGGGTTCCAAAGTATTTAATCCCATCTCTCAATGCAATAAAGCAAAGAGAGGGCAACTAAATATAGGAAATAACTATGTCAAATGAACTAGAACGAGATATTAAACAAGTAGAGCTTACTTTAGAACAATACAGAAAAGTTGTTAAACAAGGTGAAGCTTTAAAACGTTTATTAAAAAACCCTGATTATAAAGAAATTTTTGATGAATTTCTGTTTTCAAGCGAATTACGTAGGCTTTCTCTACTATTAGCTGATCCCAGTCAGCAAAGTGAAGAAGACCAAAAAATTATTCAAGAAAACATTAAAGGGATTGCTCTTGTTCGATCACATTTAGTTAATACTTTGAGTTTATACAATAAAGCAAAAGAAGATATTAGCGGTATGGAAGAAGAACTATCCACCATGCGAGCTGAAGCGGCTCAAGCGTAAAGGTAGGACGATTCCATGACTGAAGAAAATAAAAGTTACTTAAACATGTCAGATGAGGATTTTCTTAAAGAAATGGAATCGTCTGACTCTACCTCAACTAATCAAGGAGAACTTGATAATGAAGACAGAAACTTACATGAACAAACCAGCTCCTTATCGGGGAGTAGTGGGCAAGAACAGAGCGACGATGCAGAAGGGGACGATGGATCAGTCACCGGGGAGCACTCCGAGCAAAGCCTCGATGATGAAGAACAACAAGATGAAACGATAAACCAGGATGAGTCAAACGTCTTTGAGGATGGCGATGAGCCAGACGAAGAAGACGATGACGAATCCGGTAATAGCGCTGACGATGACAGTGACAACGCTGATAATGATGATAACGACAGTGATGACGACTCTTCCAATGCCTCTGAGTATGAAGAGTTTTATAAATTAATTACTGCACCGTTTAAAGCAAATGGCCGGGAATTAACTGTAAGTTCTGCAGAAGAAGTTATTTCTTTAATGCAGAAAGGCGCTAACTATCATAAAAAAATGGCAGCTCTTAAGCCAAACATTACTTTACTTAAGATGCTAGAAAACAATGGCTTACTCGATGAAGCCAAACTAAGCCACCTTATTGATCTCAGTAAAGGAGATCAAAAAGCAATAGCTAAGTTAATGAAAGACGGGGACATCTCCGCCTTGGACATCGAAAAAGAAGATGCTGAAGACTACTCTCCATCAACTTACACTGTTGACGATGCTCAGCTTGAACTAGACGAAGTTATTTCTGATTTAAAAGACACTGACTCGTTTGCTCGAACTTTAGACGTTATTAACAATAAGTGGGATAAAAAGAGTCAGGAAGCTGTGTTAGCAAAACCTGCAGACATTAGAATCATTAATGAACATATTGCCAGCGGCGCATTTGACCACATTAGCGATATTGTCGAACGGGAAAGAATGAAAGGCGAGTTAACTAACTTGACTGATATTGAGGCTTACATAACTGTAGCTAATAACTTGCAAGCTCAACTTCAGCAACAAGCTGAAGAAAAAGCTAAGCAAGAAAGAGCTAAGCAAGCTGTTAAGCAAAAGAACGATGCCATAAAAGCTAAACGCAAAAAGGTAAGTTCACCCACTAAAGGTAAACCTTCTTCTGCACCAATTGAAGAAGATTTTAACGTTCTAAATATGAGTGACGAAGAGTTTCTCAAATTTAGTCAAAAACTCTGACAAATTAAAAAGGTAATAATTTATGGTTCAACAATATAACGATCCAGCCGGAGGTAATCCGTCTTCAGTTGGTGGTCAAATTCGTATTGATGCTTACAAAAAACAAGCATTAATCGATGTTCAAAAAGAACAGTATTTTTCGCAATTAGCGGATACTACTGTAATGCCTAAGCATTTTGGTAAAACTATTAAGTGCTACCATTATCTGCCTTTGCTAGATGATGCTAACTTAAATGACCAGGGTATCGATGCTGCCGGTGTTATTGCTAATGGTATTTTAGGTACTTACAAAGTTACTATTGGTATTACTCCTGCTAATGAAGTATCTACCGGTAATGGTTATGTTACGCGTTATGCTGTTGGTGAAGCTACCCTTGCAGCTAATGCTCTTGCTAATGCTAAGCTAGCTGCGGAAGCTATTCTGGCAGAATTAAATGTATTAGATACTGATTACGATACCTCTAAAGCTGCTCTTGAAGCAGAAGATTGGGTATTTGAAGAAAATCAAGAAGTACCTAATACTGGTAACCTTTACGGTAGTTCAAAAGATATTGGTAGTATTCAAGGTAAATTGCCTGTTCTTTCTGAAACCGGTGGTCGAGTTAACCGCGTAGGTTTTACTCGTATTGAGCTGGAAGGCACTATTCAGAAACTTGGTTTCTTTGAAGAGTACACTAAAGAGTCTATGGACTTTGATACTGATGAAATGCTTGAGCAACACATTAACCGTGAAATGCTTTACGGTGCTAATGAAATTGTAGAAGACATGCTTCAGATTGATTTGTTGAACTCTACAGGTATTACTCGTTACGGTGGTGAAGCTACTAAAGTTTCTGAAATCACTGGTGAAGGTACCGTATCTGAAATTACTTATGAAGATCTACAACGTGTAGCTATCCAGCTTGATGATAACCGTTGTCCTAAGATGACTAAAATCATTACTGGTTCGCGTATGATCGATACCCGAGTAATTGATGCTGCCCGGTTCTTGTACATTGGTTCTGAGCTAATCCCTCAAATTAAGCGCATGGTTGATCCATTTGGTAATGCGGCGTTTATCCCAGTACAGCAATATGCGGCTGCAGGTACTCTTGCAGTAGGTGAAATTGGTACTATTGATCAGTTCCGTATTATCGTAGTTCCTGAAATGGTTCATTACGCTGGTGCAGGTGCAAACGTAACAGCTAATGGCGGTTATCGTTCATCTTTAGCTGATGAGTCTGACGACGGCACTGCTACTCCTACAGAGCGTTATGATGTTTACCCAATGCTTTGTGTTGGTGACGGCTCGTTTACTACTGTTGGTTTCCAAACAGACGGTAAAACTGTTAAATTTAGTATCAAGCACTCTAAGCCAGAAGATGATATTTCATACAGCCAAGCTGATCCTTACGGTGAGAAAGGCTTTATGTCTATCAAGTGGTACTACGGCTTTATGATTTTACGTCCAGAGCGTATTGCTAAATTACTTACTGTTGCTACTTGGTAACATAATAAGGGGAGCAAAAGCTCCCCTTTAAACTAAAGGGTATCACCCCTAACAAGAGAGAAAAAACTATGTCTGAAGATACAACTAATCAAGAAACCTTAGTAGCTGATGAGCGTACTTTGTTACTACAACGTGCTGATCAGATGGGTCTAAAGTACAAGAAAAATATTCCTACTACTAAGTTACGTGACTTAGTAGAAGGCAAAGTATCTGGCGAAAAACTTGATACTAAAAAACCAAAAAAAGATACCGGTATTAAAGAAGGTGCTACTAAAAAAGTTAAAGATAGCGAGGGCAATGTTACCGGTACCGCTAAAGTCTTAAATCGTGCTCAAATTAAACAAATGCGCCGAAGAGAAGCTAATAAACTTGTACGGTGCCGTATTACTTGCATGAACGATTCTAAAAAATCGTGGCAAGGCGAAATTATGGCAGTGTCAAATTCTTTAGTAGGTGAGATTAAAAAGTTTGTTCCTTTCGGTGGTGTAGAAACTCACATTCCTGAAATGCTTTTAAATGTTATTCAAGACCGTCAGTTTCAAACATTTGAAACTAAAAAAGACGGTAAAGGCAATACCACTAAAAAAGCTAAAAATGTCAAAGAGTTTAGTGTAGAAATTCTTCCTCCTTTAACAGAAAAACAACTAAACGACTTAGCCACTAAACAAGCACAGACTCGATCAGTAGAGTAATAAAATATGTCAGACCCAGTAGATATTAATGCAGAAGACGTAACAACAGGCCGGCTTAATGGAGTCGGTTCTTTTGATAAGTTTATGGAGGCTGTAGACAACAAGCTGCAGTTCCAATACAGTCAGGATAATATCACTGGGTCTGATTATGCTACCGTGTACTCTACAGCTATTCAGGCTGTATTAGCTCAATCTGTACAGTTTGAGTTAGGTAGAGAAAACGCAGCTAAACAGGCTGATCTTACAGGTGCTCAGATAGATCTTGTAAAAATACAGTCTGAAAACGAACAAAAAAAGGGATTAATACTAGACCAAGAGCTTTTAAAGCTTAAGGCTGAAACAGAATTAGTAGAAGCTCAGGTACTTAATGTACAAGAGTCTACTAAAAAAATTACAGAAGAAATCTCTGCAATTAAGAAAAACAATCAGCTTATTGATGCTGAGATTGCCAGAATACCTGTTATTGACAGAAAAGTTGAAGCAGAAACTTCAGTACTGGAAGAACAAGTAGACAAAGTAAAAGCTGAAACCGATTTAATCAATAAAGAAATTACTAAAGTAGATTCAGAAATCAGCGCTATTGATAAAAACAATGAACTTATTGATGCTGAAATTGGAAGAATACCTATTATAAATAGAAAGGTAGAAGCAGAAACCAGTTTAGTAGAAGAACAAGTAGATAAAATAAAAGAAGACATTTTACTTACTAAAGAACAAACAGAAAAAATAAAATCTGAGATAAAAATCTTAGATAAAGAAGAAACAGCTATTACCCGTAGAATTGCTATATTAGACGGTGAAGTAGCCCGTATTCCTGATGAAAACAAAAAAGCCAAATTTGAAGCAAATATTGCAGAAGATACTGAGAAAAAAGTAGTAGCAGAAACTGGCCTTATTAATCAAAACAAGGCTAATGCTGTTACTCAAAACAGTGTACTGCAGAAAACTGCATCTAAACTAGATCAAGAAAGGCTTTATGTTAAAGAGAAGACTACTGTAGAAAGTTTTATGTACAAAGATACTGTGAACTCTACTAACGTAGGCGGTCAAATTAAACGTAAAAACGATCTTATTGCTCAGCAAAAAAACAGCTATATTAGAGATTCAGAACAAAAAGCAGCCAAGATATACGCTGATATTTGGAATGTTACTAGAAGCACCGATTCTACTGAGCCGGCTTATGCATTAGGCAAAAAACAAGTTAACTTTGATAAAGTAATGCAAAAACTTTCTCAAGGAATAAATGCAAGCTGGACTGAGCCTCAAGACCCATAATAGGACACTGTTATGGGTTGGAATCCTTTTAAGCCTCAAACAAAAATAATACTTTTTAGTCAGACTATTCCTTTATTTGAGGATCTGGGTGAAAGTAAAGATTATATAAAAGAGGCTGTTTTATACTCTGTATCTTCAGAAACAGATATTGTAAATAACCTATTAAAAGCAAATGCCAACAGACGAGCAGTAATAGATTTAGAATCTTATTACACTTACTGCAGAGATAATCATCCCTATGGTTTACCTGACTCTGAAAGAGTTGTAGCCGTACTTAACGAGCTTACTCCAGGGCAAGTATCTCAACTAGAAACTACTTTGCTTAATTATTATTTTAGAGATCCCTTTCTTACTGATTTAGTTTTAATAGACTATAAACCGGTTTTTTTAAAAGACCTTGATTTTTTACGTATCTATCTAGAAAGAAGAGGATCAAGGGACGCTTATGAGTCTACTACCCTAGAATTTGATTTTTTAGATTTTAGAGATAACCCTTCTTCTCAATTAGAGCCGGGTAATGTTCAAGCTGTCAATAGAGGAGGTAAAACTATAAATGATTTCACACTTCCTGAAGACACTGTTACTTTTGCGCTTAGTGCTATAGAAAGCATAAACAGAGAAACTGTTTTTGTACGGAATGGGCCTAAAAGGGAACCTAGTACAGAAATAGTTAGGCTAAGAATAAGGCTAAATCAGCTTATAAAGATATACTCAGACAGAACAGAAATATACGACAAAGTTGATTTATACATTGTAATACCTATCGATGATGTAAACAAAAGAGGCTATGAGTTTACTGTAAACAATAACCCGTTTTTTCCAGACAGAGGCAGAGAGTACAAATACAGGTACTCTATAAAATATCCTAATTACAATGTACCCGAGCTTACTTTTTCTGAAGAAAAGTTTCCTTCACAAGAACTATATCCAATAATGCCTATAAGGGCAGAAAAAGAATGGATTGGAAGAGACGGAGAGTATTTTATTGATAAAAATTTTTATGATAAAACTAGCGCTGCTTTATCTAAAATAAATATTGATATTAACTCTTTGACTGAAAAAATAGCAGAAGACCCGGGCATAGATGATGTAAATGGTGCTTTCATATTTGTAGGCGCAAACATGAATAGCGAATACAGATCTGAGCTTAAGTACATTTTTGAGTTTTTTAAAAACGAGTACCTAGAAAACTTTGCTGTAGGTTTTGGAAGAAACAACTACATAGAATTTAGAGAAAGCCGTGGAAGCGGTAATTTTCAACAATTTCAAGCTTACAATAACCTTAAGTTTAATGCTTACAACGGTACCATGCCTAATAACTTTAATGGCCAAATAAGAAGGGTAGATGACTATTCTGTTTCTGTTTATAAAGTAACTAATCAAGCCGGTGAAGACGGTAATCTAGGGTATTTTGTTTATGCTGTAAGAAGACAGTTAAGCAACGGTACGTGGGAAGAAGTTCTTGTAGAAGACTTTTACCAAGAGCGTGTTATTTATAGAGATAAGCGCCAGACGGCTACTGCAGAAGCACTTAAGGACGATCCTGACACAGATGAATTAAGGATACCGGTAAATAGGGAACTATTATTTAGTAATCTGTTTACTGGAGATGAGCGAGAAGACATAGAATACCAGTCTATTTGCCTTCTTATACAAGGGTACGATAAAGTAAAAGTTCAGTGGTATCAGACATCTGTTTTTAAAATATTTGTAACAGCCCTAGCTATAGCCAGTGTCATTATTACTTTAGGTGGCTCATCTAATTTATCTGCGCTGGCCTTAAACATTGTTTATAGTATTGGCATAGCTTACGCTACAAAAGAGATATTTACCTATTTAGCTCAACAATTAGGAGCAGAGAATGCAGCTATAGTAGTGGCCTTGGCTATAATTGTAAGCGTAGTAGCAAGAGATGGCTCCTCTCTTTCGTCAATAGAATACGCAGATGTAGCAATAGAAGCCACTAATGCAATAGCAATAGCCTACAGCTCTTATAACGAATACGAGTTAGAACTGCTAAAAGAAGAGTATCAAGAATTTATAAATGAACAAGAAAGTGTTCAAGAACAATTGGCAGATCTTTACGAGCAATATGTTCAAGGGACTAATCCAGGGGCAAATGTTAATGGTTTTGTATATGGATTATTTGAGCAAAGCCGGCAAGATGATTTATTTGATATAAGTTTATCTGAAACTCCAGATCAGTTTATAGAAAGAACTATACATACTATTAACCCGGGTGTTAATATAATTGATAATATATCCAATTACGTAGACACCAACATACGTTTACCAGATATGACTAAAGAGATACTGACATGACTACCCTAGCAGATTTAGATTTATCAAATTTAAACTTTAATCTAAAGGACGTTTCATACGATTATCAAAACCCTATGAGTAGTATGCAAAATTTAAGTTACAGTCCTTCTTATAATTCTGGAAGTAACATGCCTGATTTTAGTATGCTACAAGAAGCGTTTAAAATGGGCCAAATGGAAAACGTTACCGGTACCGGAGACATGGGCTGGTTTGGTCAAGGCGGTTATCTTCAGACAGGAGCACAAGGACTTCAAGCTTTAGGTGGTTTAGCTCAAGCTTACTTAGGTTTTGAAGGATTAGGTCTAGCAAAAGACCAATTTAAATTTAATAAGAATCTTGCTACTACAAATTTAAACAATCAAATAGCAACTATTCGATCTAATATTGCAGACAGAGAGCGTACTAAGCTTTTGGCAAATGGCGTAAGTAATGCTGATGTAGTAGCTCAACAAAAAGCAATGGACTACACTAAAGATTTTAGAGGCATCTAATCATGGCTACTCGTAATCCTATTACTTGGCGTAATGTTAATGCCGGTTCTTTTGGTCAAAGCAATGAACAAAGACAAGATGCTATAAGCAACATTACCGGTGGTCTTTCTTCTATTGGTTCTGCAATAGAAGGTTTTGACGCTTCACAAACTGACCGCATAGACACTAATGCTGACCTTGCTTTAGATCAGCAATTATCTGATTTAAAAGCCAAACAACAATCAGCTATTGCTCAAGCCAAAAATGATATTGGCTCTTTTGAACAAATGTCTGGTGTAAAAAGGTTTAACAACAATACAAATCAGCCCGAGTATTTTTCTGAAGAAGAATTGACTAAAAAACTAAAAAGCCAATACCCTACTTTATCTAATCAAGAAATAGGTGAGATGGCTAGAGATGACCTTGTTAATGCTAAAACAAGTTTTGCAAATATAATGGCAAAAGACTACAGCTTGGCAAATGACGAAGATCTAGACAAACAAATTAGAGATATACAAGCTGCAGCCAATACCAATAGAGTAAACAAAACTAAATCTAGTGCAATGGATGCTCAAAGAAAACAGGTCATTGCTGAAGCAAATGCCCAAGAAGCAGCAAACGTAGATAATGCTGTTTTTGATGCTCAAAACGCTATGATTGACGCTACTTTTAAAAATGAATCTGAAAGGCTAAGAGCCGGCTTAGAAGTGGAAAATCAAAACTTTGGTTCTACTCCTGAAGGTAGCTTTTACAATAGAAACGCAGAAATGCTAAAAAACGGCACCATGCCTATCGATACTTTTGAATCTTTTGCTAAAACATTCAGCAATGATAAAGACAATCCTAAGCAGTTTTTCACTGATAACTTAGATAAGTTTAATGGTTATGCTGCGGCTGCTGAAGACGCTTATGACATGTACAAGCAAATGGTAAAAGGCGATTTACCGGATACTATGCCCCCTGCTTTTTTTGAAAGAATGCTTAAAGATCAGAGCGTAACTGATGACATTTTAGATGACGATTTAAATTTTAAAAATGCAAGCACACCTGTAATTAAAAACAAAAGTAGAGGTAACCCTAGCACTAGGTCAGCAAATAAATCGGCTGCAAAAAATAAACTGCAGTCTGCTTACGGTATTGACCCAAACATTAGTCAAAAATATTTAGATAAAATGAGCAAAGCATCTAAAGCTCAACAGCAAATTTATGCTTACTTAATTAATAACGGTGGTATAATTGGTAAAAGCTTAGAAGCAAAAAGCTCTTTAGACTCTAGACAAGTAGATATATCTAGAGCTATAAACGCCTTAGAACAAGATAAGTTAAGAAAACAAATAGAAGTAGGCAGAAACAGAGCAGAAGCCCGAAATATATTAAGCACTTCTTTTCAACAAAATTATTAATAGGTCAAAATAATGCTAGAAGATTTGCAAGGCATTTCTTTAGATATGCCTTCTTTAGAAGGCAAAAGCAATCCTTTAGAAACCTATAGTCAACCTATTGATGCACAAAAAGCATTAAGAGCAGAAGACGCTAAAGCACTAAAATCTGCAGAAGCAGGTATAACTTCTTTAAAAAAACAACAAGATTTTAATAGAACCCGGTTACCGTCTGAACAGCAGTTTATTGCTGAAAACCCTAATGTTTCTCCAGAACTTCTTCAAGAATTTAGAGCACAAAAACAAGAAGAACAGCTTCTTGATCAAATGGCTCAAAACATCTATAAGCAAAAAATAGCAGAAAATTTAAATAACGATTCTGGCTTAGGAGATGTTGGGTTAAGCTTATCTAAAGGCGCTATTAACACCGGTAACGTAGCCTATAACTTAGCTGATATCGGTAGCAAGATTAACCCCTTAGTTGCTGCTGCCCGCCTGTACCAAAAAGAAACAGGCAAAGATGTACCTTTGTTGGGTAAGTCTTTAGATGATATGGCCGGCTTAGCAGAAAACTTTGGAAGAGCAAAAGACATTGTAGATGCAGCTCAAAGCGATGTACTTAATCTTCAAAGGCAAGAAGCTCAATTAAAATCTGCAGCCAGAAATATTAGAAAAAACCAAAGAATCAATGAAAGACTAGATAAAGGTCAAAGCGAACTTCAGGCTTACACTGGTGAATTAGTCGATGATATTGGTTACTTTTTACAGACTTCTTTAAATGATCCCGATGTAATACTAGATCAAGTAGTAGAAACTGCCCCGGATCTATTAAGCGGTATAGGTATAGGTAAAGCGGCAGCATCTCAAGCAGTTAAGGCAAAAACTGCAAAAATGTCTAAAGATGAAATAGCTGCTTTTCTTTCTTCAAACGAAGGCAGAAACTTTACTCAAAAAATAGCTGCCAAAGCTAATGTAGGTTTTGCTGCTGCTCAAGAATCTATGCTTAACGCTTCCCAGGTAAGGTCGGAAGTTCTTAATCTATCTGAAGAAGAATTAGCTAATAACCCCGATTACCAAAAATACCTAGATAAAGGCATGAGTCCTGCTGCTGCTAAAAAACAATTAGCAGATGACGCTTTTAATTGGAGTGCAGGCGCTACTGCAATTGCTGCTGCAGGTGTATCAAAAGTCACTGGATCTGCAGATTTCTTAGGTAGCATTGCTGCTGGCGTACCTATGGCTAAGTACTTTAAAGGAGTACTAGGCAAAGCTGCTGCGGGTACTGTTACTGAAGCTGCTGAAGAAACCGGTCAAGCAATTGCCGGTGAAACAATAAGCAACCAAGCAGTTACTAAAGCAAAAACAGGAGAATCAGCAAATTTAGCTGAATTAACTGACGGCGTTGGTGAAGCCGCTGCCCAAGGTATTATTGCTGGTGGTTTAACCGGTGGAGGCGTTGGTGCAGTAGGTGGAGTAAACCAATCTGCTCAAAATGTTAAAGAAATACCTCAAGCTATTAAAGAAGCAGTAGTAAAACCAGTTGATCCAGAAAATTTAGATTTAGATAATCCTAAATGGGACGCTAATAAATCTTTCAATTCTATTGTTGCTACAATGGATCAATACAAAAATGAACCCGGTGGCAGAGAAAAAGTAAATGAAATAGCCATTAATCAAATTAATGGTGCTGTAGCTAAATCAAATGCTTTAAAAGATGATTTAGACGCGGCTATTGAGTCTGGTGCGAGTGAAGCAGAAATAGCTAAAAAAGAGCGTAAATACAACGAAGCAAAAGCAAGCGCAACTGAGCTTACAGAAAAATACACTGATTTTGTAAAAGGGATGATTAACGAAGATTCCCCTAATAAAACAGATAAAGAACAAGTTGAAGATGCTTTTTCGCCAGACGCTACAGAAGAAGAAGTGGTAACAAAAACTACTGATTTAAATAATGCTCCTAATTTAAGCAAAGAAGCAATATCTAGCGCAGAAGCAATTGCCCAAAATACTTCTTTACCTACTTATCAAAGAGAACAAGCTCAAGCTTTAGTAGATAACCAACGAGCTAAACAACAAGTTAAAATAGCTGTAGCTGCAGTTAATAAAAGTAAAGATATAGAAAGTGTTGGCCTAGAAGTTATTGAAGGTGGGCCAGACAAAGTAGGTATTAATCAATGGTTATCGGGTATTTCTGCTGCTGTAGCAAGTAAATCAAAAGTAACTTTAGCTAAAAACGTAAATGGTCTTAAACGTTTTGCTAAACAACGGGCAGATAAATTTGAGCAATTAAGCAGAATACGGTCTTATTTCCCTGAAGGCAGGGTTACTGACGCTGATTTTTCCAATCTTTCTCCTGAACAAAAGAAAGATATTGCGAATTACGAAGATACCTATAAAAAATTAGACGGTACCAACTTCTCTGTGTCACCGGCTACGTTTAACTCTAATTTGCTTGGTCTACTAGAAGCAGAGAATAATGCCGCTAAAACAGCTCTCAGTGCGGCTGCAGTTATGTCTCCTGAAGTAAAGGCAGACATTGACCAAGGATATAATAATCAGCCTTTAGAGTACGCTCCAGTAAGCCTTAACGATAGCTCAGCTAATACTGATCAAGTTTTACCAGAAGTATCTTCTACAGAGCAGTCTGCTGACGAGGCGATAGCCGAGGATACGCAAGACGTATCTGTAGAAGATACAATTGTATCTAATGAAGAATTTAATAATTTTGTTAAAACCGGCGAAATAGCTAAAGATACGATTGAGCAAGTTTTAAATAAACAGCAAGCTAATCAGCCTTTAACCTTACGTGAACAACAAGTTGTTACTGAAAACATTGAAATAGTTGAAAGTATTCTTGCTGACCGTAAAACAAAAGAAGCAGTAAATGAAGCCCAAGAAGTTACTAATACGGAAACCGAAGAACAAGCAGAAAATACGCAAACCGAATCTAGGCCCGTATCAAGTACCGATACAGAAACCGAATCAAACTACGAATTAAAACAAGACAACTTTGCACAAAAAGACAAAGTAAAAACTAATTTAAAAGGCAAAGCAAAAGGCAAACAAGTAGAGTACGCTGATATAAACACATGGATAAAATCTGAAGAACTTTCTCCAGAAACTGTTGCTTATTTTGATGACAAAAATACAAGCATGTTTGTAGACGCTTCTAAAAAAATGCTTAAAAAAGCTTTTACTTTTAAAAAAGAAACGTTTGAAAAAACTGATTACAGTATTCCCCGAGTTGAAACTGAACAGGTAATTGTTCAACTATATAAAGATATGGGTGATGTTGTTGGTTTTGATGCAGAGCAAATTGAGCAAATAGCTTTAGGCTTAGTATCGGCTTTAAGTGATAACATGACTAGAATCGTAAATAACGATGATACTCAAATAAAAAACACTTTAAAGCTAGATAGAAAAGCAAAAGTACCTGCAGAGTCTGCGCCATTAAATGAAGTAGGCATGAGGGACTTTGAGCTACACCGGTTACTTGGTGCCAAAGCCCGAAGTAACATGGGTTTTTCTAATAATCCTGACGCTAAAATAGGTGATTTTACCCAAAGACTAGATAAAGCTTTGGGTATGGCTATGACTAATATTTTAGAAGAGATGGAAGTAATCTCTTTTAAAGAAGTAGAGTTTAGTTACTTAAGCGGTTTAGAAGAAAAAACCTACAGAGGTTTTCACGTAGTATTAGATGACCAGTTCATAAAAGAAAACCGACCTAATTTAGCAAGTATTCTTAAAAATATTCAATTAATGCCGGCTAAGGTAAGCACGGACATTGCCACTTATTTTGGTAATGAATCAGATAATTTAAAAAACTACCCAACAGCAGAGCCACCTAAAGATAAAAAGAAAAGCGATCATAAAACTCCGCTGGAGTTCCCAGATAAAAACAATGACGCAATAAATAAATATCAAAAAGTAAAATGGAAACCTAATACCGGTTTATTAGACAGAACCGGTAAAGGAAAGCTTTTAAATGACAATTTACTAAAAGGCATAGCTGGTTACGATTTTAGAGAAGACAACGGTAGTTTAGAACGTAGCGAGCATTTTTCTTTAATCCCAGGTATTAAAGGAAAGAACCAAAGCATAAATAACTCTTTGCTTTATGTTGCTAAATGGAAAGAACTTATAAAAGATTTTCCTGATCAAACGCATTATTACGCTCATTTTGGTATTAAAAATCAGCGTATGATGATGAAGGGTTTATTTAATCCTCAAAATGATAAGTTGCACAGGCACCTGTCATTACCAGAATCAGTAGTTAATACAAAAATAGATCTTACCTCTCCTAAAGAAGTACAGTTATTTAAACTTGCTGTTCTTGAGTCTTTAGGAGAAAAATTAAACAACAAAAACTTATCAGATTTATCTGATGTGTTTGATGGCTTAAGCAATAGAGAAGATATTTCTTTGGCTTTAGATATTATCTCTGATTTTGATTCAACAGATAAAATAAGTAAGTCTGAAGCAGCCAAAAAACGACAAGATTTCTTTGATATTGTTAAAGAGCTGGGCGAAGAACTTTGGTCAGTTGATGGTCTTTTGGCTTATAAAGAGTACAGAGATGCTGTAGCTAGTGGTAAAAACTCTTTTAATACTAATTTATTTAGAGAAGTAGACGGCGTTACTAACGGCGTTTCTATAGGTACCGTTCAATCTGCAGAGTTTATTTCTAATCCTCAAGAAGAAGAAATATTTTATAAAATACTAGAAAAAACCGGTGTTTACAGCGAAGACTCACCTTATGGATCTTATAATGACTATAGATCTAACCCGGGCAATGCAGACAACTACGAAGAAGCCGGCTCTTACTTAGATCCTTTTAAAAATAAAGAAGATCTTATAGCTAATATAAATTTAAAAATTGGAGAAATAGACCAAAACAAAGATGCTCAAAAAATAAGACAACCCTTAAATGACTCTTCCGCTAATGCTTTGTTTTTGTTTATGTCTAACTTTATATTTGGTGGTACTAAAGACCTTCAAAGCTATAAAGAGGATTTAAATAAAGGCGAGTTTTCAGATATTTTTTATACAACTGAATCTGAAGGTATTTCTATTTTACGAAAAGAAGTTCGTAAAATGATGAAAAACCCTACCATGATTCTTAACTACGGTGCTGCTCTAAACACTGTAATGTTTTCTATGTTTAAAGAATCATTGGATAGTGTTTATAAAAACATAAACAAAGATCCTGAATTTTTACCTAATTTTGCTAAAACATTTAATGCAGCTATAGTCTCGCTTTACCCAGAAAATTCTCAAAAAGGTTTAGCAATAACGCCTGAACAAATTAGTAACCCTAATAGATTTCAGCTTACAGATGCTCAGTTTAAAATTTTAAATACGTATTTTACAGCTACGTTTAATGACAGCATGGGTAGTTATTTAGATCAGATATTTGGCGCTAACCAAAGAGCACAGCAGGTACTTACTGCTAAATCTAACTTAGCTTATTTAAATTATGTTAAAAAATTAAATAGCCTAGTTGCTGAAGCTCAAGAACAAAAAGGTTACCCTTTAAGCGAAAATGAAATTAGTGATTTAAGAGATTCTATTAAAGAATTTGCTCCTATTCTTTTATCTGTGAATGGGGGCAAAAACATTAATCAAGGTATTTACTTAGGTAAAGATTCTCAAACGTATGGTTCTAACTACGAGCTAGGTACAGTAGTAGAAGAAGTCCCTATTGTTCGGCTAGTTACTAATGCTTTAAGCGGGGACAAAAAAACTAAAAACAAAAAATCCTTAATGCCTAAACTTTTTATTGATTCTCCGGGCGTAAGTATAGGTGCCTTAAGCGTTCAGCATTTGGACGCAAGTATTATGGCTGAAGTATTAAACTCAGACTACAAAGGACTTAATATTCACGATGCTTACGCTGGTGGTATTCTAGATACAGAAGGTTTTTCTATTGAATTAAACAAAGCTTATGAAAAAGTAGTTATGAACTACTCTTCAAATGAGTCTATAAACTTGCCGGCAACACTTGCTGCTCAAGAAATAGAAAACACTTTGGCTTATTTTGCAGAAAAATTATCTGAAAAAGATTTTTCAAAAATACAAGAAAATGTTCAAAGCTATTTAGAAACAATTGCTCTATATGATTCTATTAGTGATGGTAATCAGTACAAAAGTGCTTTAACTAAATTCGGTAATTATGATGGTACTATTGCAGAAAGCGTTTATTTAACTACAGAGGGTAAAGCATACTCTTTAGATAATATAGAGGAAGCGTTAAACGATATTCCTGCAGACAGCAGAAACACTATATCAGGCTCTACATTTAATCCAGATACTTTACGACAAGTAAGAAAAAACCGGCTTGAAGAAATACCTGCAGAGTTTAATGAACAAATGGCTTCTATAGAGGCTCAGCCTGTTACAGACGATTTAGGTAACGTGTTTGCTTACATTACGCCAAGCAATAAGGGCAAGTATTCTATTATTGCTAGAAACAGTTCTCAGCCTATTTTGGCTAACAATCTGTCTGAAGCAAGGTCAAATTTAAAGCTTGTGTACAATAATGCTATAAAAGATACCGGTCTTTTTGGCAGTGCTCCTGTAGGTTTTAATGAAAACGACTACGCTAACACTACTAGCCAAGATTTAAATAGAGATCGCATAAACCAAACCTTTAATGCTTTAAGTACGCTAGATGACTTTGACTCCTCTGCTCATACAGAAAATCTAAAAAGTGTTCTTGAGTCTTTTGTTTTTAAAGCGTTGCCCGCGCTTAACAATTTAAAACTGTTTAAAGTAGAAAACAAAGACCTTAACCGAGGTACCTACCGGTATAGTGGTAGAAACAGCGATAAAGAACAAAACAGCATTTACATATCAGTAGGTGACCAAAAAGCTGCTTTTAGATCAGGCATGTCAGCCTCAGAGGTTTTTGTGCATGAGTTGTTACATGGTTCTTTAGCTTACTCTATCGATAATGACGTAAAATTACGCAAACAACTTAGAAACCTTTATCTTAAAGTAAAGCAGTCTGGTGTTGGGCCTGAAGCTTTTTTAAACGTTCAAGAAAAAAATGGCGTAAAAGGCGCAATCTATAGTGGTAGCTTTTATCCAGAAAACTCTGATGTTTACAAAGAAACATACAAAAATGCTCAAGAGAGATTTGATTACATCTTTAGTAATGATAAGTCTAAAGAAGTAACCAATATTATTAGCGGTAAAAAAGTAAAATCATTTACTAACCCTTATCTGCATGAGTTTGCAGTATTTGGCTTAACAAATGAAAACTTTATTAATGCTCTTAAAAAAGTAGATCCTAAAGTAAAACTTAATCAAGAAAAACCGACTGTAGCTAACGCTTTAAAACGTTGGTTTGAAAACGTAATGTCTTTTTTACAGCTTACTAAAGCAAGACCTGATTCTGATGCTTACGCCTTACTTAAATCTTTAGGTGAAGATCTTGTTATTAGAGAGCAGAATTATCATGGTGGTATTTATCATTTATTAGATAATGCAGACGACGCTGTATCTAATAAATTAGTAAAAGCTGCTGGTAAAAAAGCTTTAGATGCTGATTTAAAAAATAGCTTATTAGGCAACACACCGGTAATAGGTGAAGCCCTTAGAGCTACTCAAAATTTTGCTAAAGCAGGTAGAAAAGCAAACCAATTAGTGATGAACACTTTGCTATCTGATGCCGGCAAAATAACAAATAATGTTGTAAAACAAGCAGGCTTAGATGTTATTAATGAGTTGTCGGGTGCAAGCAATGTAACTAGACCTTTTGAAACTCTTCGTAGAATAAAAAACAATGTCATTGATCGGACAAAGCAAACTTTAATGGCAGACATCGCTAAAGCGCTTAACTCTAGTATGAAAAAAGAGCTTACTTCTGAAGAAGGGGACAGCATAAGCCATGCTTTAATTTATACAAATGTTGCTGAGCTTGCTACTTTAAATGAAGAAGGTACCTACGATTTTGATATGAATGAAATCAAAGATCTAGTAGGTAACAAACAGGCTAGATCTCAGGAAATAAACAAAGTAGAAAATGATATAAAAAGAAGCTTTCCTTCTTTGGCTACTTTCTTTACTGCTAGTGCAGAAAACTTAGGTTATTTTATGGTAACCGGTGAAGCAAAGTATCAAGGTAACTTAGCGCTAAATCCAGAAGTAGTTATTAAGGATGCTTTAGATCAGTTTAAAAACAGAACTTTAACTGAATCTCAGCGCATTCAAGCACAGAATTTAATAGGCCGTTTAAGCGTTTTACACGCATTAAACGAAACTAATTATAAAGACCTAGCTACAGTTAAAAAGCTTATTGAGTCTGATTCTGAAGGCGTAATGAATATTCTTGGTACCCATAAAGCTATCCAAGAAAACGCTAAAAAGAATTTGTTTGATGGCCAATCAAAATTAATGAGATTTGGTTACACTTCAGAAAAATTAAATGAAGACGCAGTGTACAAAACAGTAAACAAAAACGAGCTAAATGAAGCCATTAATAGATATGGTTTTAAACAAGTAGCCGTTATTGCTCCTGACCCTGCTGACCCAATACAAGAAGAAGCCTATGTAGTTTACCGGGCGTATGGTGGCAAAAATGAATTTGATTCTGGAGCTACTTCATTAACCTCTTTGCAAGCCCAGGGTACTGACATTTATCATCGCCATTTAACAAATAACATTGGCGGTAATAAGGCTTTTGCTGGTTTCCAAAAAGTAAAAAAACAAAAGTCTTTAACTAGTGTTGGTAGTAGAAAACCTGCAGGTAGGTCTAAGCTTATACCGGTAAGAAACAATGAAGGTGATATTGTTGAGTACCGGTACATGATGTCCCGAGTAAATAAAAAGACTTATTTAAATCGTAATGACAATTTTGCCACTGTTTTAGGTAAAACAGCCGCTTCTGCTCACGATAAAGCCAAATCTGCAGAACTAAACAGAGAGCTTGTAGAAAAAGCTTACGAAGAGTTTAAGGCTATGCCTAGTACTGAGATAGCTCAAATGATACTAGTTGGCCCTAACAGTTCTGATCCTGAAGCTCAGCGAATTTATACTATGCTGCCCGATGATATGAAAAACCATATCGTTAAAACTTGGGGCATGAACGGCAATATGTACGTTCACAGGGACGTTTGGAAGCACATGTTTGGTCAGCGTAAGCTCACTATTAATAGCCTTAGTTACGCTAATCCTGAAGCCTACGATGGCATGGAAAAGGTAGCTATTGTGTCTAAAAACCTAATGGACACTATGCTAAACAATAAATACGGTATTTTTGCAGAAACTACTTGGCAACAAGTCGTATCTTTAGCTAAAGACAGCATCGTAATTAAAGGCATTTCTACTCTTAAGAACAATATTATAAGTAACCAGTTAGTGTTACTAGCAATGGGTATAGACCCTTTAACTGCATATAAATGGCAAAAAGAGGCATACATAGCTGCTAAAGAGTTTGAGCGTAATAACACTAAAATTACTGAAATCAACTATATGATGCAAGCTAATGCTAAGTTCGCTAATAGTAAAAAGCTTAAACAAGAGTTAACTGAGTTGTTGGAAGAACAGTCTAAAAACACAGTTAAAGATTTACTTGATGCAGGTGTTTATCAGACTATTGCAGAGGATATTTACACTTTAGAGGATAACAGTGCTATTGGTGGTTTGATAGAGCAAAGGTTAGATAGTTTAATAGATAAGACAGGAGAAACCGGTTCTAAAATTATCAATACTGCTTTGTTACGGCACGATACAGTAGTCTATGATTTCTTAAAAGAAGCCACTCAGATGAGTGACTTTATGGCAAGGTACGCTTTACACAAAAAGAACTTGTCTAAAGGCATGGATTTTGAAAGCTCTGTAAATAATATTGTTGATACTTTTGTGGACTATGACACACCAACTAATGCTTTTTTACAGTACGCTAATGATATGGGTTTAGTGATGTTTACTAAATATTTTCTTAGAATACAAAAAGTTTTGTTTAATTCTATGAAAGATAGGCCGTTTAGTGCAGCCATGTTAATAGCTTTGCAGGCAGTTACTGGAATAGCTTTGCCAGACATATATGACGGCAACATATTAAATCCGCCGGGTTTAAACAGCCCGGTAGATACAATTAAAGCTATATACAATAACCACCCACTAGGTTATATAGCTAGACAGTTTTAGTCGTACCTATTGTTTATTTTTTCTTTTAACTCTTTTTTGTATATCTTATTTGTTTTATAAATAGACACTACTACAAAAGGCAAAAGTATACACAAAAATACTACAACTAACACAGGGACTATTATTAGTCCCAAAGCTATATTTAAAAACATTAGCTAAAAATACTTTGGCTATCTGTTACTGTTTCATCTTCTGCTTGTTCAGTTTCTGCAGATTCACCATCAAAGATGCTTTCTTTAATATCTGATGCTTCTTCAGAAACAGTAGATGATTTTTCAGAGCTATCTGAAGCAGTTTCAGTCATTGCTGCTATTTTTTTAGCTGCAGCTACTTTTTGACCATTGGCACCGGTTACAATTTGAACTTTGAGTTGCTTAGGATTACGACCCATAGTGTATTCAATTTCTTCAGCAGCAACTTCGTGACCATTTTTAGCCATAAAATCAATAATTGCTTCGTTTACGTCTGCTTCAGTTAGGTTAGCAGTAATACCTGATGTAATGATTTCCATTATTTTTTCCTTAATTTGATTGAGCTTTTAGTAATAAAGTTTTTGTATCAACATAATCAACAATAGCATCGATTAAGTCTCTGTCTTTGCCTGTAACATCTGCACTAAACACTAGAGCTACAGATAAAAAACCAATAACAGTAAAGTTAGTAACGCTTTTCATGTGATTTCCTAGACTTTATAAGTTAAGTAACAGTAGTGCGCTATCATAAGCGCATCAGTACGGCCATCCATAAGACCACCTTTAGGCCCAAAGAATTTATCTACATGGGTCGGGTAAAGTTCTTTACAGCGTTGAGCTACTGCTTTTTTAAGAGCAGGGCCAGAGGGTACTTTAGGTACCCCTACGGCTTTTTGCCAAGCTTTAGGCTTTACTCTATCTAAAGGGTAATTGGTTAAAGTTGCTAATAAGTTTATTCTTTCTACTGATCGACCAAATTCAAAATTTGATTTAGCAGAAGTACCATGAATAGAATGAACATCTTCTATCATTATTGCTCTTACTGTGTAAAAAGTAAGAAAATCTAATATTTTAGAAGGATCGTTATCCATGTCCATAAACTCTACTAGACCGGGATCTGGCGTTATTCTACAGATGCTCCCCTTTTTACCAGGGTCGCATCCTATAAAAGTTTGAGCAGTCACAATTAAGCAAACAGACTATCTACTGGTTGAGGAGCAGCACCTGGAGCACCGGCAGTAGCGCCATCAGCTTTGCCTTTAGAACGGTTTACTGTTTGGTTAAGATTTTTATCTAACCAGTTCTGGTAAAACAATGGCTCAGTGGTCTTAGCTTTAATCTCAGTTAAAGTAAGATTTTCGTGACCAGATTTAGCACAAAATACTTTGTTAATTACATTTTGATTACGGGTTTCACCGGTAGGAACATAATCGCCGCTAGCATCTTGTTCAGTTTTATCAACAATTTCTTCGATAATACCTAAATTTACTTGCTCACCGTGAATATCTACTAAGCATTCTACTTCAGTAGGTACTTCTTTTTTCTGCTCTTTGTCCCAAATTTTAAGAGTTTTGGTTTCAGTAGACATACTGGTAATTGGTTTGCCTGCAGTAAGCATACAGATTGCATCTGCTACTTGATAACCGGGTAAAAATACTTTTTTACCGTCTTTAGCTTCGTAGTAAGGCTTACAGCCTTTTGCATTACCTGAAGTAATCCACAAAGTCTCGGTGTAAGTACGGCCATTTTCAAGTTCGCAGCCAACTGTTAAAGAATTAGCGCCGCCGCCTGACTTACCTAAGTAAGCAAACTTGATAGTTGCTGGGTATACATTAGAAGATAAAGGGCCGTTACCGCCAAGGGTATCAACAACTTCTTCAATTTTTTCGTCAGTTTTTAAAAAGTCTAAATCACTCATAAGTGTTTCCTATTTATTGGTAGTATTCTTGTAAACGATCAAGTAAAAGCTGAGCATCATTATCTATAAAAGTTTCTTTTACAGAGAACATACCCATAGGTGACCGCATACGTTCGTTGGTGGTTTTTTTAGTTACTTTCGTTTGAAAGCAATGTTTGTAGCCTACGGCTTCATCTTCTGGAGTAATGTTTAATAGTTTTGACTCTTGATCAGCCAAATCTTTAAGCAATACTTTTTTAGTAGATACAACAGTAGAGAAGTAACTCTCTATGCCATTGGCTTTTAAAGCGCCTTTAACAGGTACTTTTACTTCTACAGCTTGAGAATCTTCGCTATAAATTGCTTGTGTGTGAGCAATAAAAATAACATTAAGATCTGCTTTAGCTACGTGATGTTGCATTAGTCTTTTAAAATACTGTTGAAAGTCACTCCATGCTTTCATAGTATTTGGTGCAGTTAAAACGTGTAAGCTTTCGTATTGATCCAATAGAAACGTTAAACTATCAATTACAATAGTATGGCAATTTGTTGTTTTAGCGTGTTCAAATGCTGCTTCTACTTGAAGAGGGTCTGTTACAGAAAACCCTATTTCACCTGCTTTGTTTTTCATAAACTTAGCGGGAAACGGGAGTTTTTTATTAGCTTCTGTATTTAAATACATCACTCCTTCTGGGTTTCTTAAATTCATCAAACTTGCTGATTTACCTGTGGAACTTTCTCCACAGATAAGAACAAGATTGTCATTAATGTCTGACATATAAAAGTACCTTTTGTTGTTCAAAACAGCCCCAGGATGGGGCGATTCTATGAAGATTGTTTTTCAGAAAGTTTTCTACTTACAGTTTGCATAACTGTACTGTATATTTCTGATTCACAAAGAGGCTCGGGAAGCTTATTGTTTAAGGCAACAACGTTGTTTTTAACAGTATCAAAGTCGTAGTTACTATCTACTAACATTAAAGCATAACGTATTAAACGATTGTTTCTCCCTTTCTCTTTTTCATCATTAATAAACCAACGCTCTAAATTACTAAGGTCAGATAAATCAACAATTCTTTGTTTAAACTTTTCACATTTTGACGTTCTTGGGATAAACGTCATAGCTTCAAGTGTTTCACCGGAATTTGTAAAGTACTCGCCTGGGTGTGTACTCCATTTACGGCAGCGATCTTTAGCAGCTTCGTCTACTGAAAAAGGCAACCATTGAAACACATTTTGCATAAACTCTTTAAACTCAACAGCGTTTAAAGTAACGTTATGAGAAAGAGGCAGTATAATACGAAATCTATTATTTTCTTCAGTATGTCGTTTAGTTGTGTACATGTGATAGGTGTAATTTCTTAATAAAAGCTTAGCTTTATTAAGTTCTCTACCATCATCTACATCTAAAACAATACAATCAAAACCGGGAATAATGTTATCGTCTTTACGATAACCTTTTTCTAGTTCGTGATTAACAAACTGCATATTAGGCATTTGAGTAAGTTTGTGTAAATCAGCAAAGTTCACTTTTTCTGAACGATAGCCTTCAGTAAAGTGATTACTGTAAGATATGGTGATCATGCCATCAGTAGCTTCTTGCATCGTTTCTCCCTCAAAGAACTCAATGCCATCACTTACTGAACGTTTAATAACAATGTTATGTCTATGACCCCAAGCTACAGCCATGTCCATTAGTTGACGTTTATTTTGTTCACTGCCTTTATAAAAAGGCAGTTCTTCTGTTAAGTCTACTTGTGTAAGCTGTGAAGAAGATTGAGATAAATATTTAGCTAATTTAACGTATGCTTTGTCTCTAGCTAGCATTTTATTAAAAGCTTCGCCTGAGTCTTCTGCTAATTTAATGGCATTTTGTAAATGATCAATAGTTAGTTCAGGGCTACCGTCGTAAAAAGCGTAAGCGCCGGCTAATTTAATTGCTTTAAAATACCGGTGACTTATTTCTGATTTTTGAATTTCTTGGTGCTCTTCTAATTTATCAGCAATATTTTCGCAATAACGCTGATACTCTATAGCAGCAATACTTGTTTCTTTGCTCATTGCAAGCGTTTGATCAAAGTAACCAATATCAGATCTATCAGCTAATACGTCAGCAATATCGCCTAAAATATTAGAGTTATTAGTAGCAGTTAGGCGATCATATATTTCTTCTGCGGTCATATTGCTATTGCGTTTATGACCTACTTGGTAACCAAAGAAACAGCGTCTAGCATAACCGGTATCTAAAAAAGAAATAAACTCTGATTCTGTTTTACCACCATCAAGCAATTTACTCGGGGTACCGAACAACATTGCATTGGCCGGTGTTTTACCGTCAATTTCTCCACCGCGAGTATTTTCTGCAGTATTTTTGGTTAGCTTTTGTTTGGTTTTACCTACGTCAAATAACTCTAGATACACGTTTAAAGCATCTGTGTTATTGATAAGGTTAGAGCCAATTTCATCTATTTCTAAATTCATAGAACCAGCATTAGCTAATAAGAGCTTTTGACGGTACTGTTTAATAGCTGCGGGAGTAGCTGAGTCAAAAGAAAAAGCCAATTCACCTAGATTTTCAAACTCTCTTTGAGCTGCTTTTACTTCATCGTCTGGGTCAGTATTCTTACGAATAGACCGGCGATTAGCTACTTTAATAATATTTTGCTCAGCTTGAGCATTAAAAGTATCTTGAAGAAAAGCATCTTTAAAATGGTGAATAACCTGTTCTTCGATGATGTTTGTAGAATGGCCTTTACCTTGACCAGATAAAGCCAAGTTAATTGCATACATATTGATGGGTATATCACCTCTATCGTGAGTACGGACTTTACACCGCATCATAGAAGCTACTTTGCATAAGTTATACGCAAATAGGATTCTAAAAAATAAAGGGGAATCATTCTGAGTTTTTTGCATTAGCACTTCAACAGCTTTTTCTGAAGTCGGGTGATACTTCATGTCCTGAATATCAATCATAATTTACCTGTTTGGATTTACTCGAAAGGAGCTAAAGTTCCGTTAGCTATATATTCGTTTTTTTGGGTACATACAGAGAAAGCAGGGCAATAATTACAGCGTCTTACTGTGCCGCCTACTTCATCTATTACTCCCATGCCTTTGCCTTTTTGAGCCATGTAAAGAGCAGCTTCAGACATAGAATCAAATACACGTGTAGCTCTAGCTTTTTTATTAGGATCTTTATAGTACTTGAATTTTGGAGGATCTCTCCAAAGTTCTTCTTCAGTACAAGCTGGCATATCTGATTCAGGAGAATCTTTAAAGCGAGTGTAATCATTAAGCTTACCCTCAATAAAACGTTCAATCTCTTCATTTTCGTAGAGTTCAAATGTTTTTTCTAAAACTTGTGTTCTAGGGTAGTTTGGATCTTGATTAGTCTTAGACCTCAGCCAGTCAGTAAAAATATAGTTAATACGTAAAGTATCTTTTTTTACAATGTCTGGGTTAAGCCATTTATAAATACTACCTTGTAATTTGTAGTCTTCGTCATTAGAGCTTTTTAAGTAACTAAATACTTTTGTAGATTTAAAATCTTGAAGCTCACCTTCAGCTAACAAATCAAACTTACCGCCAATAATAAAGCCTTTAAATTTACGGATACTTCTTTTTTCCAAGTAAACAATAATGGCATTATCAGGCAAGCCTTCTTCGCTTTCAGGATTAACGTACACTCTATCAATCACGTTTTGACTAAAGCCTAGTACTTCTAGCCCGTGTTTGTAATCGCTTAACCAAGCTTGTTCTATGCTGTCATGTAAAGCGTTACCAATACGGGAAGCAACTACATCAGATACGTCAGGGACGTTCTCTTCTGGAGGTACACGCTTGCTTAATACGATTTGTTTTATTGGTTTAAGCAGAGTAGTTGCTGAAAAATAATTAGGATTACTAACGTAATCGTAACTATCTTTTGCTAACCACACAGCCAAAGACAGAGGTAAGTTTTTATTATTAGTCATACTAGCCATAAAACTTTCCTAATTTAGTTAAAAAAGCCCTCAGAAGAGGGCGTTTAGAATAAGGCACTGTTGACCAGCGAAAGGGGTCTTTTAAATTGTTACCAATTTAGGGGGTCAGGCACTCCCTCTGAACCTTTTTATTTATCGTTGGTTAACACGATTTCAATTATTGCCCTTTGCTACCTCCCGGGCCAGGAGCGGAGAACTATGCGGTAGTCATAGTTGTAGCGATTGGCTTATTATAGCACTGGAACGCATAAGCCGGAGACTTAGTTTTATGAAACTTTGTTTTTATTTCTAGAATAAAAAGAACGTAATGAGCTAAGCGAGTAAAACAAACCGGCTTTCATAAGAGATTTTTGAATATCTCTCCAGCTTACTCGGCAATCTTCGCGTGAAAATTTAATGTAATCAAGTTCTGCGTGTAACGGTGAATGCATTTTATTGCTCCAAATTATATTTTTTAGGTACACTGGGTACCGTAGATATTGATTTTAAATAGTTATCTCTTAATTGAATTTTGTCATGCAGTAGAGATGCTGTTGCTGTCACTAGGCTTAACAGCACTATTAATAATAGATAATATTTCTTTTTTAGTCGCATGGTTTGGTATCCCTATTTCATTAGCCCAACTGGGATAAAAAACATCCAAAGCACCAGACAGTTTTACATCAGGATGTTGTATCTCAGGTAATTCTTGCCAAGCCATACACTCAGGTAAGTTTTTGTTTACCCAGTGGAGTACGCCTATTTCATCTTTTATTAAAAAATAGCAAGCGTCATGGATTAATCCAATCAATTTTATTTTATACTTATGGGGAGACTTGTCAGCTCTTTCCATAAACTCTAATGCTGCCCTAGTATTTAACATACAATACGACTGACCTAAAGCATTTCCGGCTGTACGTCCTTCTTTTTGCGCTTCATACGGCGTTTTATTGGTATTCAGTACAGTTCTCTTTAATAAAGGGGTACGTAAACGTAAGCCAAAAGCCACTTCTACATAACCATCTTGAGCCGCTTGCTTTATTCTTTCTTTTTTCCACTCATCTGATTCTACGTAAAGAGTATGGTAATTTTTTTCAATAGAAAGAGATTTATCTTCATCAAAACCACATTGTTTTTTGATGCCATGATAGGTACCGTCATAGGTAAGAAGAAAGGTAGGTACTTTGCTGTCTTGCCTAAATCGAGGGTACTTTTTTTTAATAGAATTAATGCTATCTACAGAATTAGGATCAATGTCTGGCATCTGATCACCAAAGTAAGCATAAGCCCTTAAACAGTGGCCGTCATAGCCATCTGTGTAGACTTTAAGTTTATTAGTGTCTTTAGTAGTTAGGGCAGATATTCGATCTTCTAGGCTATCAAAATCAGCTCCTACCATGATCCAGCCTTTAGGGGCAACAAAACACTCTTTTACTTTTTTAGCTAAAGGAGTACCAGTAGAAGGCAAATTTTGCATGTTTGGCTCTCTTGAAGACAGACGACCAGACTTAGTACCGGTTAGTAAAAAAGAACCGTGAAGACTTGTTAAGTTGTCTTCGTCTGGGTATTTGTAACCTTCTTTGAAAGCTTTCACAAAAGTATTTTGTATTTTAGATATTTTGGTTAATTGAATAATGTCTTTTAGAATTTTGCATTGCTCTATGGCAATGTCCCTTTCTGATCTACTCATCTAAAGGACTCCAGTTTTTGCCTAAATATTTAAAAGACCGGGTAAGTACTTGACCTTTATGTATAGGGTGCGCGGTAATATCTGGAACTAATTCTGCAACATCAGACACATGTATATGATGTACAACATAGACACTACTACCACTTACTACTTTCTGTCCTTCTTTGATTGAATAGACTCTACGGGGTTTATAAGAGTTCATCATCACTAATACTATGTTTCCTCATTAATGCAGCTAAATGACCTTCCAAGGCTTCTCCACCTGTTTCTGGATTTCCTTTTTTAGTCAATGAATTTATTGGAAATTTCCAAAGAGTATGTAAAAGTTCTGTTTTTTTATTGGGCGAATCTACATTAAAAACATGATCAGCAAAGTCTTCTAAAGGCTTTACTTTTGTTTTTAGTAGTAAGTTTTCTTGTATATATATCTTGTTTTGAAGAAAACTATTGTACTCTTGTATTAAAGGATAGTTTTGTATTTTTTTACTTAAAGACTGTATTTCTTCTTTAAGTAAAAAATCTAGATTATATACTTTTGCTTCATCCATAGGCATACCGTTAAGCTCTGCGTTAATTATTAGCTCTAAAGCAGGGCGAAACATTTTAGTATAAACATCTAATTGGTTATCCTTAACCATAATTGGGTAATACTTTTCATAAACAAAAAAAGTAGCTAAGCAATCTTTTAAACAATACTCCTTAGCTTTCAAAGAGGCTAGTTGAGACATTTTAGTAGTGTCTTCTGCCCAGTCTCCTGCAAACTCTTGAGCTAAATCTTTTAAGCTCAGTGAGTTTTGTACAGCATTATTGGTAGCTAAATAAGCAATATTCATCGTACATTCTGACTTGCTTGTTAGCAGCTTTACTGCTTCTTTTTGAGCAGCGTAATAATATTCAGAAGTACTTTGCCTACCTAAAAACAACTGATAAGTTAAAACTTTTATATCGTAAGTTGCATTATGAAATAATAGTTTTCCTTTGTAGTTTATAAAAAAATCAACTAAAAGACTTTTTAATGCAGTAAAATAAGGAAAGCACCCGCCTTCGTGTTTGCTCCACGCAAAGCCAACATATACTAGCTCAGCTTCCCAGTGTTTTAGACCAGTTGTTTCTACGTCACAAACAAGAATAGGAAATGAAGATATTTTTTCTAAAAATGCTTTTATTTCTGATTTAAGTACTGGATATTCTGCGTGATGAATAATACTTGAGCCAGGAGGTTTGTACACACCTGCTATTAGTTTATTAAGGCTTTCTATAGATCTTTTGATTTTTTCTTTGTTATTCGGGTTATGGATTACAGAACCATAGTTATAACAGTAAATGGTGTCTAGCTCTTCGTAACCTTTATACTTTCCTTTAATTACATAACCTAACAAAGGATCTAGTTTTTTGCGAATACCGGTAATAAATTTAAAATAATTACCGTCTGCTACAAGAAGCTTAGTAACGCCTAAATTTTTCAGTACAGGTAGCAAAGTATCAAGATACTTTTTACCGTTTTGTGCGCTAACTTTTCCATCTTTATAAGGCAAACTTAAGCAAACAACATCTTCTTTAGGAAGATCCATATCATTAATGTAATAGTCTAGTAGTTTTTGCTTACTTAAAGCAGTTTCTTTAATAAGAATTGCTACAGAATAAGTAGGCTGTTCTGCAAATACTATGTGCTTCATATTAAGTAACCATGTCTATTAACCAAGCTTGATTTATCCTTTCGTATATGTCTGCGTTTTCTTTTTTAAAATTATTACAAAACTCTACTGTTTCGTTAGGTATATCTCCGCTTAATTTAGTCAGCTTTAAATGTTCTAATAAAAAATCAGGAATTAAAAGAAAAGCATGATCTAATGTTTTCATTCCTATCATTAATCTAGAAACTATAGCAAAATCAGTCATTTGATTGTCTAAAACTTTTTGTTTTTCTTTTGCGTATTGCCTCATTTCTTTAAAACGCGGGTTATCTCTAGTTATCCTGCTTTTAAAAGATTTTTGAGATATAGGCTCAAGATTAAAAGAAAGCATAGAACTACTTACTTGATAGCTATTTCCTTCAAACCAAATAATATTAGTTTGGTTTTCTTCAAGTATTTCTTTTAAAACGCTATCAATTTTTTTCATTTCTTGACTTAGCAAGTATTGTTTAATTGCTTCTGACGCGTATGCTTTAAAAAAAGATATTTTAAATTCTTTTGTTTGTTTATTAAAATAGCTATTGGTACTTAGTTGGTAATTCGCCATATAAATAAACCTTATCTGATGCTCGGGTAATAGCTACATACAGCATTCTAGCTACATCGTTAGGTTTGTTACATCTACCTATATCGTATAAATCAATGTAAACGTTTTTGTAAGTGCTACCCTGAGATTTATGTACTGTACATGCAAAAGGTGATCGAAAATCTGCTACACATTCTTTTAATTGAAAGTAATCTGCCCAGTCTTTATTTCCTGCTTTTGCTTGTTTTTGTTCATGTTTAATAAGTGCTTTAACTTCTTCATAGCTTTTAGGTACAAAGACATTTGAACCACAATTAAGCGTTACACTGTAGCCATCAATACCTAAGAACTTTGCTTCGTTAGATACGACTACTTGTACTGTCTGATCGTTACCGGTAACAATAGTCCCATCTTTTGATTTGACTACACCGTTAGATATAAGTACTTCCCCTGGTTGAGGTGCAGAGCTTGTGTAAAAAGTGTTGCGAACATAATCGCAATACTCTACTACTTTTTCGTTAGTCCAAGCTAAAATCCTGTTGTCGTCAATATCTACTTGATTTTTGTAATTATTGTCTACAAGCTGTTTAAAAGTAGCGCCATCTATGTGCTGGATCTTATCTGAAGAAGGAATAGGAAAAAACGTATTATTCTTTACTGTATCGCGTAAACGATCAGCCACTTGAATAATAGGATTACCTGCTACTTGCCTTTGGATTTGAGTAAGCAACACGGTTTCGTACCCCATATCAAATACAGGGCTAGTTTTTTCAAAAACTGGAGCTAACTGGTAAGGATCGCCTACATAAAGAATTTTGCAGCTACGAGTAGCTTCATTGATCATGTTTAACAGAATTTTATCAATCATAGAGGCTTCGTCAATAATAAGAAGAGTATCTTCTTTTACTGTAAAGTTCCTACGCTTTTTTAAAGTAGTTTTGCCTGTTTTAAAATCGTTATAAACATTCAGCTCTAAGTAAGAATGGATAGTTCTTGCTTCTTCGCCTATTTTGTTACCTAAGACTTTAGCTGCTTTATTGGTAGTAGCCGTAATACCAAAATCAAGGTCGCCTTCTTCATTAGTAACAAGGTTAACTACTTGCTTGTGTTTAATAGCCAACTCAATAAGGTATTTAGTTAAAGTAGTTTTACCGGTGCCTGAATGCCCTTGCAGAACAAACACTGATTTTTGTTTATTAGTCAAAAAATCTAAAAACTTATCAGCAGCATTTTGCTGTTCTGTAGAAAGAGTAATAGTCATGGCTTATTTCTTAGTATTGAATTAATTAAATCACAATCATCTAAAAGGTTATGATCGTGATTGCATTTGGGTTTGTTGTCTTCTAATGAAAAATGTCTGCAAAACTTGCAATCAGTTTTGTTTGCACCTTTTTGCATGACATCTATTAGGTCTTTAGTTTTTTGGATTTTTTTCTCTCGTATCTACGTGAATAATTTTACCAAAATCAGCAGTAAAATTAGGGTTGTTGTAAATTAACCAAAGTATATTTTCTTTTGATTCTATACCTTCTTTTGAAAAATAACCGTCAGTAAAAATAACATTTATTTCTGACTTTTTTTCATTAATGTAATTAATTACTGGAGCTATTCGGGTACCACCTCTACCAGTAAAACTTACATTTATAGGCTCATGCTCACTAAATTCATGTACTTTTTTTAAAGTAGAATCAAAAGCAGCTATTATCATGCGCTTAGGATTAAGTACGCTTTTTACGTAAGCAGCTTCACCATAAAAAGTATTAAAGTCTTCGTCAGTTACTGAACCAGAAGAATCACAAAAAAATGCTACTTCATTTATTTGTTCTGAATAAAGACTAGGTAAAAAGAAATCAGGCATGTAACGTCTGTTTATTTTTTTGTAACTAAAGTCTTCTCTACATCTAGCTGTAAAGAAATTAATAAACAATGTTCGCCAGTCTACTTTTGGATTAAACAAATCATTTAGATAAATTTCTAAATCTCCGGGCATATCGCCCCAAGAACTATCTTTATTATTTTGTTCTGCAGTAATAGCAGCAGTTTTAATAATCTTATCTAATTTTATTTTAGTTTTTTTAGCTTCATTATTGCTTCCTTTTTGCCCTAAAATATCTAACCCCATTCCGCCCATATTAGGAGGTGGCTTGTTGTTAGATTTTTTAATTAATGCATATACCTCTTCAGTAGTCATGTCATAATA
>SPKZ01004912.1_pt1 | contig 43839 bp, 25 predicted proteins | sample 2456571 | NCBI WGS metagenome assembly SPKZ01 (sample SAMN11192286, study PRJNA482655) | marine metagenome | biome: ENVO:00000447; feature: ENVO:00000244|ENVO:00000211|ENVO:00000569|ENVO:00002023; material: ENVO:00002151; isolation source: ocean water from marine abyssalpelagic zone ...
CATGAAGAAAGACGGGTTTACTGTGAAGGTAATTACATTGGAGTAATTTTACATTCTTGTGATATTGAACATCGGGAAGATGATGAAATTACTGGTGTTTGTCATGGTTTGCGTATTAACTTAATGAAATCTCAGTATGTAATTGATGCTAATCCATTTCGCCAGTTTAAACCAATTGATTTTGTTATAACGAAAACTCTAAGTAATAATCAAAAAAGTATCACAAAAATTGAAAATGTATTTTTGGTTGAGGACTCTTCATATCACATAATAGATAGCTACTTAGTTTTTGAAAATATAGGCTGGGTAGCTGACAATATAGTTGAGGATAATCCTGCATAATTAGCATGGACGATGAGAACATATATGGACACTTCGATCAGCTATCTATATTCTTCGATGACGATGAAGTAGAGGAATATAGACAAAGGCTTGAGGAGCTGGATAAGGCTAGACGTGAAGCTCGAAAGCCAACGCAAAATACAGGCTTTTTGACTTGCTATAAGTGCAACTTAATCATGCCAGATAAGCTTCCAGAAAAAGACTGGGTATGTACTGGTTGCAAGAAGTTTGCTGAGTGGGCTGCTAGCGATTGATTCTTCTTAAATATGAAGACAGATTTTCACCAGGCTTTGGAGCATAGCTACTGTGCCCAACATTATCTGTGAAGTATTCTATATCTTCCCCAAGCTCTGTAAAGAACTTATGCACAGTCTCCATAGCTGGTGCGTAAGGTGAGTTTTTAAATGCAAATGCTAATGCTGATTCTCTAACGCCAGCTCTAGATGGGTCGAAGAATGTATTGTGAAGCATTGTCAATCCCTCAGCTATCTTATCTTCCACATCTATCTTAGGTTCTTGTCTGGAAAGACCTTGACTATTCTGAACCATTACTGAGTACTCTTCTGGCAAGCCATGCACTCTGTCTTTTATTCTTTGCATCATGGTTCCAATAGGTAGCCACTCTGATTTGTCTTTCTCAAACATGTCGTTACTAGCGCCTGGAACGGCTTGTCCAATTTTATCTCCTTGAAACATAACTGAGCGAATTCTAGACATTTCTATTGGACGTGTAACTATGCCTTGATTTGCTCCGTATTGATTGATGTTTCCTTTTTCATCATAGCGGGTATCATCTGGGTCATTTTGAATCCAGTCTAGAGGGATAACCAGTTCTAAGATTACTCTGTCGCTACCATCACCCATTTCTTTATGTTGAGCTGCTATGTTTGCGTATAACTCAGCACCACCGAATCCTGTTGGTTGTTTGGTGACGAAGACTCCCGGGCTGGCATCTTCATAAGTTTTATTTTCAGCTGCCATGGTTGGGTCAATAGATCCGTGTTGCATCATGTTGGCTAACTTCTTTGATGAAGTGCCATGATATACAATAACTTCTCTACCCTTTGGAACTATTTCACGCATTTGAGGGCTATGGAGATTTTCCCATTCATGAGGATCAAGTGGAACTGCCAGCTTGGTACTAGCGTTCTTAATCACTTCAATATCAATAATCTTGGCTTTGCTTACAGATATTTCCGACTCTAGGTCATCCATACTTCCAGACTTGATATCGGCAGGGTCAAACTCAAGAGTCACTAGGGCTTCATCATTATCTGTTAAGCCGCTATAATATTGTAGAACAAACTCTTTATTTGGGCTGAGGTAGGAGCCCTGTCCAGGAAATTCTATGGTAGTTCCAATATTGGCTGGTATATTAAAATTGTCATCAGCAAGAGATACCAACATGCCATCTTTGATTTCCATGACTTTATATCCAATTGCACTTTCCAGTTCTGCCATAACGGTCAGACTGTAGAATATTTCAGCACAATTTATGATTCTCCTTAACACACATTAATGGCTATCTATGCATCTTCTGCATACGCCTATTTACACATTTTAGCATGCCAGATAAATTAACATTAGAGGAAGTAAAGAAGATTCCCAAAGCTAAGCTTCTCAAGATCATCAATGATTTGAAGGATAAAGTCCGCGATCATGAGACGGTTACTGATATGTTCGATGAATATGGCATGGATTTGGATGAGTTAGATTTAATTCCAATGGCTTTTGCTGACCTAGAAGTGTCAGCACGTACAGATCATGGCGTTATCTTTTTGAATTATAGACTGCTTGAAGATGGTCTGGATAAGGATGATCATTATTTCGTGCATGAGATGACCCATTTTTGTCAGCAAACAACCGGCACAAAGCCTACCAAGGGTGCCGATGATGGTGACTATTTAGAGAATGAATTTGAGCAAGAGGGATTTCAGAATCAAACTGAATACCTGTCAGACACTCGCGGTGATGAGGCTGCTGAGGAATACGTAGAGAAGGTTCTGGACCATCATGAAGTGGATGATCCAAAAGAACGAAGCAAGAAAAGAAAGGACATTCTTAACTTAGCAATGCGCAAGGCTCTCTAATGGTTTGCAAACAGTTATCACCTACATATGAGCCTCATACTACTAGGGGCTTAAAGCTTGTCGGCTCTCATGGCGATGGGTATACAATGAGTATATTCTGGCACCGTGCCTATGCAGATGTTGCTGGCTTGTTAATTGGATACAATATATACTTTTCTACAAGAAGAGAGAATGTGTTTTCTGAGGGAGTGAAGTTTCTATCTCTAAACACTACTGGGCTGTGTACGACCATTCGTGACTTTACTCCTGGCGACATGTTCTACTTTGCTGTTAGAGCAATGGAATATGATCCAATATGGTTTAATCCAATCTTTTTGCCTGATGGTGAAGATGGTTATGATGGGGTTGGGGAGCTAAAGGTATATCCCGAGGCAATGCTTCTGACTGATATCTCTGAGTCTTCCACGGTGATTCCTGTTGATGATATTGATATTTTCCCAGCATTTGGAGTGGTTGTTATTGGCGCTGAGGTTATCAGGTACGTTGCAAAAGATATTCCAGCTAACAATTTGATTGTTGGCGAGAGAGGTTTCCTATCTACAGAGGCAAGGCTACATACTGTAGATGGATATGATGGTTACAAAACGTATGATAATGCTTTAGTTAGATTCTTTGTTGGTTGTGAGGATGGAAATAATATTGTTTTCCAAGCGCAGAGCAAATTTAGCGATCCAAATTTTGCCAGAACTGCCGCTGATGGATATAAAGAGAAGCTAGAAGATCTATTAACTAGCGATTTGGCTGGAAGTGATGCTCAGAATCTTGACTTCCCTCGATATGATTATGCTGGCTGGCACAGAACGGACCCAGACTTGTTTTTCAAAGGCAAGTGCATGGACAGCTACATTGGTGGCGAAGCCTTCTGTGCTGACGGTTACAACGGTGTAGGCAGGCAGATTAGAGGAATCAGTCTTCAAGACCATGCTTATCGCAGAGAGGAATTCTTGCTGGAGAGAACTGGCGAGAGATGTGTCTTTGTTCGCAGGTTATGGAAGGGAATTGTTTGTAGTTGCTTCGAGTCTAATCGAGAGCATCCAGAGCATCGCTGTCCAGTTTGTTTTGGAACTGGCTTTGTGACTGGATATGAGCAGTTCTTTAATCCTCGCAGAAGTGATGGAAATATCTTGGTACGATTCAGTCCTACAAAGGAAGACTTGAAGATGGAAGAAGGAGGTTTAGAATCAACCTTCGTGCCTGATTGTTGGACATTGACTGCTCCTGCTGTGAAGGATAGGGATTTTATTATCCGCCTACATGAGGATGGGACTGAAGATTTCCGTTATGAGATTCTAGATGTTACCCGCAATAAAGTTTTGTTTGGAGAGCAGGGCGTACAGAAGTTTACGTGCCAGAGAGTTAGGAAGTTTGATCCTATTAATCAATGGCGTCCAATTAGAAGTACGGCTACAATGCCTACGCAGATAATGACTACGGTTGGGATGGTACCAGGTCCGGGAGGCATTGCGCCACATACACACAACCTTGTTATTAGTGAAAGCATTATTGCATTGTCTCAGATTAACCAGACAACTAGTGTGAACCCTCCGGTTGGAATGGGTGCTCACAATCACCCTATTGTGAATGGTATTGTTCAGGAGGTCTTAGGACACTCCCACACTATTGATCCTAGTTCTTTATAGACTCTTGATGTTGTAGAGCCCTGAGAAGTTCTTGAGCTTCTTCTGAATTTGGATCCTCATGCAATAGCTGGTTGTATCTTTGAACGGCTTCCATGAACTGTCCTGGTGACCAAGGGGTGGGAACTGTTTCTCCAGGCACTTGCCCACCAGGTTGTTCAAATTCTACAGCCTTAAAGAACTCTTTCACTGCTTTTCTCCATTTGTCTGGAGCATGCCTTCTAAGAGTTTGGAAATGGAATTGTGATTCGGTAGTTACGCTAATTGGACTGAATGGCAATAGAGCAACAAAGTATTTTGCCAGTTGAGCCTTTTTCTCTGGATTTAGATTTTTTGCTACGGTTTTAAATTCATCTACGGCATCACCAAGGTAGGTGTAGAATTCAATGTCCTTTAGGCTTTCCTTGGGATATCTTTTTAATCTTTTTATTGCTGGAGTGAATTCTGTTCTAATTTTCTTAGAGGGCAGTCCTCCACCGGATGATTTTCCTAGCATATCATTGATAATGAACTGACCAATATGTGCTATTTCATGACGAAGGTGACTTTTTAGCTTTTTAAGAACCTGTTTGAAGCCTTTGGCGCTGTTTGGCATTAATGTAATATCAATCTCTATTTTGCCAGAAGGTAAGGCATAAGCCCATCGTTTCTGGTGTCCTACGAAGTTGAAAACTACAGTAAGCTCTTCCCATTTTTTTGGAAGTGGATGTTCTTTCAATTGCTCGTAAGGCTTCCAATTATCTAGATTGATAGGAATTCTAACTTTTCTGGCGCTTTTATATCTTCTTGGGCTATCAGCGAATTGTGAGACATAATCACGAAGCTCTAGAAAACTTGGGTTTTTTGGGTTCATCTTCAGATTGAGATCAACCATAGCCCAGACATGAGCCCCATAGACCTCTGCCATTTTCCTGAAAACGTCTCTATAGAGTTCTGGCGGTCCCTGATGGATGCCAGATTCTTTAACAAAAGTATCTACTGAAGATTCGATTTCATGAATAATATTGCCAAGTTTATCCATATCATTATTCTACTATATTCGTAGGATTATATAGCTTACTTTTCCATGGAACAATATGACTCATAAACCACCTCGTCCACCGTTTCCTGGCTCAACTCGCCTAAAAGAAGGTGGGTTCTTAGCCACACATAAGCAGGACTTCAATGCGCATCATACCGGTACAGGATTTCGCCATGGTGCGCGCGATACTGACATGGAGGGACCACTCACCCAGCTTGGTGGAGCTTTAGCAGCACCCAATGTCCAAGAGACCCTAGAAAAGATTGGAGCCCTACTAGGAGCCGGCGCCGGGGATTTTATTTCTATTGGAGATGGGTACTCCAGTGTTAATGCCGATTTTATTGTTGGCACTGCAGGGACACCCACAGTTAAGGATGCTTTTGATGCAGCCTTTGCTAGTACTAGATTTGCTGCTAATGGTGGAATTATTCTGCTCAAATCTGGTACTTATAGAATTGCGTCTACAATTACTATTCCAGCTGGGATTACGGTAATGGGAGAAATTGCTGGCACCAGAATTATTGGTGAGCTAATCGAACAGCCTATGTTTACTATTAGTGCTTCAATTGATAGGCCTAATACTGGTGGCTCGACAGGTGATAGTTTTGATGCTGTTGATCCGGTTCATTTCTTTAATATGACGTTTTTCGATAACTTAGAGGGTTCTGGTCCAAACTTGACAACTGTTCCAATGATTGAGTTAGAGCGTGGGTCAAATTTCGTTTGTGAGAAAAATACTTTTATTGGCAGAATGGGGACGCTTAATTTTAGTCCAATATCTCGTGATAAAACTTTGGAAGCAATTGGATATTCAACAACTGCTGGCAGTACAAACAACTCTGTATTAAAGGTTGAAAGGTGCTTCTTTGACAAAATGTTGAAGGCAATTGATTTTGATGCTACGGGAACTGATAATAGTTTGTCAGTACATGATTGCAGATCCAGAACCTATGGAACTGATGATGGCTCTACAGTGCTTGGTACAGAGCCAGAGGATAACTGTTTTGTCAGTTTTAACAATGGTGAAATTCGTTTCGTAAATAACTTTCATGTAGGTATTGGGTTTAGAAATGTAGCTGCCTTTGTTGTTACTGGGTCTGCTGTAGAAAATCTAGTAATTATTGGTACTACTGGTGGTCTAGCTGAGCCTGGTGAGGGAAGTGGAACTGGTAATGAGGATATTGCTAAGCTTGTTACTTTCTCTGATGCTTTGATTTCCGCCCCACCGGCTACCGAAATGGTATTGACTGGAAACAATTGGGCTAGATGGTATGATGACGGTTTCACTATTACGGTTGGTGATGGAATATCATCAGTTGGAGATTTGACTGGAATAAGCGCTATTGATGATATTAGATTGCTTATGCAAGATACTCCAAATTTTGGAGATCGGCCACTTTTATCTAGATTGATTGTTCATCCGGGTGTGTATGATGTGTCAGAACTAAGCCCGGATGGGTTTCCTGTAATTATGGAGGGTATCGGCGCTTTGGGCATTCTTCCAGTTATTAATTTGACTGAAAAAGATGTACAGTATAATTTTGGAAATACTAGCGGAATTCATTTTGCAAGTACAGATCAAAATGCATCAATACTTTCTTTTGGCCATGAGTCCAGCTTTAACGTCACTGTTAGCATGGTTATAGAAAATTGTATATTTGAAGATACGACTGTTGTTATACAAGGGTTAGATCAAGAAAGCAGTCCAGTAACCAGTTTACTTACTGGGATGGAGCTTAGGTCATATCAAAAGGTAGAAAATTGTCAATTTAGACAAACTGGGTCTACTTTAGATGATCATGTTAGTCTTATCATAACAGATCTTGCAAACAATATGCTTGTTAGAGATTGTCATTTTAGTGGAAATGGATATGCATTTGCAGCGATTAATGAAAATGTTGCCGATGAATCAGAACCATGCTTGTTAGAAATAGAGAATTGTGATTTCAATCTTACTGGCGGCACGATTTCTGACGGCAGTCCTATAGTTGATTCATTTTTTGTAGTTGCTGCTGAAAATTTAAAGGTAAAGATAACCAATACAAAGATAGTTGCTACTGATGGGTTTGAATCAGTTGCTCCAATTAGCACAAGTTTGCAAACAAGTTTTGTAGCGTTTGCAGTCATTGCAGCATCAGAGATTTACATAGATGGGTGTTTATTTAATGGACCTCAGCAAACGTTTGAAGATGGCGGTGAAGATTATGCTTTGCCGGTTCTAAAGCTAATTCCAGAAAAGGCATTATGGTTTAATAATTCTAGAATAAACGCGGGAGCGTTACCTTTGCAAATAACAAACGCAAGCTTCGGATCGACCGTTTTTACTAATACTGATGATAACTTTGGAATATCGATTACCGATTCTGAATTTAGCACTGGCAATGATGTAGAGGAAGGGACATTAACGCTATTAGATATTGATTATGATTATGATGATGGTGCAGATATTGAGAAGAGTATTCCAAGAATAAACATTGATAGCTGCAAGTTTATGCAAAACCTATCTGATTTGGAAGGGTCTCCAAATAGAATTGTTTTCCCAGTGTTGCACTTTGCGGCAGATCCTACATTTTCTGATTATTATGACACTCAGGGCATTCTTCAAATCTATGCAAACAAGTGTGATATCACAGTAAGCAATTGTAACATGAAGGGTTTGATTTGTCCTAATGGAGATGCTGACGGAAGCGATTCAGCAAACTTTTATGAGAACTTTGCTGGGATAATGATTGATGGGTATAATCATACAAGCGACACGGCTCTTGAAGGTTCTTTTGGATCAATCAATGTTCATGATAATATACTAAATATTGTTAGTGGGCTTGATAATGACAATGGTGATATTGCTGCCGCATTGCTTGTGCGTGGATTCGTAAACAAAATAAACAATAACTATTTAGGATTGAACAATGAAGGTTTGACATTTACGTCAAGTAATACATCAAGTCCAAATGTAGCTTGTTCATTAGCAATGTCTGCTCCATCGGCGGTTCCTATAAATGATGGGTATGTCTTGGGATATTCTAATAGTATAGTTACAGGAAATACTTTTTCTCAAAGAGATCTTGCTGGCAATGCATTACCATCAATGCATCGACATAAAGGCTTCACTGTTGGCATTGATCTTATTTCCGAACCTGGACTTCTTGTTGATAACATATTTACTGACGATAGTGTAAGTGGGGAGCCGTCACCAATGTCTCCAGAGCCTCAAGTTTTTGGTCCAGTGGCCAGTCCTTCAACTAGGCAGTGGACTGTTGAGCGAAACAAGAATATGATATCTACCGCTTCAATCAGTGCAGCTAGTGGAGTCATGACACTAGGCCCACCTGATTTTGAAGATTTTTATATTGGAGTGCCGCCTGTGGCCACTGATGAAGATGGATATATTCCAATAGGCAATTATATTGAAATTATTTCTGGTCTAAATGGGCCGACCTCAGAAGATGCTAAATTTTATTATACTGATAATACTAATGTTACAGGAGATACTGACCTTGAATATAAATGGAAAATAAATTTAAGTGAGGTCTTACCATTAAATGTAGAAATTATTGAGGTTTCTCTTACTGTTGGTAACACTCCTGTTATGAATGATTCATCCGATAGTGGTAATTTTTCAGGAATAGCAATGATTAATGATGTGACTGTCTTTTCAACAGAAGAAGATTTAAGGGTTAGTAGCCATCCCGATCCTGTCAATGGCAACTTAACTCATACATTGACAGCCGGTGTAGATTTTGCTAGAGGGTACCTTGTTACTAGAACTGCCATTCCGCTTTGGTTGTACTATTTGCTAGGTGTAAATGATACTGGTTTCCCAAGTGTTAATCCTAGTCCTGGAAACACTCAAGAAACTGATATACTCAGGTTTGAGGTTACATATAGATGGTAGCGCATAATCTTACATTTTTATAGGAGAACGAACTATGGAAAATCTATTAGAACAGATATTTACACTAACAAACGTGGCTTTTTGCCTTGTAATTGTAGTGTTAGTCAAGATTCAACGAGGTCTCCTTGAGAGAATTTGGAAGGGGTCAGTTGATAGTAAGTGGTGGAATGAATTTTTCATGCCTCTTGGCCCCCTAGGAACTGGTGCCTTAATGGGAGCTTTGATTGTTGAGTATCCATATCCAAGTAGCTTTGATACATTTTGGGCTAGAGTATTCTTCGGTGTGTTTATGGGCATGGCCGCTGGTACTTTCGTAAGAATGGCTTTAAAGATTTGGCCAGATAATAAAGTTTTGAAGATGTTGAAAAGCAAAGATCAAAAAGAGAATAAGTAGCAATAGGAATTAGATGTCAGTTTATCCTTTCGAAACAGATAGTGATGAAGAACTTCCTCGCGTTGATGATGACATTACAGAGGTTGGCGGCGATGCAATCAATGCCCTCCGTGATGCAATGTTCAATGTGCAGGATGAGCTGGGCTCCGTAGAGAGCGCCGGAGATGGCATTGGTCCGTCTGGCTCTCTTGATTCACTAGCTGATCGTATTAACATATCCATTAATGCAAATGGAACGATCAAAGCTTCTGCCCTTACCAGTGTTGGCCTAGTAGTCTTGCCAATTACTGATAATCAAGTGGCAAACGCAGCAGGTATTAAAGAGTTCAAGCTAGACTTAGACTTTTCTACAGTTGATTTGAATACTTTGATTCAAGCAAACATTCTGCTTCTTGGTACATTAAATACGTTTGCTAATGACACTGCTACAACTTTAAATAGTCACATGGGCGGAAGTCCAGATTCATCATTGCGACATGTTGGCAGTCATATTGATTTGAATGCTGCCCCAACAGATATTAGAGATGTTGATTATACCTGGAGTGGTTTACAAGATAAGGATGGTGCTGATCGTACAGCCACAACAGTTGCCGAAGCGCTTGACCAGATCAATACAGAGCTTGTCACTCATCAAAATTTAACTACGGTTAGTCCTGAGGCTCATCCAGCTTCTGCAATAAGTGTAGATGGAACTAATTTTGTTGAGATTCCAGAGCAGGTAAATGATGTTCAGTCGGCGCTAGAAGCTCTTGATAATATTGATGCGATTAGATTAGGCCGTCATCGTTCTACTATGCATTCTAATGGGGTTACGAAAGATGCTCGTACCCAATCCTTCAATAAAGCTGATGGTTATCGTCAAGAAGTTGTTCCAGTAACTCCAGCTACTACTCACGTAGCCCATGGCCCTCCTGGCGTCATGCCAATAGACAACACAATTACTGGCGATGACTTACTTGTGTTTAAGCCAGATAATTCTAACTTCTTGTTTGATGCTCAATTTGGACAGGTCCGTGTTGGTGATCATGTAAGAATTAATTATGGAAATGGTTTAGAAGCACAAACTAGAGTTGAGTCTTTACGATTCACTCCTGGATCTGAATGGGTTGTTAGAACAGTAAAAACTAACTTGCGAGATACAGATGGTGATGGTTATGATGGCTATGATGCCTATGTGCGTATTGATAGGCCATTATTTGATACTGGTACTCATGGAATTCTAGCTGTTGCGCCAGCCAACATAACCCCAGAGGCTACATTCCCAGGACAGTTGGGTAGCTTGATTGTTGGAAACCCAAGAGGCGCAATGGCTCTCGGTAATGGTTTCGATCCTAATCAATTGGATGCAACTCATTATTTGTTGCACATAGAGTTTTATCCATCTGGCAATCCTGCCGATAGAGTAATTGCTTTGCCAGGGATTGACGTAACCGGAAATCTTGGAGCAACAGTTGGTAGGTACACTATTGATGATGTTGTGCAAGAAACCAACAATGGCTTTAGAGCAGCTGGATCTAACTATCGATTCATTGCCTTTGAGCATTCGAACGGCAACTTCGGAATTATGTTGGCTGACGCCATTGGTGGAGCATCATTTGCTATCATGAATGGAGATAATGGTAGCGGAACGCTGGTCGAAGGTGCATTCACAGACAATGTGGTTGGAAGCGCTCGTCCAGAAAACTTTGATGCTTTAGGATTTGGTTTTAATAGAGCTAATCTAGCTAGCCCAACATTCCAAACTACATTTTTAGATTCTACTGCAGCTCGTTTGCCAACCAAAGTCATCTTCCCATATAAGGAGCGTGATTATGTTGTTAATGGTAGGCGCAGAGATACTTTCGGTCCAACATACTTAGGCTCTTTAGATACAAATGGAGATGGGTATTGGCCAGCTAGCATTATTGCTAGAACTGAGGTGGGTATTTCAACTGTTGAAGTCACCTATGAAATAGATTTAGATCTTAGACCGGCAGAGTTGAGGCCTGGCAAGACTCTTGTTGTGCAGCCAACTGTTGGTTTCAGTGATGGTTCATACCAAGATGTTGACTATGGCAGATTCATAATCAAAGATGTTACTTTTGTAACAGGCTGCCCAGGTCCAGTCTTCAGCAAGACTCAGATTACGGTTATTAATGGAATTCATGCAACTGGTTCTGCAACTGGCTTTTCGTCAGCTTCAGGGCTAGCAGTAAATCTATTCTTCTCAGAAGATTCAGTTGGAATAGCTGGATCTAATATGGTAGATTTGGTTAGCAGCAATGGATGTTCTCCAGGTACTAACTATCATAGATTACATGAGGTATATGTTACTGATGAGGGCAAGACGTTCGCACATGAGCGTGCGAGAATACCTTTGCAAACAGAAACTACTGCTAATTTATCTACAGCTAGATGGCATGTCACAGATGTCTCTCCAAAGTTGAGGGGATTCTTAGATGATAACGGCACAAACTTTAGAAGGTATGTACGCCTTGTAATTCTTAGCACTAGTAATAGAGAGTTCAGTGGATACATTGGAAAGTCTGACGGAATTGCGCCAGGAATTGAGCGCTTTGGCGTTGTATCAACTGGCAGCAAGAATGTACCAGTACGTTTTTATGATGAATCAAACATTGATTACATAGAAGTAATCTTTAGAGATGATTCAATTGCTGGTGGTTCTGGTGATACGATCATGTCTACTCAGGATGATCGCGCAGTAGACATTGAAATATTCCCAAGTTTAGCATTGGACGATGAGCTGCTAAAGCTAGCCACCTGTGAAGTAAACTGGCAGCCAGATACAGGTATTGATAATATCGAGTATGTTAGGGATTGCAGACCACATGGCTCTATCAGTGAAACTGAATTTACCCAGTCAGCTAAAGACTTTATTCAGGCTGGTGACAGACACCTGCATGCAAATGGTGTTATTAGAGGATTAGATCTTAGAGAGCAAAGCGCTGATGATGACAGGGTTCTATTCTTCAATGGCGGAGCAGCCGTTGTTGACGGAGCAGTTATTAACGTAAACCAAGGCAGCGTAACTATTCCAGAAGTATTCCTAAGTACAGATACAAAGCCGGCGACAGTAAACTGGGCAATCTGTGTTGATAAGAAAGGAAACTTTGTTCCAATTATATTGACTACTACTAAGCAACAGTACTTTGCTGAAGATAACATTAGTGGAAATATATACTATCTACCATCAGTGACATTTGTTGAGTTGACTAATGATAGAAAAGACTTGACACTGATTTCAACTATTACTGCTACAATATCATCTGTCAGCTTAGGCTCTATAGATGAAGCTAGAAGGTTTGTTGGTAATGAAACGGCAAACATACCACTTACATGGGTAGATTCAAGTAACAATACTGTAGGTCACTTCAGGTCATTTGAAGCGGTTAGAGTATGGCTAAATGGTCAGGGTATTGAAAGTGATGATCCTGGGATAAAGAATAATAAGGTCTATGTTAAAGGCACAATTGAAATTAATGAAACAGTTGACCTTTCATTGATCACTGTACCAGTTTTCTTTGAGGGTGATGGTGTTGGCTCTAGATTTGAAATTAAGAATTCAGTTGAAAATGGCTTTATACTAAAGTCAAACTTGACATTCAAAAACATTTTCTTTGACTACGAGTCCAACAATGGTTCATCATCTGATCTTATTGTTAATGGCAATGGCGCTCTTTATGCTGGTGTTTTGCCAACCGATGGTTCTACTAACTTCCCATTGGAAAATATTCTAATTGAGGACTGTACTTTCTACAAGTCTACTGAAGGCGGGACCCGTTCATCATTTATTAATATTGAGCTTCTTGGAGAGGCTACGCTTGAGAACATAGTTATCAATCGATGCAAGTTTCAAGATTTTGGCGGATCAACTCGTGCTAATCAGGCAGCAATTGCAATTGTTCATGACAACACTGGGACCCTTCCAGCCTTAATGATGGACTGCAAGATAACTAACAATGTCTGTAACAAAAAACAGGGAATTCATATAATTTCTAGTGAAAATATGGATCTAGATTTTAATGGTCCTGGCATACATGCATTTGGAGTTGATATTAGCAATAACAGTTGTGGAGTTATTGGTTATCAATTTTCTTCAGTGCTTGAGCAAAACCCAGATTTGGATACTGTTAGTTCCGGTGATACGAAAAATAGAATAATGGGGGCAACTATTTCTGGAAACAGTTGCTTGTTTATTACACACACATCATCTACAGGAAAGATGTGGGATACTATAAGTAACACAAATACATTCAATACAAGCGCAAATGGATATGTAAAAATAATTAATAATACGGTGTCTTGGATTCAGGTAATTGCTAAAAGCAATGAAGGTGATGATGAACAGGCTTTGCTGGAAATATCAAACAACACTCTGATAACTAGTGACCCATTATTATTAGAAATTTGGAATGATGGCGCTAGAAATCAATTCAACCCAATGGAAAATATCGCCATAGCTGTTGATGTTGGCTTATTAGTCACCACTGACGCCGCACCGCTTATTACAAATAATAAAATTATAAATACGACAGGGTTATTATATTTTCGTGGTATTCAGACTTTTTCAGATGGTGTAACAATTACTGGAAATATAATTGAAGGATTTTCTGATGATGGAATTCTTGCAATAACATTAGGGCTTGATCCCCTTAAAGCACATGTTATTTCTAATAATATAATTAATAGAAAATCTCAAGATATAGTTAGCTACATAACAGTTGCGTCATTCTTTACTCTTTCAGCCGGAATGATAGTTGATAATTTCTTTGATAGCCCTACTGTAGATGGAAGTAGTGAAGATGTAATTAACTTTACAATTTCCCCTTCAACTGGTTCTAGCTGGATTATTGAGAGAAATAAGAATCAAACTGGGGTTATTACTCTTGGCCCAACTAATGGAAACTTTGCGCATGGCGATAACCAGCTCTTCGTTCCCCTTACTATTTTAACAGGCAATCCTTACAATCCAACAAATGGAGCTAGTTTTGATCCAGCCGGTGTAGGTGCCATTTATCGGCCTTCAGAAGGAGATAAATTTTTTGTAACATATGATACAAGTGTTGCAAACGATGAGGTAAGAACTGTAACTCTTGATATTTCTTTAGAGGAAGTTTTACCAAAAAATGTTGAGATTATTTCGGCAGAAATAACAGCTAGTGCCGATGCCGTTGCAGTACATAGCGTACTGTCGCTAGGATTTGTAGTTGCTAGACTGATAGCTTTACAAAATATTATTGATACTGATACAATACTTTTTACTGATTCCTACACTCCTGATGATAAATTAAAAGCAACAGTGCCGGGCACGGGGCTTAGAACTGGAGTCGGGAGTGGGGCAAAATTGCAAATTCAATTTACTATTCAAAGCGACTCAGATTTGAAAATTGATGTGTTTGACGATTCCATATCAGGTGATGGTATTATAGTTAGGTATAGATGGTAATTGTTTAGCTTGGGCAACACCATGCTGGATAAAATCCTCCTAGAGGAGTTGTTGGTTCACAACCTTCCCATGGAATGCCTTCATCTTGCATACAGCCAACGGTCCATGTTCCTGGTGGGCACTCTCCAGGAGTCATAGGATCGGTACTAGACATTCGATCACAAGTTGTTCCACATAGGTTGGGGTCTATGTCGGCATATATCTGAGTTCCACATGACGCATATGCGTCATTGTACAAGGGGCCATAACCAGAACATCCTTCACAGTCAATATAGTTTCCGCAGCCATCTTCTACAAGTCCACACGCTTGGGGACTTCCATCTGTGCCACCGTTCAGTTCTACAGCAATGGTAGGGCAGGTTTTGGGAATGCAACCTGGAGCAACACCGCCAGTTCCGCCTGAGCCACTTCCTCCTGAGCCAGTTCCGCCTGAGCCACTCCCTCCTGAGGTTCCGCCTGAGTTACTACCCGCAGTTGTTCCAGCCCCAGAGCCGCCAGAGCCTGTTCCAGACTCGGTTCCGCCACTGGATGTTTCTCCACCAGAACCATTCTCAGTTCCATTCAGATGCTCTTCCTCTTCAGGGTCAATATCGCCACCATCAGCGAATTCATCATCAACTGCTTGGCTGAAATTAGCGCCACCGCAGGCAGTTAACATTAGGATGGGTAGGATTTTGGTCAGGGTCAGTGTGTGTCTCATATTTACATTGTAAGAGCTGCTGCTTAAATGTCAACCCTAGCAACACCACTTTCCTTTACCTTCATCTGAGCAGTAATTGTAAGGAGCGGGGCCAGGTAGAGAACATAGTACGGCAACACCCAAATCACAGGTAAAAGAGGTTACCTGTGTACACCCTCCACCACATGTAAGCAGTTTGCCATTCCCTGGGCTTCCATCACGATTTGGGGCTGCACCACCACAATACTGGTAGTCAATGTTGCACATTCCACAGTTTACTAGGTAACCACTTGAGTTTTCTAGGAAACCACAGGTTGCCTCCATCTCATCACAGATATCTCCACCCAAGGTTTGTTCTTGGGCTTCACAAACTAACGGTTCGGTTTCCAGTGTGAGTAAAGATGCTATCAGGAAAAATATGTGCATAGCCCTATCATAACCATGGTTTAGGTAGATGTCAATCGCTAGCAATAATTTCGCAATTACATAGGTAGTTTATGTCAGTAGGTTTCAATCAAACAACAGATCTGTACGATATTTTTTCAGTAGTACAAAATACTATGATCCGATTCCCCAAGGATCAGGTCATAGCAACGTTGCGTGAGTACTTTGCAGATGACAGTTACTATCATTATGTACGTGACGAATGGGGTTTCCCGAAAACTCCAGATCATACGGATCTGGAGACAGGTGCTGGCTTGAATGATGACATTACTACCAGACTTTTTATTGGTGAAGCTTATCGATATGACGGAATTTATTATCCAGCATTGCTTATTCGTGCTGGAGGGTTTCGTTATGTACCTATCTCAATGAGTCGTAACCGCAGTGTAGTTCAATATACTGCAACTAAATTCATTGATGGATATGGCAATGAGTCAGTCTTTAGCACCCCATCATCTTTCTGTGCTGCGGGTGCCTGGGAGGGTCAGATTAACATTGATGTACTGACTAGGGGCCTTCGGGCTAGAGATGACCTCGTAGAATTGATAATGATACTTTTCGCAGAGATTCGTTGGGATGAATTATCTAATGTGGGCGTATCAATAAAGCCGAATGTTAGTGTTGGGGCTGCTAGCGAAGGCGAAGACAGAAATGACAAACTATTTAAACAAACCGTAACCTTAGATATTAGAACAGAATGGAGGCGTGAAATACCCATAGAAAATTTGCTAGATATTATAAATATTTGCGTAGACATGGGTAATTTGGAGGCAAACCCTCCAGTCATAGCTCCTAACCTAGGGGTTGTTACATCAGTTGATTTATTGGATGCTTTACAGAACTTAGGATAAGGCTCTGCTTTAAGGTAATATTTCAACATTTTAACGATGGTCACACCTAACTTAAATTTGCTTATAGGATAACAATGCCAAATTTTCCAGGCTCACAAAATGCTCTGCCAGGCGTATATTCAAGAGTTGTTACTCTATCTCGTGGAGTTTCGATTCCTGGAGGCATTCGACTAGCTGTATTGATGGGCGAAGGCAGCCGAATAGAAGATCTCATTGTTGGCGCGGTAGGTAGCGGAAATGATGGTTTAGATATAACATGTACCACTACTGTTGGCCGCAATGGTCGTTACTTTAGAACCGCCCTTGCACCACTTGTCAGCAACAGATCCGTTGTATTCAAAAATGGTGTTCCGTTAACATTAGATGAAGATACGATTGATACTTCCTCTTTCGATTCTCGATTCCAAGCACGAATCGATATTGCAACAGGCTGCATCGAATTGCAAGGTGCAGCTTTAGTAGATCAAGGCGGAGACTTTTTCTCAACCAGCTCATTGAATGTTGGTGACGGAACTATTACTAGCCTAACTTTAGTTGATGTGAATGCTCCAGCTGAAACCTGGACTGTTCGTTGCTCATCTGTTCGACGTGATGGGTATGGAAATCCAATTGATGGCTATGCTCAATTTATTGTTCAAGGCTCTACCAGTGGAATTCTACTAGATGGCTATGGCAATCAGATTGTTTGGCAGTCTAATGGAGACTTGGTTTCTAATACTGTACTAAGCTTCTCTGTTGATGAAGGAACTACACCATTTGTTGAGGGTGATAGATTCACAATAGAAATTGCAGGTGGGCCACTTCAAGTTAACGACAACTTGACCATAACCTATATTGCAGAAATTGATATTAATGACATTGAATTCTTTACTGACATTAATGATCTAACAGGAAAGCACGGTTCTCCAAGTTTAGACAATCGTATATCATTGGGCGCGCAGTTAGCTTTTGCTAATGGTCCTCCAGGTATCTTTACAATTCAAACAGCTCCATCCATTCCTCGTAGAGAGTCATATATAATGGATGACATCTTAGATGGAGGCACTGGTGTTGAGGATCGTAGTTTTGCTTACCCACTAGGCGTATTGCCAGACTTCGATACTAACATTAATCTATTTACTACTGACCCAGTAACTGGTGTTGAATCTCAGGTGTTGCCTAATAAGGTTGACTTCTTTGACCCAACTTTTACTGCATCACCCGCCGCATTCGTTTCTGGTGAGACATTCTCATACACTGTTGTCTTACAGGATTCAGTTCAAAAGCAAGATGATGATGGAGTTATAGTAGTTCTTACACCAACTACCGCCACGCTTAGTAGTGCTGGAGTTGCTTTTGATTCTAACGATTTGTCAGCAACCAGAAGTTTGGTAATTGTTAACGCAACAAATCCTGATAACAATGGAACATTCGCAATATCAGCTGTGGACGCAGGAGTTCTTACGATTGTAACAGGTGGATCTACATTTGTTGCTGAGACCGGACTTGAGTTCCAGGTAGTTGATTCTGTTTCACAGAGTTCTATCCTATTGCTTACTGATGATATTCCACTTCTAGCAGGTGGTCAGCTACGTACAACGGTTGTTGACAATAAGGACGCTGACTTCTTTGATGTTGGTTGGATTACTGCTCTAGAAGAGTTGGAGAAGATTGATGTTGATATCTTAGTTCCACTTCCTTCTCAGACAATTAGTGCAATTATTCAGAACACTCGCATTCACTGTGAGGCGATGAGTAATATCAAGAATCGTCGTGAGCGTGTCATGTTCACTGGTGCTATTCAGGGCTTGGATCCAGAGCATGTTATTGGAACTGAGCCAGCAGCTGTTGAAGACATTGGTATTCTTGAAGGTATTCAGGGAGATGATGTTACAGAAATTCTAGCTGGTGATATTGAAGACCTAGCTGATTTCGGCGTTGCTAATTCATTCGGTGATACCTTCCGAGTTGTATTCTTCTACCCAGATGAAATTGTTGTTCAGATTGGGGCAGACCGTACACTCGTTGACGGATTCTTTATTGCGGCAGCTGCGGCTGGCTTCCTATCAGGAGTGCCAAACGTTGCAATTCCGTTGACCAATAAGGTCATGTCCGGATTCACAATCTTAAGGGATAAGGTCTACAGGCCAATTATTCTTGAGCAACTGACTGCTGCTGGTATTTCAGTATTGCAGCCAACAATTGGTGGTGGGCGAGTCATTCATGGGCGTACCACAACTCAGAGCGGCTTTGTTGAAGAGCAAGAAATCAGCATCGTCTTCATTCGTGACAGAGTTGCTAAGTCGATGCGTGCTGGTTTCCAGGCATTCATTGGTACAGCTGAGTCACCAACACTACAGGGATCCCTTGTCTCTAGAGCTACAGGTCTTTTGAATGGTTTGATTGGACAAGGTTTAATCACTCAATATCAAGACTTGAAAGTAAAAAGAGATCAGGTCGATCCAACGCAATGGAATGTTACTGTGGCTGTACAACCTACGTTCCCAGTAAACTTCATATTCATTGAAATTTCTATTGGATTATTGTAATCCATAATTAAACAATTATAGGAAAATATGCCACTTAGAAATGGTAATCCATCAACTCAAGTAGTAGACCCAGGTTCTAATAGAAATAGAACTGGTACTCATTTATCAACCAATATTGTAATTGCGGTTAATGGTCGTGCAATTGCTGCGGTCAAGACACTTCAAGTAACAGAACAGCGCAGTATCCAGCCAATTAATGAGATAGGGACTGATGGCCATATTGATAGTGCACCGAACCAGTCAACAAATATCACTGGATCCGCAGCCCGTACCCGCTTTGATAGAAGGCGAGTAGCCGAGGCTTTTGATCGAGGCTTTGTACATGTAGCTGCACAGAGAATTCCATTCGATATTGAAATCCACGACTTGTTTGCTGGAGAAGCAGATAGTGATGACATGATTGTTACCACTGTTCGTAACGTGTGGATCTCTCAAGTGGAGGTCACTTACAACGCTGAAGACTTTGTTATTGTTGAAAATATGACATGGACGGGCGAGTCAATTGATAGTGTAACTGGCGGTGGTCAGAACGTTGTTGGCAATACTCATAATGGCAGTGGCGATCCAGTCATTATCAATCCATTCGAGGCTGAGGCAGATAGAGGCCAGTTCCGTGGCGCCCTTGATGCAGCAGGTCTTATCAATGCATTTGACGGTGAAGGCGGCCGTTCTCTATAATAATTTAGCCTAATTTGAGCTAAACATTTATTCTGTTATATACAGGAGGTATAAATAACAACACTATAATTGTGTGAAAATAACAAGGAGTTAAGTATGAATGAAGATCCTAATGACCAACGTCCGCGAATGACAAGTTCGCTAGGGCAAGTCTCATTTGAGCAACCTGAGCAACGTCAGTCAATTGTCGTAGAAGACCCAACAGAAGAACCTGTATCCCCGCAAGGGCAGTCCGTACAGGGACCATCAAGGCAAAAAGTTGAAGAGGCTCATCGCTCTCGTGTAGAAGAGAGTGTGAGTGTGATGGAGACTGGTGCAAGAAGAAGAACAGAAATTCTAACCAGTTTAGGAAGAGCAAGCACTGATGTAGAGTTTGAAAAAATTACTTTTTCAATAAGAACATTGAAGAACCGTGAATGGCGGGAAGCTATTACTGCTGTAGCAACTTTTGATTTGGCTCATGAGCAGGGCTATGAAATGCGAGGGCAATCGTTAGCCAGGGCTCTATACGCAATAGATGGGCAGCCTGTTGAGATTGTAATGGGCACTAACGATTTGCAGCAAAGAATAGATTTCATCAATGATATGGATGAAAGCTTTGTTAGCCATTTATATGATGAATATAATAAGCTGGTTGCTGATAATAAATCAAGGTATAATATTGGTACCGAAGAGGGGATGCAAGAAGCGGTAGAAGATATAAAAAAATAGTAAAGGAGCCTGATCAGAGATTTATTTGGTATTTATGTAAGATGTTCAGACGGCTCCCTGACGACCCAGAGTTAGATGATATTGACCCCATGATGAAGTTATGGATGTATGAGAGCTGGCTTCGGGATGAAGAAGAAAAACATAAGTTTGCTAAAGATTATGCAATATTTAGTGGTTCATTCCATAATCCAGAGGCAGCAAAAAAGTTGATGCAAGAAGAGAATCCTGATGTAAGTCTCAATGAAGAAGAAGAGCAGCAATCAATAGATATGGTTTTGGCAGCAGGTGACGCAGAAGAGCAGGCAGAAAGAGATATTGTATCAAAGCACAGAAGGATAAGAAGAAGGGCTATGAAAGTGATTAATAAGGAATAGTTTTAAATGGTAGATATAAATCTCGACCCAGAACAATTATCAAAAATTAATGAACAGCTAGAAAAAAGTGCTGATTCAATGAGGCGTTTAGGTACAAATACTGAGCTGTTAGATAAATTAGCTCCTCAAGCTTTTGACAAGTTATCCGCAAATTTAAAGAATGCTTCTGCCTCATTTGCCGGCTTAGACGGTGCGACAAAAAAATTAAGTGAGGGGGTTGGTAAAAATGTAGATATGTTTGCTAAATTAGCTATTGCAGCTACTACAATGACCGGCCTTACAGATGCTGTTTTTCCAGCATCAAAAGCGTTTGATAAGTTAGGGGCTTCTGGTAAGGGTTCAGCCGCAAGTATTACTGAAAGCTACGATAGAGTTACTTCTGTTTTGCAAAAAATGCCAGGTGTTACTAGTAAAATGGTTGAAGGTTTTGGTGAAATAATGCCAAAAATAGATCAAGCTAGAGATGTTGAAAATGCTCTATTGAGAATAATGGCTCAATCGGGCAATCTTGGAGAGACGATGAAGTATCTAGGTTCCGATTTTCAAGGACTAGAGCAATTAACAGATAACTTTAGCAAAAACATGGAGATGATAGCTAATAGAACTGGTTTGTCAACTTCCCAGGTTACAGAGTTTGCTACAAGTATGAAAAATATTCCCGGATTTGTAAATACGGCATCAGTTGGCTTAGGTGAAAATGCTGATAATCTAGATTTGCTTAGTGTGGCTTTGAAAATATCAAGAGGCACTATGATAGACATGGGTAAAGTGGAAGAAATTGTTTCAAAACAGATGAGCACGTTTGGCGGTTCTACCGAGGATGCATTACAAGTCATTACCAGAATGCATTCGGCAGCTGGTGCGCTTGTGATGCCATTTGATACACTGAATAAATTTGTGGATGGTGCGGCAGAGTCTTTCATGTTCTTTGGTAATCAGTCTCAGGGAGCATTGGAAATTATGAACAACCTTGCTCCTGCATTGAAAGAGGGTGGGTTAGCTCCAGAAGCAATTAGTCAGATGGTTGGTGGAATTACAAAGGGAATAAGCCAACTAGACATTGCTCAGAAAGCTTTTATATCTTCTCAGTCTGGAGGCCCAGGTGGATTAATGGGAGGTTTTCAAATTGAGCAGTTGATGCGTGAAGGCAAAACTGATCAAGTCTTTGATAAAATGCAAGTTGCACTGAAGAAACAATTTGGTGGAGGCATTGTTGATTTAAAAGAAGCTGGAGAAAGTGCCGCTGGTGCTGCTCAGATGCAGAGACAAATTTCATTCATGAGGCAGGGGCCACTTGGTGGAATGGTTAAAGACGATCAGCAAGCCATTCGTTTATTGGAAGCTATGAAGTCTGGTACTGGCCCTGGCGGAATGCTGGGTAAAGAAGAAGCGACTGAGAAAGCCATAAACACTGGCAACACTTTGCAAAAAAGACAGACGACAATTCTAAATGAACTTGCTAACAAATCTGAAAGACTGGCTCAAATAGCGTCACGACAGCTTTACTTAATGGCTCGTCAGGCGGCCGGTGCAGGTTCCGGTCCAAAAGCGATTCAAAATTTTTTGAAGCAAAGCGATGTTTTTGCAGCCAATGAAATTAAGAGAAGGACAGGTGCCGAGCAAGGCAGGGCTAAAGGTAGAGTTGGAGGAGGGGGAGCTGCGGGTGCCGGAGCAATGCTTCCTATTGAGGCTGCTATAAAGGAGAAAGATGAAATACTACGAAAGGGTAAAGATTTTGCGGTCCAGCTTGGAATAACCGCACCAGCGCCCATTGCTCCAATGGCAGAAGAGCCGCAGGACGCATCCGCTACAAGAATGGTTAGTAAGCAGATGAGAAAACCCCGAGTTCAGCCAGGAACTAATAGAGAAATTAGTGAATTGGTTAAGCTATCTTCGGTTTTCAAGGACCCAGAGGGTGTTGGAACTACTCCAGGGGGAGCTGCTGAAAAGCCAATAGAGCATGTGATTACGGTTAACTATAGAGATTTAGAAAGCCAAATAATAAAATTAATAACTTTGGAAATAAGAAGAGACGGAGAGGCTATAAGGGCCGAAAACCAGGGCGTACCTGGAAATAAATAGAGGAAAAAAATGGCAGATCCATTTGACGTATTAGGCAGAGCCGGAGGGGCAGGATTAGATTTATTGGGTGTCGCAGCCGATGGTGTAAACAGGTTGGCAGGAGCCGTAGCAGATGGTTTTGAGGCAAACGTAGCTCCGAGCATTAGTGGCTTCGGCTCAAGGCAAGGCAGAATACAGTCAAACCGTCCAGCGATAACTAGGCGTCACTTAATGAGATGGCTTGTTCCAGAGCAGCCAATTATTCAAATGTATGTCAACCCGCAAAACTTTAGCTCCAACTATAAGAAGCATATCACAAAGGTAAGAACGAAGGGCGGATATACCTTACAGTATTGGGGAGAAGAGCTAACGACTCTTAACATTAGTGGAACAACCGGAACCTCTGGGATTGAGGGAATCAATGTTCTGCATGACATTTACAGAAATGAACAATTAATGTTTGATCCTTATGCTTTATTTTTGCAGGCCGAAAGAGACCGCGCAGAGGATCAGGAAGATGATATTTTTGGAGGTACTATTTTGGGAGAGGTTGGAAATATTCTAGCCAGTGTCAGAGAGGGTGGCGCCCCAACTACCTCTAGAACTAAACCAACATTAGCCTCATTAGCTTTTACCGTAGAACTGTATTGGTCGGGAGAAGTTTATAGAGGGTTTTTTGAAAGTTTCAATATAAAAGAGCGTGCAGACAACCTTGGTTTATTTGATTATGATATCGTTTTCACTGTGACTCAAAAACGTGGATTCCGTCAGAACTTCCTTGGATGGCACCGTTCAGCCACAAGCGGACCGAGTAATTCAAGCCCAGTAACCGGACCACCTCATAGTTTCGCTGGACGAGCTTCTAACGTTATATCAGCACCTAGGAACAACGTTGACCAGCCATCTCTGGGAAGCGCCTTTGCCAGCGTTGTAACTGGACTCCCTAGTGCTATCAGTTCTGCATCAAGTGCCGTTATAGATGCTTTTGATGTATTCTAAAAATAAAGAAGTAAGTAAAATATGAGTTTTTCATCTCTTATCAGAACAGCGGGAAGTTCCTTTGCTGGCTCTTTAAATGAGCAAACATATTCTGGTGAAAATACCATTCGCTCACTAGAGGGCGGAAACCCTGACGATCCAGATAGGGTTCCAAACTTCGGGGCGCTTGGTGATTTTGCAAAAAGAATAGATGGATCCGCTAATCGTTCGTATGTTGAAAGTGGATATGTAAGAAATGTTAAGCCAAGAAAATTTGAAGTTCTATTACAAGAACCAAATCTTACAATAGTTATTAAAAAGAGATTATTTTCTTCACTAGTAGATAATTATCGTCTTGATTTAATGGATGCTGGAGAGAAGTTATTTTTCAGGGCATCTAAGAAGTTATTTCAAAATAAATGTATAGCTATTTCAACTTATGAAAAACTTAGTAAAATAGAGAGGGTTGTACAAAACAAAGGTGTTGTAGATGAATTTATGCTTCCTGAAATTCTATCAGGCATAGATGCTCTAGATCAGCTTGGAGTTGATGTTCTTGATCCAAAGGCAAGAGCTACTATGGAAACTCTACGCAAGCTAAATATACTTGCTGATCCAAGCCAATTTACTTCTTGGATAGTAGATAAAGATAGTCCATTTGCCTCTGATACCGGAGAGGGTACTGGAACGTTTGAAATAACAAATGTTTCCAATATAAGCACAAAGTCAACCACAGTATTTGGTGGTGGCAGCGCTTCTATCACAATAGAAGACCCTTATAAATTGATGATAGTTACCAATGAGGATATTGATAAAGCCATTACAGATGCTACTAACCTTTTTAAGCAAAACAGTTTTTTCAGAGTAAGTGAATTTGAGCTTGATAAGATTACTGAAGGTTTTAAAAAAGAGCTAAATGCATTGCGTCTCCGCAGAGGATCTTCGCTAATACAGTTTAGAACAAATCCAGATACCCTTTTGTATAAGAGGGTGCGTGCTACTACTGATGGAATTTTGACAGTATTAAATGAAGAGAATGGAGAATCTATAGAAACTGGTTCAGAGTTTATCTTTAATTATGATGCTGGCTTTTTGGGTATTGGTGGTTCGGTTGATTTAGATCCTAGCGCAATTGCTAATAGTAAAAATCCAAATGGTTTGAGCAGGACATCACAAACAATTCAGATTAGTCCAGAAATTCAAACTTCATCAAAAACTGAAGTTGAGTTGTTTAAAGATATTATCAGAAATACATTTCAGCTCATCAGTTTAAGAAAGACGACTGAAACAGAGGTGGTTAATTTCAATAATGATTCAGCAGAGGGTCGCAACGTACAATACGTTAGAGAAAAAATGCGCCTACATTATGCTAACAAGACTATTATTCAACCAATGGATGTTATCAATATTTTTATTAGCAGCAAGACAATTATTGATAATAAAATAGATGGCGTTCTTGAACGAAGCTTTACTGGCGGAAGTATCCTGCAGGGCATAGATAATGTTATAAGCAAATTACAGACAAGCTTCAATGATTTGGATACTTTCTTCGGAGGCGGGCAAAATGATTCTGCTGTAGAAATTGAAAAGCAGGCGATTGTTGGTCCAGATTTTCCCACATGGCTTTGGATATTATTAAGGAATGACTTTACTAGACAAGCGGCTGGAGTGTGTCAGTTCGTTGGTCCAGTTACTGGGGCTTCAAGCAAATACAATGATGGCAAATATGTTGTTAGCATTCAAGCATCTGACAATACTTATTATTTCGGAATCAGCCAGGTTAATATTAAGCCCTCTGTAGATGTATTTAACAGTACTTTATATGATCCTCTTACTCCATACGATTTAGATTTCGACGCATCCTCAGGTTTTCTAAAAGGTGAACAGCCCAATCTTCTTATAGAAAACCAAAAAATATTAAACTCACCCAATACTAAGCTAAAGAATGGAAGACATAGAGGGGCTCAAAGTTCTAGTTTCTTATACAAGAATGATGATGGTGAATTTAGTGTGGCAAACCCTCCATTAAACTTTAGGTCATTGAAGAATGATCCTGATGGGTTTGTATACAGGTGGAAGTCTGGCATCGGATCATTAACAGCTATTGGTGAACCACACCCAATATCATCATTGAAAGAAGAAAGAGCACCAGCATTAACAAAGAATCCATTTGCTGGACAAGATGTTATGAATGTTATCTCACTGCTAATTACTGGGCAGCCGTATAACTTCAATAACTTTATGAAGGCGGCAATAGAGTCTGGAAATATTAACAATGATGACTTGTTAAATGAAGATATGTCAAGATCATTTTTCAGAGGCTTATTGTCCGATCTAACGAAGCAGAATTCCATCTGGGGAAACTTCATACCATTTAAGAAACTAGTTGTCAGTGAGCAGGGATATCGCTTCATGCGTTCTGGGCAAGCTGACATCACTCAACAGAATGGTAGAATTAATGATTTGATTGAGCGCAGAGCTAGATTTTTCGATGCTTTAGTTCAAACGGTGGATGGCAAGCCGTTTGCCAATAATCCGCGAATTTTTAGTGTTGATAGTAGTGGTCAGCTTGATGCAACATCATTAACCATTAAAAGTGGAACTGATTTGAAGTCTCGTGCCGCTCAAGATGCAGCAATAGAAATTGCTAAACTTGATCTTGAAATTGATGCTCAACAAAAGGAGCTTCAAAATAAAATCAGCTCTGCCAATACGGGCGATGCTGGAAACATTAGAATATATGGTGATGATATTTCTTATGATCAGAGTGTATCAGAAGGTGGCTCAGATGTAACAGAAGATCAGTTGCAGCGTGAACGTATTGATTTTAGACGTAAATTGAATATTTTGACTCAACGAAGATTGTGGAAAGTAAAAGCCAATGAGGATCCTAACTTATTTATTGTAGATGACCAGTATGATAAGAACTTTGATATCCAGGCGTTTGAGAAGGGTTTGATTGATAAGTTTCAGTTATTTAATAGTGATTATTCATCCATTAGTGAGCGCATACAGCAGGTGTCATCAATTTTGGGATTAGAGATATACGCTGATACACAGGGACATATTCAAGCTAAGCCGCCAGGATACAATAAGGTTCCAAGTTCTATTTTTGAAAGAATGTTACGTGACAGGGATCGCAAGGGAATCAGAGTTTTTCCAAAAGTTTTAGAATCATTATTTATAAATCAGGCTGAGGGGCTAATTGATCAACTTGAAATTACAGAGGACAATATCAGGTTGCGTGCGGCAGCTTTAAATAAGCCAAATGACGAAGAGGCTAAGAAGTTGCTTAATGGTTCTAAGCTTATAGGATCGGCAAATACTGACTTTGCCTTCCTGACCAGCTCAAATGGAAAGTTTGGTACAAAGGATATAAGAAGTTTAGTAAATCAAGCTAAACCAGAGGATATTGAAAATAGGAAGATTCAATCATTAACAAAAATTAATTCGGATATTGCCGGACAGCTTAGTACTGGAGTTCTTTTTGATGTTACTTCTAGAATTAATGTTTTAAATGCAAAGAGTTCTTTTCAAGATATCAGCAATAGTTCGGCAGACGCAAGAATAAAAGAAATAAATAATAGGTTAGAGTTTAAGAAGGGAGTGACTAATCCAAATGTTTTAGGCGCATTCACTACGGATCGTAAAAATAAAACTTTACAATCTGATGTATTGAAAATTGTCAGTGATTTGTCGAGACTGGTAAGTGAGAGGCAAAGTTTAATAAAAAGATTAGCAGTTACGTTAAAGAATGTAACAGAGGGTGTATTCATAGAAAATGATCCCAACCTTCCTAAAAAAGTATCTCTTCCAAATTTAACAAAGAAGGGTACTATACCAGCTATCATTGAGCATATGATTGAAGATGAGAACACAGATGACTTGGGAGCTGGGTCTGGTGCCAGGTATATCATTAAAGAAAATCAAATCATTAGCTTGGACATTAAGGAAGAGCCACCAGAGAGCACAATTCAAGAAGTGAATGGTCTATTTGGTGATGGCTTTGTAGACCCTCCATCTAGTTTAAGCCTGGGTAGCGGTGGTGGTAACGCAGTTGTTACAGCCTTCGCGGCTGATTATGACATGTGGAGGATGTATGGATTTAGAAAGCCTCAGACAAAGATGGCACCCTTCCTTTCCAACCCAGACACACAATGTGCCCCATTCGCAGTTTATTTGTTGAACCTTGCTAGAAAGAACATACTTCAAGGCACTGTGACAATGGTTGGCAATGAATTTATGCAGCCAGGTGAAGTAGTTTACATTGAGGATCGAGACTTGTTATTTTATGTGGAAAGCGTTGACCAGAGCTTTAGCTTTGGTGGATACCAAACAATCTTAACTCTGAAGTATGGTCACAATCCTGGCGAGTATATTCCTACAATGCTTGATATTGTAGGAAAGGGATTGTATTCAAAACGTCATCAGGCAAATTTGATTCGTCATAATCGTCATGGTCATGCGAATGGTGAAGTTCCTATGAACACAATTGTTATTGATACTAATACTTTAAGGTCGTTGGATTCAGGAGATTCCAGCATAAAGGCGTTATTGAAGGGCAAGTTCGCCAAGCAAAATAGAAGTAGTCTTTCTAACATAATTTTAGCGTTGACTGGGGCGCTAACTCCCGGAACCAACAATACTCCGCAAATTCAACTAAGAACTTACGCTAACTCTGAAGCAAGCATTAAGCAAAGCACTCAATTGGCAGCTATCACCGGAGCTATAAAGGAATGGATCAAAAACCCATCTGTACGATCTTCTCAAGATGAAGATTCATTGTTACCAGAGGCTCAATTTCCAGATGGTTTTAGAATAGATGATGATACAATTGTGCATAAAGAAATAGATGCCAAGGAGAATACGGAATCACCATCATCTGGTGCGTGGTCAGCGGCTAGATTGTTAGCTGAAAGTGAGGGGTCTGAGCTACCTGAGGCATTAGCTGATGGGGCTACGATTTTAGCAGAAGATATCAGACTGTTTAGCAACATTATAGATATTTGGATGGTCAAACAGCCTGTGCCAGAAACGATTGCAACATCTAGAGGACCGAATAACATTACTAGCCAAAGTGCGCTGGAGGATGCTGCCTTTCTTATAAAAAACAACACCACTGTTGGGGGTAGTAGCTAGTGGTAAATGCAACTCCACAATTACGCAGAGGTACTATCCGTTTCTATAATGGAGATGGGACGGTGCGTGTTGCTGTAGATGAACGCAGGCTTGGCGAGCAGAAGCTTGAATATAATGTTGATATTCCCTTGGCGTGGGCTGGTCCAAAGGGTGAGTTGATGGGTGGCTTTCCTACAGCTGGGGCTCCGGTAGTTCTTTCGAAGGGTCATGGTGGTGAATGGTTCATATCATCCTATATTCGAAAAAACGATAGCTTTATAAATTTAAACGCCTTTGGTACTGGAGGGCTGGGTCGTAACTTAATGGCAGATTTAATGCCTGGCAGGGTGTTACTACAAACTGCACCAGTTAAGGGAATACAAAACCGTATATTTGTAGATCCAAAAGAAGGTACTAACATAGGCGCTTCTAATAATTTTGCTAGATTAGATCCGCTTTTAAATATTACCAGCCATACTTTCTCTACTCAACTGGAGTTTACAGCAGCTCATAGGGCAATCATAGGCGGGATTAGGCGAGATATCCTGCAAAATTCAGGTCGTGATAAGTCTGAATCAATTCTAAGTTCACACGAGTATCTTTTACATCCAGTAAACATGGACCCATCTAATGGTCCGTCAATCAGAACAACGGGCAGATATACTAGGAACTTGCAGCTAGCTGAGAATAGAGAAATTGTATATGAGTTTTCAAATAATGAGGGGCTTGGTTTCACCAGAGATTCGGAGGAGGTAAACCTTTACGATCCTAAAACTAAACCAAGGGTTCAAGGTAATGTCTTAAGAACAGACAGTAGAGCAGATGCTTTTAATATAAGCTTAAACTACCCAAATCATTTAATAGAAACTGTTAAGGGGACAGGTGTTGATTCTTTGGGAAATATTCTAGATTTGAATAGAAATATTATTCCAATTGGTAAAGAGGATGAGTTTTCTTTCAACAGGAATACAGAGGGTAACGCAGATGCTTTCACAAAGATACGAGCTTTGCACAGAAAGGCATTGGCTTATCACTTTGAAATCAATGCTCGTAAAAGGACTGGAGTAGATAAAGAAGAGGTAGCTGAGATTCCTGATGTTCTGGCGATTAATGCTGCAACAGATAGGTCCCCAAACCATGCCAGAGATAGAAGTCGATTTTTTATTGATATTGATAAGGAAGGTCAATTCAAAATTAATGTGCCAGCCTCTAGCGAAACTGGAAACGTACCACTATTAACTAGATATGAAACTGCTTCAAGCATATTGTTTGCAGATGGTAAAACAGAAGACCCTAACCTGTTTGGAAGATTCACCGTAGATGGAGAAGAAAGTAGACAAGATATTTTTCATGATGATTTTTCCAATGATTCCCCAATAACAATATCAAACTTTTCACCTAAAGATAGATTAAGGGATGATTCTGTAATTAATACTGGAACAACATATCATAATATATTAAATACATGTTTGCAATTTCAAAATAGAGGGGTTGGTACAAATCCAGAAACTCTTGTTGTTAATTATTTTGAGGATTCATTATTAAATCAATTAGAGCCCATTGATACAATTGTAACAAATGCTATTTCTACTGCTGGCGAAGATGCTAATGCTGGTGGTCGTAGTGGGATGATTAATATGGATGGCTTTTTGTCTATAAATATTGGAGCAAATACCATTGATAGGCAATCAGTATGGGCAGATTATGCTGGAGGTATTGTAGCAAATATTGGACGAGATTTAAGAGGAAGAAGTTATATAGGTAATTACGACGGAGATGTATTAATTCAAATAGGTGGCAGCGCTATCGGCAATGCAACAGACACTAGGTTCGAAGGTCAAAATGATGCCTTTCGCCAGGGCGTCTTTGACATGCGTGTAGTGCAAGGTACATCACAGGGAAGTAATGGTGGTCAATTGTTAATTATTCGTGCAGATAATGAAGGCTTGAAGATTGCCTCTTATGGTAGAATTGAATTCACCTCTGCCGCGGATATGATATTTAATTGCAAAGGTACGATGCATTTCAATACTGAAGAAGCTATTATGTTCTCTGGCTCAGGAGTTCAGCGCAGATTCTTGAAGAGTGGTAAGGAGATATAATGGAAACTAAAGCATGTACAACTTGTAAAAAAGAATTGTCATTAGATAGTTTCTATTTTAGGCGAGAGCGCAATAGGCACAAAGGCGAATGCAGAAAGTGTGAAAACAAAAGGGTGATCAAGCGAAAAAAAGAATGCCATATTAAAAATGGTGTTTTGCTCAAAACCATTGAGTGCAGAGACTGTAAAGCTAAGCTGGAAGTAAAGTATAATTATAGAAAATTGATGTGTGAAGATTGTCGCAAAAAAGCAATAAAAAACTCTTATGATAAATTCTCTGATGAACATCGTGAAATGATAAATGAATATGGAAAAAAATATTATTCAAAAAATAAAGACGAAGTGTTGAGAAGAGCAACTATACACAGGAAAAATAATATAGAAAAAGAACGCATTCGTAAGAGAAAATATAGGAAAGAAAATCATGAGGCTATTAACGCTAACAGAAGGCTCTATATAAAAGAAAAAAAATTGAATGACCCAGAGTTCGTTTTAAGAGCCAATGTGTCGCGTTCAGTTAGGCATGCGTTGACCAAACGAGGTAAATCAAAAAACGGCAATTCAATGTTGAAATTTTTGCCATATTCCATAAATGAATTGAAAGCTCATATTGAAAGTAAATTTGAGTCATGGATGAATTGGAGCAATTATGGCCGTGTTAATTCTGAAAAAATGACATGGCAAATTGATCACATTATTCCTCAATCAAAACTTAGGTATGACTCTATGGAAGATAAAAATTTTCAAAAATGTTGGGCGCTAAATAATTTGCGCCCATTAGAATCATTTGCAAACCTTAAAAAATCCAACAAGGTAGGTTAATTTTGAGTTGCGACCCTAATAGTAATAGCCTCAATCCACCAGCTTTCCCTCCAACAATTTTGCCTGGGTTTGGGATTAGTTTTTCTCCAATTCAAATACCAGTTCCTAACTTTGATTTTCCAGAAGGGTTCCCTGAAGATCTTCTAGAGATGATAAATGCTCTAGGAATTGGGTCGGTCTTCGATTTCAATCCAAACTTAGACGATCTAACCAATAGTATTTTAAAAGGAATCTCCAGTGTATTGAGTCAGGTTGCTCCATTCATGTCACTATACAGTTTCTTCCAAGCGCTATTAAATATGGTGCTGTGTGTAATGGAGATATTGTGTGCCATTCCAAATCCATGGAGAATGGCAAAGGCAATGAGAAGGCTGTTTAAGCGATGCCTACCTGACTTTTTAAACTTGTTCCCATGGCTGGCACTTCTTGCCATGTTGATTGCTTTGCTATTACTCATTCTTGCATTGATTCAATATATCATTGATAGAATTTTAGCCCTTATCGAAGAGTTAATTCGTAACTTAACAATTCTTGGAGAAGGAGTTTCATTACAAAATGATGATGCGACTGTTGCAGCTGCTCAGAAGATTGCTCAACTGTTGTGTTTGATTGATAACTTGCTAGCTGTCCTCGTTGCGATTGCCGCCCTGCTTTCAATTTTCGAAGCATTGGCTGGTATCACAGGTAGAACCGTTTGTGGCAGAGGTGGGAACACCTTTGGTGATGATGTTGGTTGTTGTGATGAGTCAGTCTGTCCGAATTTCATTGCCAATAGTCCGGATGGCTTAATTGGTATGCAGGGTGAGTTAATTTATCATAATCAGATTAGAGCAAATGATACTTCATTCCCACTTTTCATTTTGAATGTATTGCCATCTATACGAAGTGAGCGTTGGCAGTTTGTGGACCAGGCCTCAGGTCAAGAATTCAGCTTTAGAGAAATCATTGATATCGTAATTGATAGAAGTGTGTCTCCACCAATTAGAAATAACTTCTATCCTGATGGAGTGTTCTATGACAACGACGCGAATGTCTCTAAGATACCGTACTCTCTCAGTATGACAATAAGTGACTTCAATCCAAATGTATTTCACCCGACAGACTTTGGTGGAACGAGAGGTTTCTTAGTTGAAGAGATAGTTGTTAACAGACCATATGTTGGTGTTCGTGATGCCCAGAATAGTCTTGATACCAGTGTAAACAGTACAGGGACTCTACCATTAATTGGTGGGCTAGTATATGAGGATGATGGAAATAGAACTCCATACTTGGTAAATGGAACTCAAGCAACATTGCAAACCTTTATTCATGAGGATCCAACTCTTGGTGATAGCGTTCCAATCTTTGAGGACGGTTATGTCTTGAGCAATATTGAGTTTAATCTAGATATCAATCATGAGATACTTATGGACCAGGGTTTAATCACATTAGGCTGCTTGCCAGATATTGCAATAGAGGCTGAGGTTGTGAACGCTCGTGTCGGATCTATTGGGTTTGATTCTATTACCAATCGTTTGGGAGATGTAATTCCTGATGCATTAGGCGCTCAAGAATGCGCAGCTGCAGCGATCAATAAATTCAGAAAAGATGTATCGATTGAAAACGCAGCCATAATGCAGCAGGAACTGTTGGATTGTTTAAATAAGCTTAGTGCTGAGACTGAAGAGTCTATCTTAACGCTCATTTTAAATGGCGTTAGCATATTTACAAGCAGAGCTGAGATTGAGCCCGACGTGCAGTTCATTACCAGGCCAATACTGACAACGGTTACTTTGAGAGACGCTGGTGGATCAAATGTTGCTGTTAACTTGCCAGAATCAATCTATACGGAAGTAGCTGCCAATATAGAAGGGTCAGTTACATTAGGTGAAATTGCTGATTTTGAATATGATGGATACGGCGCCTTTCTTGCTGACATCACAAGCGATACTGCTGGTGATGGATATTTGACTGTTAGTTTTTCAAACAATACATTTAGTGAAGTGTTGAATGAAAACCAGGATAATTTACCAACGATAATTCAGGAAATTCAAATTCCGTTTACGTTTGTTGGAATTGGCGGAGCTGTTGAGCGAGAGGCTCAACCAAGACGTGATGCTACTGATGTATCAAGGAGTGATACCTAATGGTTGAGTTAAAGGCAGTCCTTGAAAATACCATTGATGACACTTCTAGTATTGATGATGACATTGAAGCATTGACGGCAAAGTTTATTAATCCAATTGATAGGATTAGAAGTAACTTCAGACCTGCGCCAATAGCGGTTGCAACAAACACTGATCCTGCACCAGGGGTAAGTGAAGTAGATACTGATGCTCGCAATAACTTTGAAGGTGGTCAAATCAACCCTTCACGCGCATTGGAAAGTAGGGCTCATGCTTTTTATCGAACATTGGGTTTTCCAGTAATGGATCCGAATGGCAATTTTTATAGTGCCGGTTTTGTTCCCAATGAAGCCACTACTACTAGCAAAAGAAATATCAATAATAAAATATCAGCCAGCCCTCTGCAAAATATTATTAATTTAAGAGAAACTCAAGTGGAGGATAGAAGGCTTAAATTTGCCGCACAAGATTCAGGCTCAACAGCTTATGCCTTAGCTTTGCGCCACGTCAAACCATTTTTATCAATGGATAGGGGCAAGGGGCCGTTGGATCTAGATGAGCAAACTTTTGAAGTAGCTGAAAGAGAAGATGAGCTGTTTGATCTTACTCTTGCCGCTACTGACACTGATGCTGCTACTGTTGATGATCTTGCTGAGCTTATTGGAGGAGATGGCAATAATGAGTTTACTCAATTCAAAAGTGGTCAACATATTCTGAAGCCATTTATTGTAGACCCTAGAATTCAAGCAACTGTACAGCCAGATAGGAATCTAATATGTTCCCCTTTCTTGACCACAACTCAAGATACAAAAATTTCTTCCGATAAGACTCTGCTTCGTCCAGGAATCGAATATATTATTCGGGTTCGTTTGCAAGATCCTGGCTTAGATGAGCAGTTTACCAATGAGGCTGTTAGGGCTTTACAAGGAACAACCGTTGACAACCAAGCTACAGCAACTGTTATTCGCGATACGGCCCTGGCTTTAGCCGAAGAAAATAACATTAATGATACAAATATAATTGATGCTCTTAGAGGTTTTACTACTACTCAAACTGCTACGGTTACAACCTTAGTGAAAACTATAAAGTCTGTTGTTGAACGTCTAGATAAAATAATTGAAGATTTAGATGTTGGAATCATTAAGTTAAATTTGCAACCAGTGCCAGGAGTAGAGGGGCCAGAAGATAAAACTGGGTTTATAAGGACCGTTGGTGGAACAGGCTCACCTTCTCAAATAGATACTAAAATTGCTCAATTAAAATTAGAGGAACAGCTTGAGCTTTCTAGAAGTAGCTTGGGTGCGGTCAATATTGGTAATGGCTCAGATGTTAGCTCATTATTTGCTATACCGGTTATTGCTACAGTTAAAAGAGATTTTAGCGGCCAGATTCAAAAATTGGAGAGGATTCGTGATGAAATTGCTGGCATAGCGTTGCAGAATATTGCTGACATAGAAAGGATTACTGGCGAGATTAGTGGCCTAGGGCTGATTGATGTATTGGCCATATACACTGCATTATGGGCCATAGATATAAGTGATTTAATAGGGCTTTTAGATGAAGAGGCTATTGAGAGATTGCCTAAAAGCGTGGCTGAATTAAGTGAGGATGCATTGGCAGATATAATTGCTAGCTCAAATGGCCTGGACGCACTAACCGCCTTTGAAAAGAAACTATTTAATATTTTATCATTTGCTGACAGTTTATTATCCCAAAAAAGGGAGGACCCGCGCAGGGCCGATGGCGGAGATGCCACACAAGGATGAATTATGTCGTTTGACCTTAAAATCAATCAAGGTGATTTAGCCATTGGATCCGATGGTGACTTTGATCGTGTGGAGGATACTGAAAAACTAGTTCAGGATATATTAAAAATCTTAATGACTCCTCTGGGAGCTAACCCATTTCATGCGTGGTATGGATCATTGCTTCCTTCCACGCTTGTTGGCAATCCATTTGAAGAAGAGTTCATTGTAAAAATAGCAGATAATCAAATACGAAGCGCCTTGGAAGCCTTGCAAAATCTTCAGAGGGCTCAGGCAGCTTCAGACCAAAAGGTCACACCAAATGAATTGTTGGCAGCTATTAAAAGTGTAAAGGTTGTTAGAGACCCAGTAGACCCCAGATTCTTCTCCGTCTTTGTAACCGTCTTAACGAAGGGCTTGAGTTCTGCAAGAACTTCATTCACAATAACAGGACTATAATGTATAAAAAATGTAGCCGCTGTACTGTAGATAAAGATATTAATGATTTTGGTATACATCATAGAAAATCAAATGGAGATATTTATCATAGATCTGAATGCAAAGAATGTTGCAATAAATATAGCAAATTAAAATATGCAAAAAATCCTGATGAGCGCATAGAATATTCTAAACAATATGCGAAAAATAATAAAGAAATTATAAAAACTAGAAGGTTAAGGCATTACCAATTAAATAAAGAAAAGGAAAGGGCGCGCATAAAAAAAAATAGAGAGTCTAGAACGGAGCGTCAAAAAGAAATGGATAAAATTAAAACTAGAAAATATTATATAGCTAATAGAGAGCGTATAATAAAATACCAAATAGGGTATGATAAAAAGAAAAGAGATATTGATCCGGCCTATCGTTTGCGCTCCAATATATCAAAAAATATAAGGACTGCCTTGCATAAAAAAGGATCATCTAAGCAGGGGCAATCAATACTTAAATTTTTGCCATATACCATTGTGGAATTAAGAAAGCACTTAGAACTACAGTTTGATGGCTGGATGAGCTGGAATAATTGGGGCAAATACAATCCAAATATTTGGAATGACAAGGATCAATCTACATGGACTTGGGAGATGGATCATATAATTCCACAATCTACTTTACCATATGACTCTATGAATCATGATAATTTTCAAAAATGTTGGTCTTTAGATAATTTAAGACCACTTAGCGCAAAGCAAAATTTATTAGATGGGGCTTCAAGGATTAGGCATTAAATGGTACGCGTTCGCTCGAACAACGAGATAGTACTTAGTTTACTAGAATTCCTCAGAGCGGCACAGCCCGGTCTGGACACCAAGCCTGGCACAGTATCTAGAGACCTAGTTATTGATGGTCCCTCAGTTCAATTGAGTAGATTGTATGAAGAGGTTGCCAGAGTTTCTAGCAAGCAATCTTTACGATTAGCTATTGGAATTGATTTGGATAGGCTCTCTTCCAACTTTGGTGCGGTACGTCAAAGAGGCACAAAATCTAGTGGTCAAGCTTTGCTTACATTTAGTTCATTAGAGGCTGATATCAATGTCAATCAAGGCGATATTATTACGGCCAGAAATGGTGCCACTTTTGTTGTAACAACCGGCCTTGTAGTCAGCCCAGTATTTGCTAATTCATTTAGAGCTATTGCTTCTCAGAACAGGGCAGACTTAGATTTCGTTGGAATTACTGATGGATTTGCTGTTGAAGTGTTAGTTGAATCCACAATAGCTGGAGTTCAGGGTAATGTTTCAAAGTTCACACTGGCCAATGCTGCGATTACTGGGGTTTCAAATGTCACAAATGTTCAACCTTTTGGTGGTGGCTCACCGACAGAGGATGATTCCTCCTTCAGAAGTCGCATTCTAGGCATCTTCAGTGGTGCTAATACCGGAACATCCCTTGGCTACAGAAATGCCGTACTCGTCGATCCTGCTGTATTGGATGCTATTGTTATTGAGCCTGGCGATACCTTGATGGTTCGTGATGGAACTCAAACGATTACAGATGATGATGGCAATACAATTATTCTATCTAATGGTACTGGTGGAAAAGTAGATATTTACATTTTTGGTACCAGGTTGTTAGAGACCATAGACAGTTTTATCTTTAGAGATTTAAGTAATACTGGAGATCCAACAAATTCTGCGAACGATTTTGTCCTAGGTCAGATTAGTGGGGATAGTGGTAAGACAGTTACGCAAAAAAGAATTGACAATCTAAGCACTGGAATCCTTCCAAATCAACCAGCCAATAATGTAGTTCAAATAACAGGATCTATTAGTGGCGCAAACTTTATTGAGAAGACCACTGACACTCTTGGCAGAGTTTCAGGTAACTTTGAGTTACTAAAGGATACTGGGGAGTTTGGCGGCAGCCCTTGGGGCTTTGATAAGATTCATTTCATCTCTGACAGAATTAGTGATTTTGTTGAAGATAGTACCAAGCAGACTTTTAATGGACAAGACGCATTATCCTTTACTGATATTTTAGAGATATCAAATATTGAACAGAATATCAATGTTGTCAATGAAAATAGCAAAGTCTCTAGGTCTAATCGGACTTCTGTTCAATTAGCTCACTTCCCAGTAACAAATGTAACCAGAGCATTTAACGTAACTACTGGTGAACGATATGTCATTACTAATCAAAATCCAGATAGCGATGGTACAATTAATGAAAATGGTAGAATAACGATAACTGGAAGCTCATTACCATCTTCCACTGACACATTGCAAGTAGACTATACTTGGATATTTAAGTTTGATCCAGACTTTGATTTCGATAATGTATTGACAAGCCGTAATGTTAGAACTGTACAAAACAGTGCTGACTGGGGATTTTCAAATAATGTCAGAAGAGAATCAGCTACACTGGTTGCTTCCGGCTCATCCTTGTTGGTGACGGTTACTCATCCAATTAGCGCTGTTGCTAGTGTTAATGTTTTTGAGGCTGAGTCATCCAGCGTTGGACTAACAGATGGTAGATTATCAGTTATTGTCACGAAGTCAGTAACCAACGTAGTAAGTGTGGTGCGGGACTCTGATGGTGCAGAGCTGTTCAATACAAATGTGGTAAATGGTTCGTTCAATGCATTTACCATATTTTTGCCAACTGATACCGCTGCAGTTATTAATGACACTGTAAGCGTGGTATACAACGCTGTTGATGTGCTTGATGTTGATGGTTATGAGGGAAGCTTCAATAACAACATAATTACAATAGTTCCTTCAACCACGGCCATTGCCGGAACTGTTGTTGAGGTGAATTACATAGCCAATGTAAGTACAGTCCTGCCAGCTACATTGCTACCAAACTTGCCAGCTATTCGTTCAGCCAATGTATTTGATACATCAGTCAGTACGAGTGTGGGAAATCAACCAACTAGTCACATCTTCTCTACTCCAGGTGTGGTTGTGCAAAATTTGCGTCAGGCCCCTTCCCGGTTAACAATGAACGTAGCCGGCTCTATTTCCCCAGGAATTATTACGGTTACGGGAACTACGATAGAGAGAGCATTGGATGTTGTATATGCTGTATCCACATCTGGATTGAAGCAGAATATGAGTGCAGCAATTAGGAACTATCTTGGGCTGCCTTCTAACGAATCAATACCTTCCAATGTAAGACTGTCTAGAATAACCAGCATTCAGAAAGTTACCACAGACTCTAACGATGAAGTTTTGAGTGTTGATAATACGTTCGATCTTAAGGGCTATGGACTGGGCAATAATACATTTGTTAAAGATGAGTCTACAGCTGATTCATCTTTAACAGCACAAGAGTTTAGGCTTCCATCAACCGCTGACAATGAGGACAATGTTCCAGCAGTTGGTCAAAAACTAAGAGTTACTTTTCACCTTACGTTTACTGGCGATAGTGAGAACGTGTCATACAGCAGAAGTGGCACTCTTCATTCCAATAAGATTTATGCAATCATAGATACGATTGCCATCTCCAGCGGATTTACATCTGGAGCATCAGCTAGTGCAACCTTGGCAGTTACCACTTTGAATCAACCTGCCGTTAGTTCTAGATATAAGACAACATATGATTATCTTGCTCCAAAGCAGAATGAGCGAATTACAATTAGGTATAATTCAAATAAGCTAATCGTTGACTCCACATTGAATATTGAGAACACCAGACCAATTACAGCAGATGTGTTAGTAAAAGAAGCAACATCAATTGAAATCAATGTTACGATGAATATTGTTGTTACTACGGAGTTCATTAATAATACAATTACTGTACAGCAAAATGTACAGGATGCGGTAACTGCGGCAATCAATGCGGACCAGCTTGGAACCACTATTGATGCCTCTGACTTGATCAACGAAGCTTATACTGTGGATGGTGTAGATCGTGCTAGAATACTCTTCTTTAATAGAGATGGTGAAACCGGATCTGTCTTGAGCATCACAGCACAAAATAATGAATTCATTGTAGCAAATAACATTTTAATTGAAATTGAAGAGCGTTAGAATATGGCTAACCTTAGATTAGTCAGAGTTAAGGCATCGAACCCTCAACTGATTCGAGCCCAATTTACTGAGGACTTAGACTCTCTAATCAACACCTCCAGTGTTGTTGTTAGGTCGAACACTCCAGGTGTGCTCGATGCTGAGGTTCTAGATGTTATTATCTCTAATGATATTCTAAATGTAACCACCAGGCCTATGACTCCCAATGCCGCTTATCTGGTTGAGTTCAGGTCTACAGACACATCATCATTTCGCTCCAAGGATGGCTTGTCATTCTTGTTAGAGGATGGCAAAACTAATATACCATTATTGTTTGGTCCGGAGGATCCTGCAGATCCAGTCCGTGATATTCTTTTGGGTTATCTACAGGACAGCGTTTACAACTTTGACAATAGAACGCTAGTCAGAGATATTATTAATGCTGAGGCAAAAGATCTAAGCCGAGCGCTGCATGATATTGGTCAACTTAAAAATGACAACTACCTTGAAGTCCCAATTGATGACGAGAGAAGGGTTCGCAGCAAAGGACCATACGATAGATTTAATGAAGAGGGCGCTTTTAGCGTTTCTAGAGTTGGGCTTACTAGGACGGATGCTAATCTATCAACAAGCTTTGACTTCACAATTTTCCCAAGCACACCAATCACCTTACTTCGTTCAGAAATAATTGGTGAAAGATTAAGCGCCGGAACTAGTTCAGGAACTTTTGACAGTCTTATACTTACTGTGGCTAATAACCCAGTAACAAAATTAAACAGTGCTGTGCTATTTTTTGAGGCAGGTGGTTCATTTGAGTATGACCTTGCCACCCTAGGATATCAAATAAAAAATCCAAGGTATGATACTGGAGTTGCTTCAGCTTTATTTACCTTAGAAGATAATCAAGTAAAATTAAGCAGTCAGGTTTTGGAGGACGATAATCTTCCAGTGCCCGTATCTGGAGATACTTTAGTTATTGATTATGAATACAAGTCTCTAGGTAGAATTGTAGACCCAGAAACTGTAGTGGTTTCACAAGTTTTGGATGCTACTAGAGAACCAATACCACCAATAACTACATTATTCAATCTTCAAAACGCACCTGTTGTTTTGGAAACTGATGAAATACCTAGCATTGGTGGAATAAGCTTTTTGGATCCTCAGGCTAATCCACCATTCTCAGTTGTACACCCAGCTTTTCGTAAAGAAATTCCATTCAGGCTTGAAGGTCTTCCCAGAGTTATCGGAGAATATTCTGTTGATTATGCGAATGGTGAAGTCTATGTATTCGGAGCAACAACCAATGACGGCTCAGGGGTTTTCCCACCAGGCGCAACGTATAAATATAGAAAGTCTTTCAATTCACGCATTGACTACACATTCGATCTAGATACAGATCCGATACATACTGCTACATCTACTGGGTCTGACCTGGTTGCAAATCCATTGAGAGATTTGATTGGTCTTCCGATCAAGGTATCTTTTGATTTCGAACAAACTCTTGTACCAGGCAGGGACTACAACCCACAAGTTCATCAAGAAATTTTAGATGAACGAATTGAGAACCGTCTTACTAGTACCGGCTCATTGTTAGTTGAGAACACACCAATAACAAATGTGTTTAGAGTTTACAACGAGACAAGTGGTGAAGTTTACACAATTAGCAGGTTCTCTGACAGTACAGTATTCTTTACTGCCAATACTGCTCCTAGAATTTCAGATGCTGAACGTGAGCGAGCTGAGTTTACCAATGAGTTTAATGAAACTTTATTAGTTGATACAGAGTTTGTAAATGGAAGTGGCGTTAGAATATTCAGAATAGATTTAGCTAACAATAGAGTCATGTCAGGCACTGATGATGTAATTGGCTCAAGCTATAATAGCAGTGTTGCTTTTAGTAGATCTGACCTTTTTGCTACTGAACTATATTATGATGCTCAGCTACTAGATGTAACAACAAATACAGACAGGTTAATTGTTGGGCAGTATCAGGTTGATTATCGTGGCGGCATCATTTATATTGGTGTAAGCATAGCGCAAGGTTTAGACTTGGGCACCTTGAATTACAAGAAGCCAACCATAGATCCAGTTAATTCACATGTGCTTAGTGTATCAGAGTTGTATCATAGCATTAGTGCAGTCACTGGCGTTAATAAAAGAATCAGTCTTGTTTCATTTGATGAAAACGAGATTGTGCCTTCAAGCTTTGATATCTCCGATGAGAGGTTTCTTGGTGAAGATACAACTCTACCATACATTTTAAGCAATGGTCAAATTACAGTTACAGATGATATCAAACTTGTTAGACATATTTTCGATGCATTTGATTTGAACAACAATGTAGTTCCAACAGATTTTGCAGAGGGAGCAACAGTATCTGGCAGTGTAATCACGCTAGCACCTAATGGTGTAGAAAAGCAGGAACTAAATACAGTTGATCCTGGACTGACTATTGGAGTTACTTTCATTACCGCTGGTGCAGAGATTGCCGATGTTCTCAGTGTTGTCCGTACATCAGACAATATTGAACTTTGGGATCCTGACATTGGCAGTTTTTCTGGATATACAATAACGCTTTCAGGATTAGGCACTCCAGTAGCTGGCGATCAGGTTTTGGTCATCTATAGGGTTAGATTAATTGGGGCATCAACTCCTATAGTTGATTACAATAGAGGCGACTATTTCATTGACTACACATACTTGGCAGATGAGATTTTGGTCAGCTATGAGTATGGTGATAACGTTTTAGATTTTAGAGACAGTGGAGCATTGGATGAGGGTACAGAATATTTTGTATCTTATAAAGTTGGAGCACTTCGAGATGCTCTACTAAAGAACTTCGGCACTCTTGTTGACTTGCCATTGCTTAATACGTTCGACACATCTCTACCTAGGGAAAACTATCGTGATGCGTTGCAAGCGGCACTACAGTCTTTCACAAAGGGGCCAACCATACCTGCAATCAAAGAGGTTGTGTCACGTATATCACACATTGATCCAGAGGTTATAGAGTCAGCCTTTGATATCTGGTCTTTGGGAATCAGCCATTTATTCTTGGGACCAATTTCCTGGACTGGAGATATTGCTCTATTGCCTGGAATGTTTGACAATGGCGCTTTGGTTTCTAATCCAGATGAGACGATTACATTCCCAGTATCAAGTAACATAAGACTTGAAGAAGGTACTTGGGAAAGTTGGGTTATTCCAGAGTGGGACGGCATAGATAATGATGCAACTCTAACGTTTTCAAATTTGATAAAAGACGGCTATGTTCTTTCCGCAAGTAACATTTTCATAGGTGCTTCCAGCTTCAATCCAGTATATGAAACAGGTAATACATTTAGTATCAATCGCACAGACAGTGCCAGCCC
>SPKZ01014541.1_pt1 | contig 43763 bp, 42 predicted proteins | sample 2456571 | NCBI WGS metagenome assembly SPKZ01 (sample SAMN11192286, study PRJNA482655) | marine metagenome | biome: ENVO:00000447; feature: ENVO:00000244|ENVO:00000211|ENVO:00000569|ENVO:00002023; material: ENVO:00002151; isolation source: ocean water from marine abyssalpelagic zone ...
AATGGTACGGGTCAAGAGACTTGAACTCTCACATCTTGCGATACTGGAACCTAAATCCAGCGCGTCTACCAATTCCGCCAAACCCGCATTTCATTCAATTTTAAAGAGATTGAACTCTTACATCTTGTAATACTGGAACCTACTCTTATAAAAAATAAGCAGCGCAACTACCAATTCCGCCAAACCCGCATTACATTCAAGTTTTTAAAGAGACTTGAACTCTTTTTACTTAAGTGAAACACCGAAGTAAAAATGGTGGCTACACCGGGACTCGAACCTGGGACCCCATCATTATGAGTGATGTGCTCTAACCAACTGAGCTATGTAGCCTTGCCAACCTGCTCTGTAGCAAGTGGCGCGTATTATGCAAATCTACTTGCCGTTCGTCAACCGTTTTCTTCTAAATAAATGCACTTTTTGTTTGTTTGCTTATTGTCTGCGCAATTTGATGCTTTCCCATGCTAATCCAACTATGTTTTCATTAATAGTTGCGTTTAATGGTCTCATTAACTTTCAAATGCTTATTGGTTACTTAGGAGAATATCTCCTGCATTATTTCATAAGTCACATCCATGCGACGTCTGCATGCTCTAATAATACCAATCCGCATAAACATTTACTCAGTCTCGCTGGTTAAAGTTAACAATAGCGGTGTTGCTTTTAATCCCAATAGCCAGCTATTACTCAATCAAGCGCCTAGCTCTTGTGAGTTTTCCCTATGCAATCATTGACCACTACTTTATGCCCAAAGATATAAGCTATCTCCCTAAGCCACCTCAAGATGCTGAATCCTGCATCTTGAGGTGGCTTGGGTATACATTGTTCCAACGTCGCTGTCACAGCTCTAAAATAACTGTGTGCTCATTTTAATTTGTTAAAACTCTCCGCTACGTCGTTATTTATTTGGCAATATTTCCTAGGTATAAAATAGATCACTTAATTAATGAAACTGGTGTAAGTAAATAGAGGCGTACAACAGACTTTATAGTGCGCAAAAAAAAACGCACCCTATCTGGCGCGTTTTTAATGTTAATAATGACTTAGACTATCAGTGTAATACTAATTAAATAGCTCAATTACTTAGTCAGTTTGATTATTATAAAGCTATACGTTAAAACGGAAATGAATAACATCACCATCTTTAACTTTATATTCTTTGCCTTCTAGAGTCCATTTACCTGCTTCTTTGGCGCCTTTCTCACCTTGATGCTTGATAAAGTCATCAAAGCCTATTACTTCAGCACGAATAAAGCCTTTTTCAAAGTCAGTATGAATTACGCCTGCTGCTTGTGGCGCGGTTGCATTTTGCTTTACTGTCCAAGCGCGTACTTCTTTAACACCAGCGGTAAAATATGTTTGTAAGTGAAGCAAAGAGTAACCAGCATTGATAACACGATTTAGACCGGGTTCTTCTAAACCTAAGTCAGCCATAAATTCAGCTCGGTCTTCTTCATCCATTTCAGATAATTCACTTTCAATTTCAGCACAAACAGCAACAACGATAGCACCTTCAGCATCCGCTATCTTTTGTACTATATCAAGATAGGGATTATTTTCAAAACCATCATCATTGACATTAGCGATATACATGGTTGGTTTGATGGTTAAGAAGTTTAAGTAGTCGACGGCTGCTTTTTCTTCTTTGGTTAATTCTAAAGAACGCACCATATTGCCGTCTTCAACATGTTTTAATATTTTCTCTAAAACAGGCATTTCAAATTTAGCGTCTTTATCGCCGCCTTTAGCTTTCTTAGCTAAACGAAAAATTGCCCGTTCTGCGGTATCCATATCAGATAAAGCTAATTCAGTATTGATTACCTCAATATCATCAGCAGGATCAATTTTATTGGCAACGTGAATGATGTTGTCATTATCAAAGCAGCGAACTACGTGACCTATTGCGTCAGTTTCGCGAATATTGGCTAAAAATTTATTGCCCAAACCTTCACCTTTTGAAGCGCCAGCCACTAAACCGGCAATATCAACAAACTCCATGGTGGTAGCAAGTACACGTTCTGGTTTTACAATGTCTGCTAATTGATCAAGACGAGGATCAGGCACAGGAACTATGCCAGTATTTGGTTCAATAGTACAAAAAGGGAAGTTGGCGGCTTCAATGCCTGCTTTGGTTAGTGCGTTAAATAAGGTTGACTTGCCGACGTTGGGTAAACCAACGATGCCACATTTAAATCCCATAATATTTACCTGTCTTTGTTAATTTTAAAATTTTTGAATGCGTGTTATTGGAGGATATCCAACAGATTATTTATATTTGGCGGCTTTCGCTCTTTTACATGCCTTTAAAGGCATGTAAGCGTTGTTGCGCATATTTTAAGCCATCGATTTGCCAAAGTTCAAAACAGTGAGTGGCTTCATCAATGGCCTGTTCAATTAATGATTGTTCGTTTTGTGGTGCTTTACCCAGTACATGGCCAGTTACTTTGTCTCTGTGTCCAGGATGGCCAATACCAATGCGTAAGCGATAAAAGTCTCTATTATTTGCCATACGAGCAATAATATCTTTTAAGCCATTGTGTCCGCCATGACCACCACCTTGTTTGATTTTAACTGAGCCGGGTAGCATGTCTAGTTCGTCGTGAGCAATTAAAATATTGTCAACATGGATGCGGAAAAAATTAGCTAAAGGCGCTACCGCTTGACCACTTAGGTTCATAAAGGTTGTTGGGATTAATAGGTGAACAAGTTCATTGCCTATAAGTCCTTTACCGTAAAGACCAGAATATTTTTTTTCGGGGCGAAGGGATATATTATTACGCTGTGCTAGTTCTTCAACAAACCAAACACCGGCATTATGACGTGTTCTTGTATATTCGGGGCCAGGATTACCTAGCCCCGCAATTAGTTTAATTTTCATCTTAAGGTAAGAGTATTAAACTATTCTGCAGCGGCTGCTTCAGTCGCTTCTTCGCTGTCATCATCACTGCTGCTGCCTTTTGGAGCATTAGCGGTAACAACGGCTTGGTCATGGCTTTCGCCTTTAGCTAATTCGTCAGAAGTTACGCCAGTAGGCAATTTAACGTCTGATAAATGTAACGTTTGACCAACTTCTAAGTCTACTAAATCAACTTCGATAAACTCAGGTAAGTCTTTTGGTAAACAAGTAATAGCAATTTCAGTTACGTGGTGAGCAAGAGTTGCGCCAGTTTTTGAAATATTCTCTTCGTTGATGAAGTGAACAGGAACATTAGTATGTAATGCGTGGTTTGCATCAATACGGATGAAATCTAAATGCATTACGATGTCTTTAAACGGATGACGTTGCATGTCTTTGATCAAACATTCTACTGGCTTGCCAGCAATGTTTAACGTTAATACGTGCGAGTAGAAAGCTTCTTCTTGTTGAGCACGGAAAACGTTTTTGTGCTCTAAAGTTAAAGATACTGGCTCTTGGCCTTCACCGTAAAGGATAGCAGGAACTTTATTCGCGTGACGTAGGCGGCGGCTCGCACCTTTCCCTAAATCTGTACGTAGTTCTGCTTCCAAAGTAAATAAATCAGTCATGATAAATACTCTTATATTATATAAGTAAAATTAAGTCTTGTTTTTTGCGACCAAAAACAAGGATATACCTTTTTTTATCTATTTAGGTACTAATAAACAAGTCCCCATTAGATAAAAAAGGCGCGGAATAATAACACTACAGATAGGCTAAAGCTATTGATTATTGCCTATCTGTGATAAAAATAGTCAATAAAAAAAGCCGATATTTATTAGATAATATCGGCTTTAAATAATTTCATGCTAGTTATATCCAGCTCACTTCAGGATAAAAGTTAACTTTCAAACATGGCTGAAATTGATTCTTCGTTACATACTCGACGAATAGCTTCACTTAGCATGCCACTTAAGGTTAGTTGACGTACCATTTTTAGCTTTTTGATTTCTGCTGATAATGGAATTGAATCCGTCACTACCACTTCGTCAAGCACTGAGTTTCTCAGATTTTCAGCAGCGTTACCCGATAATACTGGGTGAGTGGCGTAAGCAATAACACGTTTTGCACCATGTTTTTTTAATGCTTCTGCCGCTTTTACTAATGTACCGCCAGTATCTATCATATCATCCACAATAATACAGTCACGGCCTTCGACATCACCAATAATATGCATGACTTGGGCAACGTTGGCTTTAGGACGACGTTTATCGATAATGGCTAAATCGGCATCATCTAATAATTTTGCTACCGCGCGAGCACGAACAACGCCACCAATATCAGGAGATACTACCACCGGATTATCTAATTCACGGTTTCTCATATCTTCCAATAAAATAGGGGTACCAAAAGCATTATCAACAGGCACGTCAAAGAAACCTTGAATTTGCTCTGCGTGTAAATCAACCGTTAATACCCGGTCAACACCAACACTTGATAAGAAATCAGCAACTACCTTTGCTGTGATAGGTACACGCGCACTACGTACACGTCTGTCTTGGCGTGCATAACCAAAGTAAGGAATAACCGCAGTAATTCTTCCTGCTGATGCACGACGAAAGGCGTCGATCATCACAATTAATTCCATTAGGTTGTTATTGGTTGGTGCACAGGTTGATTGAATGATGAAAACATCGCTACCGCGAACATTTTCAAGTATTTCAAAACTTATTTCACCATCACTAAAACTGCCAATTTTGGCATTGCCTAGAGTAATATATAAGCGATTTGCAATTTGTTTGGCTAGTTCAGGGGTGGCATTACCCGCAAAAATCTTCATGTCAGGCACAGTCAGTTCCTCAGAAACTTTGACATTAAAATGTACTCAATGTTTATCGTTGTGCTAATAAATATTGAGCTGTATATAGCTCAAATTAACGGAAGTTGTATCGGTTAATTTCAGCAAATGTAGTGTAACTTTCTTATTTAGCTAAGTCTTCAATAACAGGTAAAAGCGATGATTTATTTAATCCTTTAGCGATAAATGAATTTATCCCTTTAGGAAGTTTAACTTGTAGATCATACGCCTCTTGTTTATTGGAAAAACGTGAAAATATACACGCCCCAGTACCTGTCATTCTAGACGGCGCGTATTCTATCAACCAAGCGAGTAAATTGGCAACCTTATCGTAATGTTTTATTACCATGGTTTGGCAATCATTATGATATTTACCATTATTTAATCGGCAATCTGTTAATAAATCGACATTGCGATAGTCGTTATTAACGTCATTAGGGGGAAGTTTTGCTGTAGCCCTTGGTAGGTCAGGAGAAGTAAAGACACTGGCTGTTGAAATGCTACATTGTGGTTTACTTACTAAATACCAACACTCTTCTGGCTGCACCGGGATTAATTTTTCGCCAACTCCTTGGGCAAAAGCGGCAAAACCATGGATAAATACGGGCACGTCAGCACCTAAAGTTAAGCCTAATTCGGCAAGTTGCTTAGTTGAAAGGCCACATTGCCAAAGGCTATTAAGGGCAACTAATATGGTTGCGGCATTGGAAGAGCCACCACCTAAACCGCCTCCCATAGGGAGTATTTTCTTGATACTTATTTTTGCGCCTAAAAGTGATGTTTTGCTGTCTGTCTTTGGAAATGCTTTTTCTTGTAATAATCTAGCTGCTTTAATAATTAAGTTATCTTCATTATTCACCCCATCAATAGGTGTGAGTAGTATTATGCTTGAACTTGTCGTTACTGTTATTTCAATGGTGTCACTATAATCAAGAAATTGAAATAAAGTTTCTAGTTCATGATAGCCATCATTACGTTGGCCAACAACATGAAGAAATAAGTTTAGCTTAGCCGGCGCGGGAAAGGTAAATGGTTTATTTAGGTATGTTTTCATCATTGTATTTTTCAAAATAAATTAATCTGTTAAAGACCACTTTTTAATGGCAATTTTAATTAATAAACCCTCTTTTTTTATAGTGAATTGAGTTGCCATTGGGACGCCGTCAAATACTTGGTATTTACCGTAGTCTACTTGCCATTTAACCTTATCGAAAAAACTTGTTAGGCTTACTGGTAACTGAGTTATAGGTGACAGCTTTACTTGATCTGTCGATTGATAAGCTAGCCCTTTAAGCCAAAAAGTTAATGCCTTTGTTGGTAAAGTCAGCCCAGTAAGAGAGTATATTAACTGGGCTAAATTATTAGCCCGGTATTCTTTACCAGCCACTTTAATTAGGTGCTGATTATGTTCTGAGGTTAAATGAAGAACATTAATACCTAAATAACTTGTTAAATTCAGCTCTTGCGTGTGCTCGGTTTCATTTACCCGCCAGGCAATGGTTGCACTTTCACGTTTGCTTTTATGATCTTTGTATTGCTCTATAAACGCTATTTTTCCACGTAGGTGCCATTGTTTTATTTGCGTCAATAATGTCGCCCTCTGTAGCGCACTTTGTTGAATCATTAACGTGGCTGAATCTTTGCTCGGTTTTGTTGCGCAGCCTGATAAAATAGTACTAGATAGAGTCAATAAGATGAATAAATAATATGAATGCTTAGCCATTTAAAGGGTACTGACAGGTGATAGTGAAGATATTTGAACATAGCCAAGGGTTCAATTCAATACACTTGTTTTCTTTCAGGTCTTTAAATTAGCGGTAGTATTTTGTAAAATAACCAATGAAAGCTCAACAAATGTAGTCTTTTTAGTGATTTTTATCACAGATCATGGTTTAACGTGTAATCCTGAGCAATAATAGGGTTATTAACGTATAATCTAAATGTTGACTTTAAATTTGAAGCTGACTTTTATTTGTTTTTATCAATAGGTTTATTACATTGTCCATCGTTGCTGTAGGAATTAACCACAAAACTGCCCCTGTTGCGGTAAGAGAAAAGATATCCTTTAACCCGGATAGACTGACGAGTGCCTTGCAAGAAATGTTGTCAGCGGTGCAGTGTCGTGAAGTCGCTATATTATCTACTTGTAATCGAACTGAACTCTACCTTATTCAAGATGGTGATATGAAATTAACCCAAGAACGTTTAGTTCAATGGTTAGAAAGTTATCACAATGTACCCGCTTCTATCATTTTACCTAGTTTATACTGGCATCAAGATCAACAAGCCGTTAATCATATAATGCGGGGGGCCTGTGGTTTAGATTCTTTAGTATTAGGTGAACCGCAAATATTAGGGCAAATGAAACAAGCGTATAGCCAAGCTAAAGCTGCAGGTTCTATGGCATTAGTAATGGATCGGTTATTTCAACGTACTTTTGGTGTCGCCAAACAAGTTCGCACGGAAACAGAAATTGGCGCCAGTGCAGTATCGGTTGCCTTTGCCAGCGTTAATTTAGCGAAGCATATTTTTGCTAGCCTTGAAAAAGTAAAAGTTCTACTTGTAGGTGCAGGTGATACCATAGAGCTTGTTGCTAAACATTTATATGAAAATAAAGTGGGTAAAATTACCGTTGCTAATCGTACTATTGAGCGCGCCGAAAAAATGGCTAAACAAATTGGCGCTGATGTTATCACCTTAGCGCAAATTCCAGAGCACATGAGCAAAGCTGATATTGTTATTAGCTCAACCGGTTCAACTTTGCCTATTATTGGTAAAGGCATGGTCGAACAAGCGCTTAGTAAACGTCGCCACCAACCTATTTTTATGGTTGATTTAGCCGTACCTCGTGATATTGAAGAGCAAGTCGGTGATTTAGATGATGTGTTTTTATATACCGTGGATGACTTGCAAAGTATTATCGCGCAAAATTTAGATAATCGTCGTAAAGCAGCGGTTGAAGCTGAAAGTATTGTCAGCAATCAGTCAGACAATTTTATGTCATGGCTGCGTGGTTTAAATACCCAAGATACTGTCGTTAATTATAGAAAACAATGTTTAAATGAACGAGATCAACTACTTGAAAAAGCTTTATTGCAATTAAAAAACGGTAAAAACTCAGAAGCAGTTATTGGTGAATTGGCAACTAAATTAACCAATAAGTTTATGCATGCGCCAACGAGTGCCTTGCAATCAGCCGCTCAAGGCGGTGAGCTAGATAAGTTAATTTATCTTCGTGATATTTTTAATATTGATAGTTCTAACTAAAACCCCTTTTAAAATTTTCCTGTGGTACTTTCTTTTTACATAGTCGAAGCTTTGACTATGTAAAAATTGCTATTGTGCTAGAATAGCGCCAGTTTAGTTTTCCCTATTTCAAAATTCCTTTATAAGAAAAGATTATTTTAATGAAATCGTCCGTTTATCAAAAACTTGAAGCGCTAGTTGAACGCTTTGAGGAAGTTCAAGCCCTATTATCTGATCCTGAAATCATTAGTGACCAAGACAAGTTCCGTACCTTATCTCAAGAATTTAAACGCTTAGATGAGGTTACTGCCGTTTTTAAGGCTTATCAAGGTGCTGAAGATGATTTTGCTACCGCAGAATCAATGCTAAAAGACGAAGATCCTGAAATGCGTGAAATGGCGCAAGAAGAATATAAAGATACTAAAAAAGCCGTTGCTAAATTTGCCGAGGAACTGCAAATTTTATTACTACCTCGTGATCCAAATGATGATAATAATTGTTTTGTGGAAATACGTGCGGGTGCTGGCGGTGATGAAGCTGCTATCTTTGCGGGTGATTTATTTAGAATGTATAGCCGTTATGCAGAAAAGCAAGGTTGGAAAGTTGAAGTAATGAATTCCAATGAAAGCGAGCAGGGTGGCTATAAAGAAATGATCATGAAGGTTAACGGCGAGGGCGTGTTTGGCTATATGAAATTTGAGTCAGGTGGTCACCGGGTACAACGAGTACCACAAACTGAATCACAAGGCCGAGTACACACTTCTGCTTGTACCGTGGTAGTTATGCCTGAAACCCCAGAAGCCGATGCGATTGAAATTAATAAAGCGGATTTGAAAATTGATACCTTCCGCGCTTCAGGCGCAGGTGGTCAGCATGTAAACAAAACTGATTCTGCTATTCGCATTACCCATATTCCTAGTGGTGTGGTGGTTGAGTGTCAAGAACAACGCTCACAGCATAAAAACCGCGCCCAAGCTATGTCAGTTTTACAAGCGCGATTACAACAAGCCGAGGATGAAAAACGCCGTGACGCAGAAGAATCATCGCGTCGTAACTTAGTTGCTAGTGGTGATCGCTCTGAACGTATTCGTACTTATAACTTTCCACAAGGGCGGATGAGTGATCATCGTATCAATCTTACCTTGTATCGCTTAAATGAGATTATGGAAGGTAACCTGCAATTGATCATGGAGCCGATTATGCAAGAAAACCAAGCAGATTTACTAGCAGAACTTGCTGAACAACATTAATTGAGTTGTATAAACGTTGAATAAAATGCCTATGCGCTTTTGTTTAGTTGGTGATAATTCTATCGCCAACTTGACTCTTCAAGGGCAAAAAATATTAGCTACAAGCTCCGATAGTGCCAGGCTTGATGTAGAAATTTTGTTAAGTTTAGTGCTAGAAAAAGCACGTAGTTACTTACTTACTTGGCCAGAAAAAAAACTGAGTGATGAACAGTTACTTACTTTTATACCCTTGCTATATCGTCGTGCTCAAGGTGAGCCGATTGCTTATATAACCGGCGTAAAAGAGTTTTGGTCACTATCTTTTGCTGTGTCTCAAAGCACGTTAATTCCTCGCCCTGATACCGAAACCCTAGTAGAGCTAGTACTTGAACTTTATAGTGATAATCAATTCATAAGCTGTTTAGATTTAGGTACCGGCACTGGTGCAATAGCACTAGCATTAGCAAGCGAACAAGCAACGTGGAAAATTGAGGCGATTGATTTTAACATTGAAGCAGTAAGCCTTGCTCAACGTAATGCCAATAACCTTAATTTAGCGCAAGTACAAATATATCAAAGTGACTGGTTTTCAGAGGTATCGAAAAATAAAAAATTTGATATTATCGTTTCAAACCCACCTTATATTGATGGCGACGATATAAACTTAAGCCAAGGTGATGTGCGTTTTGAGCCAAAATCTGCTTTAGTTGCCACTGAACAAGGCTTAGCCGATATAAAGCATATTGCTCGCGAAGCACGATGTTTTTTAAATACGGGTGGTAAATTATTCTTTGAACATGGGTTTGAACAAGGGCATGCAGTGAGAACAATATTGACAGATTTAGGCTACGAAAATGCGGAAACCAAGGAAGACCTAAATGGCCATGAACGTATCTCTTGGGGTCTACACCCAAGCGTTAACTTACATAATAAATTGATAATTACAAAAAAATAGGAAACCTTTATGTTTACACATATTCACATGACTTTAGCCGTGCTTAGCATTAGTTTATTTACGCTACGCTTTATTTGGACATTAGCCAACTCAGCGAAATTACAAGCTAAGTGGGTCAAAATCACCCCGCACATTATTGACACTTTACTGTTAACCATTGGTGTAGTCATGGCAGTACAATATTCAATTAACCCTATTGAACAATTATGGTTAGGTGAAAAGTTATTAGCAGTATTTGCTTATATATTTACTGGTTATTTCACCTTAAAACTTGCGCGCAATAAGCCAATGCAAATTATTGGCTATTTAGGCGCTATGGGTTGGGTTATGCTTATTGTACGTTTAGCAATGACCCGTGAGCCGCTTTTCTTCGTCTAATTATTTAAGAAAATTACCTAAATTGTTATGAATACACTGTTAGTAGCTGAATTAAAATCAGATGAAAAAGATTTATTACAAACCTTAGTACTACTTGAAGAGCATATTTTTCAAGAAATAGTATGCCAACCAATAAAGCAAGATGTTGCTCAACCTGATCAGTCACTTGATTCTTTAGAAACTATTATCGAACAATGTCAGGCGGTAATTGCGGAAATTGAGTCACCATTAGAGCAAGCAGAAATATTACTGAATGAACTGTATTACCAACACTTGTTTATTGATAAGCATAAAAGTGTTTGGCCAATAGACTCATTTAAAGTGGCAACAAGTTTAAATCAACGGTTAATGTCTCCTATGGTTAAGGCGGTACTTGTATGTGAAATTATCAGTGCTTGTGGTTTTGTCACGGAGTTGGTTTTTGTACCAACCAAAGTGATGGTAAGGCTTTGTTGTGATGAGCAACATGCGATTATTTTTGATGCGGTAACTGGCGAATCGCTTGATTGGCATGAGCTTGATTTACGTTTAGATGATCTTGACGGTGATCCTAGTCAGCATGAAATTACCACTATGAACCGTCAAGCTATTTTAGTTGAACACCTGAGTGTATTAAAAAATGCATTAATTCGTGAACTATCATTTGATAAGGCATTGTTGTGTGTTGATTTGTTGCTGTCTTTAAATCCTGACGATCCTTTACAGCGTCGTGACCGTGGTTTTTTGCTGCACCAATTAGATTGCTTTAAAGTAGCGGTTGATGATTATCGTTATTTTGTTGAACAATGCCCGAAAGACCCAGCAGCACAGCTATTAAAAATTCAGCTTGATAACATCACATTAACTGAGCCTACTTTTCATTAAAATTATTCTATATAAATCATAATCATCTAGGAGTTTAGATGTCTTCAGCACCATTGACAATGCCATTAATTACTAATGACGTCACAGTCTTAGGGTTATTGTCATTAATTTTAGGTTTTGTCTTTTACACCTCGAATAGTCAACATCCTATTTGGCAAAAATTTTATAAATACGTACCTGCTTTATTAATGTGCTATCTGCTGCCTTCGCTATTAAATACTTTTGGTATTGTCAGTGCAGAAGTTAGTCAAATTGATGAAGTTGCGAAATATTACCTGTTACCTGCCTGCCTGGTTCTCCTAACATTAAGTATTGATATTAAGGCCATTGGTGCATTAGGTAATAAAGCCTTAATTATGTTCTTTACTGGTACCGTTGGTGTTGTTATTGGTGGCCCTATTGCTTTATTAGTGGTCTCAGTAATTTGGCCTGAATTATTAGGGGTAACTGGGCCTGATGCAGTATGGCGCGGTATGGCCGCATTAGCGGGGAGCTGGATTGGCGGCGGCGCTAATATGCTGGCGATGAAAGAAATTTATGGTGCTGACGGTAAAATATTCACCATTATGGTCACCGTAGACATAGTAGTTGCCAATCTTTGGATGGCTTGTTTACTCTACTTTGCTGCTAACCATAAACGTATAGATGCTAAAAGTGGCGCTGATACCTCAGGAATAAATAAATTAATTGCTAGAGTTGACGCTTTTGAGCGTGAACACGCACGGCGCCCTGAGTTAAAAGACTTTATTTACATTCTCGCTATTGCCTTTGGCGCAGCAGGCTTTGCTCATTTAGCAGCTGATTTTTTAGTACCATATTTTCAAACTAATTTCCCCGAATTAAAGAAGTTTAGTTTACACAGTAAATTGTTTTGGATTATTGTGTTAGTGACTACCGTTGGTCTGCTACTCTCTTTTACTAAAGTTAGGCAGCTAGAAGCGGTTGGCGCTTCTAAAGTAGGAAGTAGCTTTCTTTATATACTGGTCGCGACTATTGGTTTACATATGGATATTACGCAAATAGTCGAAGCGCCTAAATATGTGGTTATTGGTTTAATATGGATGGCAGTACATATAGCATTACTGTTTATTGTCGGCCGAGTTATCAAAGCGCCTATTTTTTATTTAGCGGTAGGCAGTAAAGCTAATATTGGTGGCGCCGCATCGGCGCCAGTTATTGCCTCAGCATTTCATCCGTCGTTAGCGCCTGTAGGGGTACTGTTAGCTGTTTTAGGATATGCATTAGGTACTTACATGGCATGGATTTGTGGCCAGTTGTTGCGAATTATAGGTAGTTAATTTTGTAAATCTGCTTCTTTACTTTTGTATATTACAATATTTTTTAGGGCTCTTAATTTAGGAAAAAATTATGACAATAAAATCAGTTACCGTTAATGGTATAGAGGTGGCTAATGATAAGCCATTTGTATTATTTGGCGGGATGAACGTACTGGAGTCTCGTGATCTAGCGATGAAAATTGCTGAACATTATGTTGAAGTTACCCAAAAGCTGAATATACCTTATGTATTTAAAGCTTCTTTTGATAAAGCGAATCGCTCATCTGTGCACTCTTATCGTGGTCCAGGCTTAGATGAAGGTTTAAAAATATTTGAAGAAATTAAAAATACTTTTAATGTGCCAATTATTACTGATGTTCATGAACCGTATCAGGCACAACCAGTAAGTGAAGTGGTTGATGTTATTCAATTACCTGCTTTTTTGGCAAGGCAAACTGATTTAGTGGTTGCCATGGCTAAAACCGGCGCTGTGATCAATGTAAAGAAACCGCAATTTTTAGCTGCTCATGAAATGAAGCATATCATCAAAAAATTTGCTGAAGCGGGCAACGAGAATATTATTCTTTGTGAGCGTGGTAGCTGCTACGGTTACAATAACCTTGTGGTTGATATGTTAGCAATGGATGAAATGCGAGATTACGCACCGGTTATTTTTGATGCCACTCATGCTTTGCAAAAACCTGGAGGGCGTGCTGACAGCGCTGATGGACGACGCGCACAAGCCGCCCAGTTGACGCGCAGTGGTATGGCTATTGGTATTGCTGGCTTGTTTATTGAAGCACATCCTGATCCCTCTAGCGCGAAATGTGATGGCCCTTGTGCTTTGCCACTTGACAAGTTAGAGCCTTATTTAGCACAAATGAAGGCCATTGATGATTTAGTAAAAGGCTTTGCTCCTCTAGTAACTGAGTAAATAAAGTGATTGGATCTTAGTCATTATATTTTAAAAATGAGTAAACAAAAGGGGCGTAATACATAAGTATTACGCCCCTTTTATTTATTTTAGAGTATTAATTAAAATGTGCGAGCATTTTTAATAGTTTGCCATTACTCTGAAACTAAATCTATTTTAGTTAGTGTAAAAAGTGAATTTTTATTAGCCGAGCTTTGTTGATTAGCCATGGTACTTTTCACAACGTCATCATTAAAATTTTGACTGATAGTTAAACGAGTGAATGACAATGCTAAGCTTTCTTTAGCTTCTTGATATAGGCGGATTTGCTTAATAGGCTCTGCTTTTACTAATTCTGCAGCCTGAACTATTGAATTATTGCCAGTGATGGCAAATAAAGCAGTAACTAAAGTTGTGATGACAATAGCAAGTTTTCTTTTGGTGTTTTTATCTGTTTGTGCGTTAGTATTTTTCATGTTGTTTTTCCTAAAATGGATCTAATTATAAATAAGTTATTTCTTAATAGATGTATTAGGACCTTTTCTCGCATTTGCTTTGCTAAGTAAGTAAAGCGTGTGGGTTGGGAAACACACACTGTACTTGTATTTTCTAAAGCGTTGAGATGATGTCCTTCATCTACGAGCGCTATAATACGAAATATTTTTAAAAAATAAAAATGATAAATATTAATATCATTCATTAGAAAAACTAATGAATGCTTGTTATGCTATGTTTTTAACTGTTTAGGCAGTTTATAATTATATATTAACAATAATTAGGTGACACTTGGCTAGTAGACTCCCACCATTAAAGGCATTACGAGCATTTGAAGCATCAGCTAGGCAGCTTAGCTTTACCCGAGCCGCGGAAGAGCTTTTTGTGACTCAAGCAGCAGTTAGCCATCAAATAAAAGCATTGGAAGAGCATTTAGGCATTAAATTGTTTATGCGAAAAAACCGTTCTTTATTATTAACCGAAGAAGGTCAATCATATTACTTAGACATAAAAGATATTTTTAACACTCTTTATGAAGCGACCGAAAGGTTACTAGCACGTAGCGCTAAAGGAGCGATAACAGTTAGCTCCCAAGCAAGCTTTGCTATTCAGTGGTTAGTACCAAGGTTGAGTGCTTTTAACGCCTTACATCCTGATATTGATGTAAGAATTAAGGCGGTAGATCAAGCTGAGAATTCATTAACAGGAGATGTTGATGTTGCTATATATTATGGCCGTGGCAGTTGGCCTAATATTCATGCTGATAAGTTACATACTGAGTATTTAATTCCTGTTTGCTCACCGCTACTTTTACAAGGGAATGCCGCCAACGGTAAGCCACCTTTATTATCTTTGGATGACTTAAAGCACCATACACTATTGCATGATACATCTCGTAAAGGCTGGAAACGTTGGTTTAAACAAGTAGGCGTTAAGGGGGTTAATGTTAACCATGGCCCTATATTTAGTCATTCAGCGATGGTAGTACAAGCTGCTCTGCATGGGCAAGGAGTTGCACTTGCTTATAGTGTCTTAGCTAAGCCTGACATAGATTCAGGACGCTTAATTTGTCCGTTTAATGATGTTTTAGTCAGTAAAAATGCTTACTTTGTCGTTTGTCGAGAAACACAAAAAGAAATAGGGAAAATAGAGGCGTTTAGGCAGTGGTTACTTGATATGGTAGCGGCCGAGCAAGAACAAATTACCGATGGGCAGTTAGGTTAGTTTATGGAAAATATAATAATTAGTAAAATTGAAAATAAGGTCGATAATCCTATCGCGCAAATTATTTTTGCCCATGGCGCAGGTGCTGATATGCATCATGAGTTTATGGAGCAAGCCAGCATATTGTTAAATAAAGCAAATATTAATGTATTGCGCTTTAATTTTCCTTTTATGGATAAACGTATAGCGTTGGGTAAGCGGTATCCACCGGATAGAATGCCTAAATTAATTGCTTGTTATAAAGATGTTATTGCTAACTTACTCGTAATCGATAGTACGCACGCTAAGCTGCCACTGTTTATTGGTGGTAAATCTATGGGGTCACGTGTTGCTGCAACAATAGCCGCAGAAGACGATATCACTAAGCTTATTCAAGGTGTTTTTTGTATAGGTTACCCATTTCACCCAACCAAAAAGCCAGAGAAACTTCGTTTAGAGCCATTACAGAATACGAAAAAAGCAGTACTTATTTTACAAGGTGATCGCGATACTTTGGGCTCACAGGTTGAAATAGAGCAATATGATGTCTCACCGTTATGCCAGACTATTTTTTTACCGGATGGCGATCACAGTTTAAAGCCTAGAGTGAAATCAGGCTATACTCATCAGCAACATATTGAAACAGCGGTGAATGCACTCGTTAAATTTATTCAAAAAGAAAGTAGCAATGATTAAAGAAATACAGCCTAAGAGCAGAATAATTCAATTTTTAATGATTTTTGTTGGTGTTAGTGGGTGCTTTTCTGTACTATTCGGCGCTTGGCTTGCCCATGGCGGGCAAGCTCTACCTATTAATGTGCAGTCAAGCTTAAAAACTGCACTGCAGTACCAGTTATTTCATACGCTGGCTTTGTTGATAACACTGGTTTGGGCTATTACTAGCTCATCAGTTAAAGCACCCTCTAGAATATTACTTAGTGCAGGTATTGGCTTTTTTGTCGGTATTTTGTGCTTCAGTGGCACCATTTATATCAAAACATTTTTCGGTTTTGCTCTTGTTGGTAAGCTGACGCCTTTTGGCGGAATATCATTGGCAATTGCTTGGTTGTTATTGTCAGTTGAGGGTAAAAAAACTTATGATCTCTATCGTATTATTTAATCGACCGGGTTTTGCTAAGCAACGGTTGAGTGTAAAAATTCAAGGTAAAATTAATTTATGACTTCTATTGTTTTATATTGTCGTCCAGGTTTTGAAAAAGAATGTGGCGCTGAAATTCAAGAAAAAGCAGCATGGAATGAAATGTATGGTTATTTAGAGCTGAAAAAAAATCAAGGTTTGGTTCTTTTTCACTTACAAAATGCGGCTGATGGTGAAGCACTAATAAAAACACTTCCCCTTAAACGCCTTATTTTTACGCGGCAATGGTTTGTAACGCTCACAGATAAAATAGACTTACCTGATTACAATCGCGTTGAAGCCATTGTTGAAGCATTAGGAAGTGAATGGAAATATGATGATTTACGTATGGAAATGCCAGACACTAACGACGGCAAATCGTTAAGTAAATTTTGTCGTAAATTGTCTGTGCCTCTGCGCCAAGGCTTGCGTAAAGCAAATCTGTTAACAGAGAAAAAGGACTCATTTAATGCTGATCAAGATGGCACAGTATTACATGCCTTATTTTTAAGTGGTCAAGAGGTTATTCTTGGTTTTTCATTGGCACAAAATAGTTCACCACATGTAATGGGTATTCCACGTCTTAAATTTCCTAGTCAGTCGCCAAGTCGTTCTACGTTAAAACTAGATGAAGCCTTTTTGTACTTTATCCCTCGAGAAGAATGGAATACACGATTAACCTCAGGTATGAATGCCGTTGATTTAGGCTCTGCACCAGGCGGTTGGACATATCAGTTAGTTCGTCGAGGTATGATGGTAACGGCTATTGATAATGGCCCTATGGCAGAGTCTTTAATGGAAACCGGACAAGTTAAGCATAAAATGATGGATGGTTTTAAATATGTGCCGATGAAACAAAATGTTTATTGGCTTGTTTGTGACATGATTGAAAAACCACAACGGGTTGCTAAGCTGATGAGTGAATGGCTATTAAATGGCTATTGCAAGGAAGCGATTTTTAATTTAAAGCTGCCAATGAAAGGTCGGTACAGCCAAGTAACTAATGATTTACAAAGCATTAAAGATGCTTTTAGTGAGCATAATGTGAAGTATGAGTTATATGCTAAACACTTGTATTATGATCGTGAAGAAATTACGGTACATGCAAGGTTGATATAAGTATTGAAGGGTAAAAAATAGGTTGCGAGTTTTATAGTTTCGAGGCGGAAATTTTCGAGACAGATAGTTACGAGTAGCGATATATGATGTTTTCGCTACTCGTAACTTTTTTGCTTTTAACTTATAGCCTATAACCTTTCAAGTAAGGCTTCAGTGAAATCAGTAGTACCATGAGTACCACCTAAATCACGAGTAGTACGATCGCCACTGGCAATTACATCGGTGAGTGCCTTTCTAATTTTATCTGCTTTATCGCTCATTTCTAAATATTCAAGCATTTGTAATGCAGCTAAAATTACTGAAGTAGGGTTCGCTATGTTTTTACCTGCAATATCAGGTGCGCTACCATGAACCGCTTCAAAAATGGCACAATCTTCACCAATATTTGCGCCTGGTGCCATGCCTAAACCGCCCACTAAACCTGCGCATAAATCAGATAAAATATCACCGAAAAGGTTAGTGGTAACAATAACATCAAATTGCTCAGGATTCATCACTAACTGCATACAGCAGTTATCAACAATCATCTCTGTTGATTCAATCTCAGGGTAGCGCGCCGCAACTTCACGAGCAACTTTTAAAAACAAACCAGAAGTTGATTTTAAAATATTCGCTTTATGAACAGCCGTTACTTTTTTACGACCTTCTTTACGTGCAGTTTCATAAGCAAAAGTTAATATTTTTTCAGAGCCATCACGGGTAACAATACTCATTGCTTCTGCTTTTGTACCATCTTCAGAAACCACTTGGCCAACACCTGAATACATACCTTGGGTATTTTCTCGTACCGTTAAAATATCAATGTTTTCATAGCGAGCTTTAGTGCCTTTAAAAGAAAGTACCGGACGTAAATTAGCGTATAATTTAAATTGCTTACGTAAAGTAACATTGATTGAGGTAAAGCCTTCACCCACGGGGGTTGTCAATGGGCCTTTCAAAGTGATTTTGTTTTTCTCGATAAGATCTAATGTTTCTTGCGGTATTAATTCACCATGGTTTTCTAACGCCGTTAAACCAGCATCAGCATATTCATAAATAAAATCACAACCTGCTTTATCTAACACTTTAATTGTTGCTTCAATGATGCTTGGGCCAATACCGTCGCCGGGAATAATTGTGATGGTTTGCTTAGTCATATTCTTTGCCTTGTAATGGGAGGCTATTTTGTTATAAATAGCTAATATAAATTGACGTTATTTTAATGATAACGATTAACATAGTTTATAAGAAGTCTGCTTAGTATTGCAATGATGCGCTTTATATCACGTATATCTATGGTAAGCGAGTTTGAAAGCTTTCACCTTTAATTTTTATCTTAGTAGCCGAATTTGATCAATAAATCTAACATAATAAATAATATTAAGTTGAAACAATATCTCTATCAAGATTACTTTAGTCTATAGCTGATTCTCGCGGTGGTTGGTTATTGGTAGTTTTGATACCCCCCAGCTTTGAGGATAATTATCACCTAAACCAATCTATTCAGCATCCCATTAACAAATAATAAAAAGGTACATTCATCCTCAGTGGTGATGCCATTAGATTTAATATGCTGAGTACGGTAAAACATCACTGTGCTGGGAAAATATCTCATCAGACAAACCCTTCTCGCTCTATTTTATGCCACCACGCTTCAAGTTCAGTCTGCATACCCTAATGGTTCCCTTTAAGCGCTAACGGTATGGAGCGCATTTTTTCTATCTTTGGTAAAAAAAGAACGTCGTGCCGATTTACCGTCAACTGCAATTACATCGCAGCCAGTATTTTTTACAAGTGAAGATATCCAAGACTGAAATGCTAAGCAGTAATTAACGCGCTTGATTGTAGTGGTTATTATTGTTGTCGGTTAACTTCGTTGACGTGCCTAAACGAAGATCCTTGAGATTAAAGCCAAGGGGAATATTTTTCTTTAGCGTAAGAAGTTTTCGGCTTAAGGCTATTTGCTCTGTGCTATTGTTAAGTTTTTCTTTTATGGTCGGCTTAATTTCATTACTTTTTAGGATAGCGCTTAATGAGCCATATTGATTCAGTAAACTGGCTGCCGTTATTTGACCTATGCCAGCGACACCGGGAATTTTATTAGTGCTATCCCCAGTTAATGTCCATAGATCAATAAGTTGTGCAGGTTTTATATCGAACTTATCTTTAACATGTTGTTGGTCGAGATAACGTCGATTAAAATAATCATAAATATGAACAGTTGGACTTAATAAAGATAAAAATCCTTTATCTGTCGAAACAATGGTGACATGTTGACCATGTAACGCCATTTTTGTTGCTAATGTTGCGATAAGATCATCAGCTTCATCTTCTTCAGAAACCAATGAATCAACCCCTAGTTGTAAAAAAGCATCTTGAATAGCAGGCAATTCATCGGCAAGATGCGATGGCATTTTTTTACGACCTTTTTTATAGTCAGCATACAGCTTATAGCGCCAACATGGTTGCTGACTATCAAACACCGCAAGGGCATGGCTGGCTTGTTGGTGTTGTAGTATTTTGTCTAAGGCTTTAGTACAAGCCTTTTGGGTATTAAATAAGACTTGTTCTTGAGTCTTTTTTGCTAATTCATTATTTAACTGTATTTTGTTTTGAACAAAAGGTCTCTCTTGTACCGCATAAATACGCCGGATTAAGTTTAACGCGTCAATTAATACTAAGTGAGCCGCCATTTATTGTCTCTCAATAACTCTATAACAAGGTATATATTCACTACCGGGTAATTTCATCCGTTGTTGACTGACGAATGATGCCAGTAGTTTGTCCATTAAAATCATTATTTTTTTATCGCCAGATATTTGAAAAGGGCCAAACTCTCTAATGGTTTTAATACCGCCTGATTTTACATTACCAGCGACTATACCGGAAAAAATTCGACGTAAATTAGCAGCAAGCTTCGCTGTTGTGAGCTCATAACTAATATTTAATCCTGACATGTTCTCATGGTTAGGCTCAAAGGGTTGTTGAAAATCTTTTTCAATGACTAGAGACCAGTTAAAATGATAAGCATCACCTGTTGCTTTACGATAAGCAAGGACCTGTGTTAAACCTTTAGACATTGTTTGTGCTACTTGCTCTGCATCATCAATAATTATCTTGTAAAGTTGTTGTGCTTTTTCACCTAAAGTTGCACCAATAAAAGCATCAATTTCAGTGAAGTAGTTACTCGCGCTACTAGGGCCAGTTAAAATGATAGGTAGTATTTGGTCTGCATTTTGTTCATTTAACAAAATTCCTAAAATGTAAAGTAACTCCTCTGCTGTTCCAGCTCCGCCAGGAAAAATAATAATCCCGTGTGACATACGAACAAAAGCTTCTAAGCGCTTTTCAATATCGGGCATTATCACCAATTCATTAACGATAGCATTAGGCGGCTCGGCGGCAATAATACTTGGCTCAGTTAAGCCTAAATACCTACCGTCTTTATTTCGTTGTTTAGCATGGCCAATTGTTGCACCTTTCATTGGTCCTTTCATTGCCCCAGGACCACAGCCGGTGCAAATATTAAAACTTCGTAAACCTAATTGATAGCCAACTGCTTTGGTGTATTTATATTCATTGTGTTTAATGGAATGACCACCCCAACAAGTGACTAAGCGTGGTTCAGTTTCGGGTAAAATGGCATTCGCATTACGTAATATGCCAAAAGTAGCATCAGTTAAGGTGTCAGGAGTGCAGTGCATGTTTTGGTAGCGATTATGAATAAACAAGATATCACGTAATACTGCGGATAAGTGCTCGCGAATACCCCTAATTATTTTACCGTCGACAAAGGCATGTTTAGGTGGATTTTTAAGATCTATTTTGACGCCGCGTTCACGTCTTAGAACTTCTATCGTAAATTCTTTGTGCTGCTGATAAATTACTTCAGCATCATCAGTATGACTACCTGCGTTTAATACCGCTAGGGAGCAGTTTCGATAAAGGTTGTAAAGCTCACTGGTTGATGAACGCTGTAGTTGATCTACTTCCGCCTGAGAGAGAATGTTCATATTACCAACAGGGTTAAGCTGAATATGCATAATTTACTCCTTTATGTCACAGAACTGTGATTTTTTATAAGTGTTAAACATATACGATTAACTATCACTTAGAATAAACCACTTGATTTTTTCCTTGTGCTTTAGCTTTATACATAGCTTGATCAGCACGTTCAAACGCGGTATGAATATTGTCATCTTGGGTGATGTGAGTAAACCCCATGGATAGGGTTATACTGACTTTATTATTTTTAAATTTAAATGGTAAGCGAGCAATGTTTTTGTTTACAAAATTGAGTTCATTGGCTAAAGCAGCTTCTTCTTTATTGCTATAAATAAGTACAAACTCTTCTCCGCCGTAGCGAGCAACAAAAGTATTATCACTTACTTTCTTTTGTATCGTATCAGCAATTACTTGTAAGGTTTTATCACCTGCGGTATGACCATAGGTATCATTAATATGTTTAAAGTCATCAATATCAATTACCACGAGTGCTAAATCAGAAGGTTGATGATGATACCGTACCATCGCTTTAGTGAAGTATTCGTCAAATGCGGCGCGATTATTTAATTTAGTTAACGCATCTTGCATACTTTTACGCTGTTGTTCTGCTAATTTTTTTTCAAATTCTTGGCTTTGTACTTCTAGGTTTTTAACTTTTTTCGCCATGTCATTTAGTTGATTGGCTAAAGACTGTTGGCTTAGCTGCTCAAATTTTGTTTTTTTCTCTAAGGTTGCGGCAATACTGTTTAATTTAACATTAATATCAACTTTTACATGCTCTAATGACATGGCAGTTTCTACTGTACTGGTCATTTCCAGTAATTGATCCTGCAACTTCTTATTAATATCATTATTAGTGTTTTGTGATGTTTTACATGTGAGCAAGGTCTTTTTAACGGCAATTTGTACGGTTGTTAACGTTTTGTTTAAGGAGGTTAAAAAGTTTTTAGCACTATCGCGTTCATTTTGTAAGTCGGCGACAATAACATCGAATATTTCAATAAAATGTCGTAGTACGTCATCATGTGTGGTGTCATTAATAAGTTTTTTATTTAACGCTAACAATTCATTGGTGTGTTGTGTTGATAAATGTAACTTACTTAAACACACAGATATTTGTTCAATAAGTTCTCTGTTAACATCACTGCTTTCATTATTTGTTGGCTGAGTGTTGTGATCAGGTAATTGGGTCGAAGCAAGTAACCTTTCCTGAGAAGTATCTACTTTTGAACATAAAGATACCTCGTAGAATTCTATCAGTTTACTCAGTAAAGGGACGTACTGAGTAATACTATCTTTTGTTGATTGTGTTTCGGTTAATAAAGTACGTAAGTTACGCCGTAAATTGCCAGGTAGGCCCTTTATCTTTTGTAAACGTTGCCCAGCATTATTAAATTGCTCATGTAAGTTGGCGATATTCTGTTGATTGGTTACTGTGTGACGTTGTAGTAGTTTAGATATTTCGGCTACTTTTAGTTCAATTTCTGCAATGGGTGCTGATTTAGTTAATAACAGCCTCAGTTGAGCTAAGCGGTTATCTAGTTCTAAATTTATGCCTTTTGATACTTGAGATAATTTGATAATGAATTGGATTAATAAACTGGATTGACTACTAAAATCTTCCTCAAGTGACGCTCTAGATTCTATTGCTGCATTAAGTTTGTTTTTTAATACCAGCATTTGGCTTGCAGCAACAGTTTTGGTATTCATATAAAAAAATAATCCTTATATTGATAACTTATCCTAGAAAAAAGTCATCTATCTAAATGTTCGTACATGATAATTTACAACATTATCAAATAGATTGTTAGTCTGTATTATCTAAAATGTGAATATAAACGCTTAATCGAGCTTTTTTTTTCTTTACTCGCTAAACTATAGCCATACCCATTAATTCTCTAAAGGAAGTTTAGTTAAAAATGCCTAAAGTTTCGGATTTTTCATTAGCTCTTAGTCGTCTTACTATCGCGATAAAATCAGTAATAGTTATGTTGTTTTTTACGCCATTTTTTACTGTCAAAGCGAGCGTTTCAGTAAATATTAGTATTGAACAGCCACAACATCATTATGCTCAAATAACGATTGAATTTGATAAATTTAAGCGTGAGCAAACAAACTTTCATTTGCCTACGTGGCGCACTGGTCGATATAAAATTATTAACTTGGCTAATGGTATTCGGCAGTTTTCGGCCGTTGATGGCAACGGGGTCCCTCTTAAGTGGAAAAAAATTGATAAAGATACTTGGCAAGTACAAGGCACTTTAGATAAAAAAATTGCAATCAGCTATCAAGTTTATGCTAATCAGCTAGGGCAACGAACTAGGCACATTGATGATAGTCATGCTTTTATTGATGCGTCTACTGTTGTTATGTATAACGATTCGGCACGAGATCAACAGCATCTAATCTCTTTAAATGTTCCGGCGGCATGGCGAAGTGTTTCGGGACTGGAAGCAGGCACTGAACCTCATAAATTTATTGCAAAAAATTATGATGTTCTCGTTGATTCTCCTATTGAAACGGGTATAAATGAGCACCATAAGTTTAGCGTTGACGGGCTAAATTATGAATTAGTTATTTGGGGAAAGGGTAATTATGATAGTGCTAAAATGGTGGCTGACTTAACCGTATTAGTACAACAAAGTAAGCATATTTGGCAAGGTTACCCGTTTGAGCGTTATGTTTTTATGGTACATGCCACAAGCGGTGCAAAAGGGGCAACTGAGCATTTGAATTCAACAATTATTCAGCGTTCACGCTTTCAGTTTTCTAGTCGAAAAGACTATTTAGGCTTTATCACGACGGCAGCCCATGAGTTTGTTCATACCTGGAATGTTAAGCAATATCGCCCTAAAGGGTTAGTGCCATATGACTACCAGCAAGAAAATTACTCTACTTTACTTTGGTTAAGTGAAGGTTCAACTAGCTATTTACAAAATCAATTGTTGCTTCGTGGTGATTTAATGTCTAGTACAGAGTTTTTGGAAAGTTTAGCTAAACGTATTACTGGTTATATCCATAAACCGGGCAGAAAAAGTCAAACGGTAGCAGAAGCAAGTTTTGATAAATGGCTAGAAGAGGGGGGAGACTACGACAAAAATCATAGCGTGAATATTTATTCTGAAGGCTTTTTGGTTTCTTGGTTATTAGATTTTTCAATCATTGAAAAAACCAACTTAGCAAAAAGCTACCGTGATGTTCACAATGCTTTATACCAAAATCATAAAATACCGAAAAGTTTCGATGAAGCGGACTTAGTCAGTATTATAAATAATATTACCGGTGAAAATTATCATGATTGGTGGCAGAAAAATGTGCATGGCTTTGCGGAAGTAGACTTTGATACGCTATTAGCTCAAGCAGGTTTAACGATGTCTTACGGTGTTGAAAAAAGCAACAAACAGCAAGCTTGGACTGGTATTAAAACTAAGCAGTTGGGTCATAGCTTGCAAATAACAGCGGTTGAAAAAAACAGCCCAGCTTGGCAAGCAGGCTTAATGTTAGACGACATAATTGTCGCCATTAATGGCTTACGTATTACCGATAAAGATCTGAGTGAGAGGTTGAAAAACTTTAAACCCAAAGATCGGCTACGGGTAACTTATTTTCGCAGAGATGAGTTGGATACTCGTATGATTGTTTTAGCTACCATACCAAAGGCTAAACTGAAAATTATGCCATTAAAGCAGGTTAGTGAACATCAAAAGGCTTTTTTCAAACAATGGACGGGTATAGATTTCCCTAGCTCCTAGTTTTTAACTCCGAGCGATGACTGAAAGCGTGTAAATAAAAATGCTGTGGCGAGTTTTAAACTCACCCACAGTATTTTTTTGCTTATAACTAAAGTACTTCACATAAGCACTATTTTATCTTATTGAATTGTTTGATTATTGGTTAGTATGAATAAATTTTATTCTTTCATCATGTGATATTAAACTGGAGATTTTTATGCGTAGAGAAACCGCAGCCATTCATGCTGGCTATAGCCCTGAACAAACGAGTAAAGCCGTTGCTGTTCCTATTTATCAAACGACAAGCTATGCTTTTGACAATACTCAGCACGGTGCTGATTTATTTGATCTTAAAGTAGAAGGTAATATATATACTCGTATAGGCAACCCAACCCAAGCGGTATTAGAACAACGAGTTGCTGAACTTGAAGGAGGCATTGCTGGTTTAGCATTAGCATCGGGTATGGCGGCAATTACTGCGACCATTCAAACCCTCGCTAGAGTGGGTGATAATATTGTTAGCATTAATAAATTATATGGCGGTACTTACAACCTGTTTGCTCATACTTTGCCTCAACAAGGTATCGAAGTTAGATTTGCTGCCCATGATGACTTTACTTCATTAGAAAATTTAATTGATGAAAATACCAAAGCGGTTTTTTGTGAAACCATCGGTAATCCTTCAGGCAATATTGCCGACATCGCTAGAATGGCTGAAATAGCGCATAAGCATGGCGTGCCATTAGTGGTTGATAATACGGTGGCAAGTCCAGCGCTTTGCCGTCCATTTGAACACGGCGCAGATATTGTTGTACATTCGTTAACTAAATATATTGGCGGTCACGGTACTTCTATTGGTGGTATTATCATTGATTCGGGTAAATTCCCTTGGAGCGAACATAAAGAGCGTTTTGCCCAGCTTAATGATCCCGATCCTTCTTATCATGGTGTTAGTTATACCGAAACATTTGGCGCAGCAGCATTTATTGCTCGAGCACGTGTGGTACCACTTCGTAACATGGGCGCGGCAATCTCTCCAATGAATGTTTTTTTTATTTTGCAAGGTTTAGAGACGCTACCACTTAGGATGGAACGTCATTGTTTTAATAGCCAAAGAGTTGCTCAGTATTTAATCGACCATGATAGTATTTCTTGGGTTAACTATTCAGGTTTAGAAACATCAAGTGATTATCAATTAGCGCAAAAATATTTACCAGATGGTAGCAGTGGTATCTTAAGTTTCGGTATTAAAGGTGGTGAGCAAGCTGGCGCTAAATTTATTGATGCGCTTGAACTGGTAGTACGTTTGGTGAATATTGGTGACGCTAAGTCATTAGCTTGTCATCCTGCTTCTACTACTCATAGGCAACTTAATGAGCAAGAGTTAGCAACAGCTGGCGTAAGTAAAGAGATGGTACGATTATCCATTGGTATCGAACATATTGAAGATATTCTAGCCGATATTGAACAAGCACTTGTCGCTAGCCAAGTCTAATCGCTTAGCGCTGTTCAAAACTCGAAATTAAGTTACGAGCAAAAAAGTGGCGCGTTACGAAAACATCATACTCTCAGTATGATCTCTTCGATACTTGAAACTATTATTGTCTAAGTGTTCTCATTAGTGGGGCGCGCGGTAAATGCGTGCTTCTAAATGGGTTTATATCTAAACCTCCTCGGCGGGTATAGCGGGCAAACACGGTAAGCTCTTCTAATTGACAGTATTGCTGTAGGTCACAAAATATTCGTTCAACACATTGCTCATGGAATTCATTGTGTTGACGAAATGATATTAGGTATTTTAGTAAAACCGCATGATCGATAGCTTTACCTTTATAGTTAATATAAATGCTAGCCCAATCAGGTTGGTTGGTAATCAAGCAATTTGATTTTAATAAATGACTAACCAGCTTTTCTGTTACCTTATCCGTTGCTGAGTTGGCTTGGGCTTGACTAAGAGGCTCTGCCTGATATTGATAAGTTTCAATGGTAACGTCTTCTCCATCAATGCATATTGTATCTGGCGCAACGGGTGATATAGCCAGAGCTGGGCATTGCTCAACGGTAAATAATTTAACTTCAGCTTGAGTTTGGGCGGTAGCTGATAAATCTTTAATGAGGATTTGTTCAACTTCATTGATACTTGAGAATTTACTTTGATTAAAGCTATTCAAATATAATTTAAATGACTTTGATTCAACTAGGTTTGGACTAGCGCAAGCAAAACGAAATTCAGCTACAGCAACAACTGGCTTACCTTTATTATTTAACCATGATAACTCGTAGCCATACCAAACATCTTCACCAATAAAAGGTAAATCATTGCCTTTTAAAGATAAGTCGTCTCTATTTAAGCTTCGAGGTACCGCTTGTAATAAGTTTGGGTTATATTCACTGCAATACTCAGTGCTTTTACCAAGTGTTAAATTGCGTAATTCTTTTGAATTTTGGTAAGTTGCCATAAATTTTTCTATCGTTTGCCGTACTAATCATAATAATATTATGGTTATTTTAAAGGATCTTAGTATCGATGACATCATCAAATCAAACAAATGAACATTTAGTACAAATATTGCAACAATTTTCTGAGCAATATATTGCTGTTTATCAACAAACTCATGGATGCTTACCAACAATTGAGCATGATGAACAATGGCCTTCTCCATGTGAACAAAGCGCCACAAAGAAAAAACCTTCATCGGCAGGTGAAGTTTATTGGCAACCCATTGTCATAGATAAAAGTGAAGAGCTAAGTTTTGATAATGTGGAATCGGCGCTTGAGTTAACTATACATGATGATATCAAAACTTATTTCACCTTACTTTATAGCGAAAGCCTTGCTGCACAGTGTGATGAAGGTGAATTGTCATTATTATTTGCTTGGAATAAAGATGATTTTCAACGTCTACAAGAAAACCTAATTGGTCATATTTTAATGAAGCGCAGGTTAAAGCAAAAAGAGACTATTTTCTTTGCGGTAACGGATGAAGAAGATATGATCATTTCAGTCGATAATGCTAGTGGCGCGGTTTGGGTTGAACGGGTAGGTTGTAAACCTCATAAGCAACTTAGTGATTCACTCGCTCAGTTTATCAGCCAGTTAACGCCAGTGACTAAATAACTACTTTTCTTTCTGTGCAACGAGCTGTTTTACTAGCCGTTTTAATTCAATGATTTCTTGCTTCATTTGCGCTAATTCATCACTAAATTTTTGTCTAAAAGTTTCAGTGTCTGCTGCTACATTGTTTTTTTCAATAACGCAGGGTGTTTTTTTTGGTTTTGAAATTAAGTTTGGCTGATGCTGCCAAGCTTTTAACGTGGAGATAATGACAGGTAAAGCTACCTTTTTATTAAGTTTAGCTTTGATCAAAGCTACGGTAGGTTTATTACCCCCATTGGCTAATTGGTTGGCTAAGATTATTATTTCATCATTTATTGTCATTTTGATTAATCATATTGTTATATTTACTATATTTTAGCGAATTTTACTATTGATGTCAGTATAAAAAGTCAGGGGTTTATTTATAACCGTCTAAAATCAAAATGTTATGGTTTATTTTCACTTTGGTTTATATCTTGCTTTGTAAGTTTTGTATTATGAAACTGTTTAAAAAATATAAAAACTGGAGTTTACAATGAAAAAATCACTATTTGTTTTACTGATAGCCTTACCATTAGCAGCAACCCTATCGGGCTGCATCATTTCTGTTAATGATGATGACGTAGAGCATAGATTTGGTAGTAGCCAAGAAGATAGAACTTATGAAAACCGTAAAAAAATAGCCCAAGTTGAGCTTGGCTCTAATTTTATTTATATACAAGAAAAATTAGGCGTTGCTGATTTTTCTCAAACGTATACTCACAATGAGAAAACAATACGTGTTTTATTTTATCGCACACAACGTAAGCATAAAGATGGTGTAACAACTAAAGATGAGTGCACCTATCTAGAATTTATTGATGGTGGATTAAATCAAACAGGTAATGGTGGCGAGTACAGTCGAATTACAAAAAAATAATTTCACCTGGCTATGTAGTTCACTTAGTATGTAACGGTAAGCGTCATCTTCGAAGTTGCAGATCCATTGTTATTTAGATACTGGATCCTCGATTGAGCAACCACGGGGATGATGATCCTGAACTATGTGCATAGGCACGTAATTTTAATATACTCATATACCGCTTGTTTTCTTGACTAAGGGATAATATTAAATTTAAATTAACTATTATCCATTTTAAATTTAAAGGCTAGCAAATGAATATAACTAGGCATGGACTATCAATTGGTATTGAGCGCGTAGGTCAAGATTTCTTTTTATCTTTAAAAGCGATTGGTAAGTTAACTCATCAAGATTACCAAGTGATCACGCCAATGATTGATGCGGCTATGAAAGAAGTGGCCTCTGCTAAAATTAAAGCAATCGTTGATGTTACTGAAATGCAAGGTTGGGAGTTACGTGCTGCCTGGGATGATTTTAAATTAGGTTTACACCATGGTAGCGAGTTTCAAAAAGTTGCTATTTATGGCAATAAACATTGGCAAGAAATTATTGCCAATATAGGTTCATGGTTTATTTCGGGTGAAGTAGAGTATTTTGAAGAATATCAACAGGCACTTGCTTGGCTTAATGAATAACGCACAGACAATTAACTAAATGATGAGATATTTAGTTAAAATTTCCCTAGTATTAAAGCCTTTTTATAAAATTATTTACTTGCTAGCAATAGTGCTTATTATCAGTATTGTATACCAATTGGTTTTTTCTGCGGTACCTAGCCCTGCTGAGTCGAATGAAATAAGGCTAAGCCTGCTCGCCTTAGCTTGGCTGGCATTAGTTAATTTAATGATACAGTTTTTTTCTCGAGTTCCTATCGCTTTACAAGGTAAAAGCTCTATTTTAGCTAGAATACAAAATAGCTTTCATCGAGGTTTGTATTACGTGTTATCACTAGTATTTATTGCTATATCGATAGCGGTACTTTTACTGACTTTTAAAATGCTAAAGCTTTAAGCGGCATTACTATTAGTATAATTTTTAGAGGCGGTAAAGTTATTATTGAGCTGTGGGTAATCTCTTTTAGGAAGTTCACTTGGACGAGCTAAATAATAACCTTGAGCATATACCATGCCTAATGAACGTAGTAACTCAAACTCACCTTTTGTTTCAATACCTTCAGCAATTATCTCAGCATTTGAAATTTTACCTAACTCAAATAATATTTTTAGGAACTTTTGTTTCATCAGATCTCGATCACATTGTTCAACAAAATAACGATCAATTTTAACAATGTTAGGGCGTAAGTAACTCCATTGTTTCAGGCCTGAATAGCCAGCCCCGACATCATCTATAGCGATATCAAAACCAAATTTACGATACTTATTGAGTGCTTTTAATAAAATATCACTGTCAGGAAAAGGTGATTTTTCACTAATTTCAATAACCACTTGTTTCGCTGACAAGCCTGATTTTTCAACTAGTTTAATGGTTTCACCATAAGGATGATCTTTATTTAGCATTACGTTAAGGCAAATGTTAAGAAATAGCTTTCCTGATAGTTTTAATCTAACAAAGCGGGTTATCGCTTTTTCGCGACACAGTAATTCTAATTCAGATAATAAACCGCATTTTTCAGCCGCTTTAAATAAAGCTTCTGGGGAGTATAAGTGACTATTTTTGGGGCCACGGGTTAGTGCTTCATAGCCGATAATTGTTTTGCGCTCAATGTTGAAAATAGGTTGAAATACAGTGGAAATAAGTTGGTTATTTATTATCGATAGAATAGTTTCTTGCATTAAATGATCTCATGATTTATTACCAGAGTACTTTAATGCTTTAATGTGACCGTTATATTACAGTGAAGGGAAGTTAACTGACAGCGTTTTAGATACTGCCAGTTGCTTGTTTACTTAGTTTTTTACATTAGCTGCTTACTTAGTCGCCGCTTTCATCTTTTGAATAAATGCAGTTAATTCAGTCAGCATTTTTTCATTATCAGCTAAATTATTTTCAATGATTTTTACTACGGCAGAGCCACTTATTGCGCCACTTGCTCCCGCCGCTAATGCGTCTTTAACTTGTTGTGGAGTAGAAATACCAAACCCTAAAACAGGTGGTGCAGCATGGTATTCAGTTAATGTGCTAATTAAATTTTGTGCGGGAGAAGTTGTTTGAGTGCTTTTTTTAATTACATCAACACCGGTAACACCCGCACGACTTAATACATAAGTATAACCGCGGCTGTATGACGATACTTCGCGTAAGGTGTCTTCACTAGCGTTGGGTGGTGCAATAAAGATAGGTGCTACGCCGTGTTTTAATGCCGCTTCTCTAAAGGGTAAGCTTTCACGAATGGGTAGATCGGCAATTAATACAGAATCAACACCTACTTGTGCCATATCTCGATAAAAATCATCAATGCCACGGGCAAAAACTAAGTTACCATATAACAATAAACCAATAGGAATGTTAGGTGCATATGCACGTACTTTGGCTAGTATATCGATACAAATATCGGTATTTATCCCTGAATTTAATGCCCGCAGGGCTGCCATTTGAATAGTAATACCATCGGCGCTTGGATCTGAAAACGGAATACCTAATTCTAAGGCATCGGCACCCGCATCAATTAATGCTTTGATAACGTTAAATGATTGTTCCGCATTAGGATCGCCAATGATAACAAAAGGAATAAAAGCCTTTTCATTTTTTTTTGCTAAATCAGCAAAAATTTGTTGGTAACGGTGACCTGCTTGTACTGTTGATTTTGTGTTTGTTGTTTGACCCATTACGCTTCTCCTCTGTGCTTAACGCGAGTGTCATTATCTTGTTTGTTTGGATTTAAAATGGCCTGAACATGAGCAAGATCTTTATCACCGCGACCAGACAAGTTCACTAAGTAAATAGTTTCTGTGGTCACCGTTTCTGCCATTTTAAGCGCTTGGGCTAACGCATGAGCAGATTCAAGCGCGGGTATAATACCTTCACTTTTCGCTAACTCTTGAAAAGCAGCTAACGCTTCGTCATCATTGATAGCTACATATTGGGCTCTACCTGTTTCTTTTAAAAATGCATGTTGTGGGCCTACCGCAGGATAGTCTAGCCCAGCAGAAATAGAGTAAGACTCTTCAATCTGACCATACTTATCTTGCATTATATAAGTATAATTTCCGTGTAACATGCCTTTACTGCCAGCAACTAAGGTAGCGCCATGTTGATTGGTCTCAATGCCTTTACCGCCAGCTTCTACGCCAATTAATTTAACTTCTTCATGTTGAATAAAATCATTGAAAATACCAATAGCGTTTGAGCCACCGCCCACGGAGGCAATAACATAATCAGGTAAACGACCTTCTTCCTCAAGAAACTGTGCCTTTGCTTCTTCGCCGATCATTTTTTGAAATTCTCTAACAATCGTTGGAAAAGGATGGGGACCGGCGGCAGTGCCTAATAAATAATGCGCATTTTCATAATTAGCAGACCAATCACGTAAGGCTTCATTTACCGCGTCTTTTAAAGTACCAGAGCCAGCGGTTACCGGAATAACTTCTGCGCCCATTAATTCCATACGAAACACGTTGGGTTGTTGACGTTGGCAGTCGACCGCCCCCATATAAATTTTACATTTCAATCCTAATAGTGAACAGGCTATTGCCGTTGCTACGCCATGTTGACCAGCACCTGTTTCGGCGATAATTTCAGTCTTGCCCATGCGTTTAGCAAGTAAGGCTTGGCCTAATACTTGGTTGGTTTTATGGGCGCCACCGTGCAGTAAATCTTCACGTTTCAAGTAAATTTTTGCTAATGGGTTTTTAACTATATTTCGACAACAGGTTAGCGGTGTTGGACGACCCGCATATTTAGTCAGTAAATTATTAAATTCAGTTAGAAATGCTTCATCAGTTTGTGATTCAATAAAGGCTTGCTCTAATTGCTCTAATGCTGGCACTAATAATTCACCGACAAACATACCGCCAAACTCGCCGAAATAGGCGGGTAAGGTTTCTTTGGGGGTATTCTTTGTTGTATTGCTCATTTTCTAATAATTCCTTATTTGCGCAAAAACTTGGGCTAGTTTTTCGCTGGACTTTATACCTGGGCTGCTTTCAACACCTGAGTTGAGATCGAGGCCAAATAAATCTAATTGGGTTAATTGCTTAAGGGCTAATTGAATATTGTCGCTATTCAGTCCGCCGGCTAAAAAGCTAGTGGATAAATCTTGCTCACTTGTTGATAATATTTGCCAATCAAACGGTTGACCTGAGCCAGGCGATTTACCATCAAGCACGTGGTGAGCGACATGTGCACTTAACGTTGGCACATTTGCTAATACGGATTTAGCTTGCCAAACCTCGCAACTAGCACAGTTGTTTTCAGTTAGTTGTGTTTTAAGTGCTTTAATATAGGCTTCATCTTCGCTGCCATGTAATTGCACCGCAGTTAAGTTGAGACTTTTCACTAAATCAATTATTTCAGTTATTTGATGATTGACAAAAACGCCAACATAGTCCAAATATGATTGAGTGTTTATTATCTCTAGTGCTTGCTCTTTGGTAATAGCACGAGGAGATTTTTCAGCAAAAATCAAACCACCAAAGCGAGCGCCAGACTCTGCCGCTGCCACTGCATATTTTGGTGCAGTTAAACCACACACTTTATTATTGCCAAAAATAAGTTTACGACAGGCTAAATCAATGTCGTTATAACGATTGTTATCCATGGCCATTAATGCACTACCAACGAGAAAACCGTCAACTGCAGGTGCTAATTCACGTACTTGGGCATTAGCATAAATGCCAGATTCTGAAATAATAATTATATCATCAGGCAAGGTTGGCGCAAACTCAAAAGTACGGGCTATATCGGTACTTAAATCACGTAAATTCCGGTTATTAATACCAATCATTTTGGCGTTTAATTTAATGGCTCGGTCACGCTCATCAACAGTAGATATTTCTGTTAAAATAGCTAAGCTGTACTGCTCCGCAACTGCCGCTAACTCAAGGTATTCATCATCAGATAATACGCTTAGCATTAACAAAATAGCATCTGCGCCATAATACCGGGCTAAATAAACTTGATAAGTATCAATAAAAAAATCTTTGTTTAATACCGGGCAACTTACCGTTTCAGTCACTAACTTTAGGTATTCAAAATCACCTTGGAAATATTTTTTATCGGTAAGCACTGAAATAGCCGCAGCGTATTTATCATAGGTTTGGCAAATAGCTTTGACATCAAAATCAGAACGAATTAAGCCTTTCGAGGGTGAGGCTTTTTTACATTCTAAAATAAAACCCGCTTCAGGTTTTTCTTTGGTACGCCGTAGTGCAGCGTACATATCTTTGGTTGTCGGCGTTAGTTCATCAATAAAGCTGGCTAATGGTTTTATTTTTTTTAGGGCATCAATTTCAATGCGTCTATTTGCCGTTATTTTTTCTAATATGTTTGCCATGTTACTTATTTTCCTGTTCAGCGATTTTTTCATTAGCGCTTTCTTTATTAGCGCTTTTTTTATTAGAGAGTGACACCAGTAGTTCTAACGTTGCTAGTCCTTTGCCACTTTTTAATACCTCACTGGCTAGCTGTGCTGCTGCGGATAAATCTTTTGCTTTATCATGTAGATAAAGTAGTGCGGCACAGTTAATAATTACTGCTGCATTGTGCGCTTCTTGGCCTTTGCCAGATAAAATGGCTTTAATAATGTCAGCGTTTTCTTGTGGGCTACCACCTTTAATCTGTTCAAGACTATAATTTTTTAGCCCAAAATCTTGTGGCGAAATAGTACGTTCAATTAATTTCTTATCTTTAATCTCAATGACTTGGGTGTCACCATGTAGGGCTATTTCATCTAAACCACTGCCATAAACGACAAAAGCACGTTCAACACCTGTCAATTGTAATGCCTCTGCCATCGGCATTAATAACTCAGGAGTATAAACACCCAATAACATAATATTAGGATACGCTGGGTTAGCTAATGGGCCTAATATATTAAATAGGGTGCGCACGCCCATGGTTTTACGTACGGCTGCCGCATGTTTAAAACCACTGTGATAAGCCGGCGCATATAAAAAACATAAATTTGCTTTGTCTAAGCAATTGCTAGCTGTGGCCGGCGACATCGTTAAATTAACACCAAATGCTTCGAGTAAATCGGCAGAGCCAGACATGCTAGATACGCTGCGATTGCCGTGTTTTGCCATTTTTAAACCACATGCTGCAGCTAAGATCGCTGCGGTGGTTGAAATGTTAATGGTATTAGCGCCATCACCACCAGTGCCAACACAATCAGCGACTGAATTCTTTTGTGGCGGAAATTTTGTCGCCGCAGCTTTAATGGCTATGGCGGCGCCAGATATTTCTGCCGGTGTTTCACCTTTAATTTTGAGTGCGGTCAGTACACTCGCTAGCAAAATTGGATCCGTTTCGCCGTTAAGCATTTGTTCAAAAAAGGCGGTCATGGTTTGTTGGTCGAGATCTTGACCGTCAACCAAGGTGGATAATATATTGGTCATGTTATGCTCCTTGCGCTTTGCTGTTTAAGCGCTCACTTAAAGTGAGTAAATAATCAAAACTTTGTGCTAATAGCGTAGTGCCGAAAGTTGTTAAAATAGATTCAGGATGAAATTGATACGCTAATACGGCATCGGCTTCGCGACAAATAGCCATAGGCATGCCATTAAAATCAGCAATCACTGATAATTTTTCGGGGATATTTTTTCCTACCAGAGAGTGATAACGCGCCACGGGTAGCGGGTTTTGAATATTAGCGAAAGCGCCACTACCACAGTGATTAATAGCCGATGCTTTACCGTGCACTATTTCATCAGCACGACCAACGCTACCACCATAATGTTCTATCAGTGCTTGGTGGCCTAAGCAAATACCCAGCATAGGGATTTGTCCCGCGCACAACTTGATTAACGCCATTAAACAGCCAGCATTACTTGGTTCTCCGGGGCCGGGTGATAACACTAACATGACCTTTTCACCACTTTGTTTAGTATGTTCAAGCATTTTGTTGAAAATGAAATCGGCGCTTAAAGTATTTCGATAAACGGTAGGCTCAAATCCTAAACATTGAAATTCATCTACTAGGTTATAAGTAAAGGAGTCGAGGTTATCGAGCATAAACAATTTGGTTTTTTGCTGACTATTACTGATGTTATTAGCCATTAGTTTGCTCCTTGCGCTGGCTTTACTAGTTGATTTGCTACTTTATTTGATAGCTGCACCGCACTAATGACTGCTTGTGCTTTTTGTCTGGTTTCATCGGTTTCACTTTGGGGAACAGAGTCATAAACAACGCCAGCTCCCGCTTGAACATGAGCAATACCATTTTTAACGAATGCAGAGCGGATCACAATACAGGTATCCATTTCACCATCGCCAGTTAAATAACCAACAGCGCCACCATAACTACCACGGCGTTTACCTTCAACTTCTCGAATAAGTGAGGTCGCTTTAATTTTTGGCGCACCAGATAAGGTACCCATGTTCATACAAGCTTGATAAGCATGTAGCGCGTCTAGCTCTTCAAGCAAAGTACCGCAGACCCGAGAAACTAAGTGCATGACATGAGAATATTTATCTACTTTGAGTAAATCAGCGACATGGCGAGTACCGGCTTTACATACGCGAGCAATATCGTTACGGGCCAAATCCACTAGCATAATATGTTCGGCTGACTCTTTTTTGTCCTGCCTTAATTCTAGCTCTATGCGTGAGTCTAAATCGCGAGAAATACTGCCATCGCTGGTGAATCCCCGAGGACGCGTGCCCGCGATAGGATAAATTTCTACTTGACGTTTTCCTTCAGCAGAATTTTGTTGGTATTTTATCGCGGACTCAGGAGAAGCACCAAACATGCAAAAGTCGCTGTCTTTAAGATAAAACATATAAGGACTAGGGTTGCTTATTTTTAACGCTTGATAAGCGGCAATACTGTCAAGACAAGGCAATGAAAAAGTACGAGAGGGTACTACTTGGAAAATATCACCGGCGCGAATATTTTCTTTTAATTGCTCTACTGTTTGGCAAAATTGTTGATCACTAATATCAACCGATACTATTTGTGATTCAGCATGACTCACTTGCTCCGTTGAGGATGACTTAACTGCGGCCAATGACGGAATATGCTCTGGTGTTATATCAATAGATAGTTGCTGTTTTATGTCACTGACACGCGTTGTTAGCTGTTGTTGTACTTGGGCTTGAATTTCTGCCGATTCAGCCGAGAATATATTAGCAATAATTTCAGTACTTTTTATTTCATGATCAATAACAACTAAAGTTTCGGCTAGGTAATAGACAAAATCTGGACAGCTGTTTTCACCATCTGGTACATCAGGCAGTGCTTCACTCATCGCTATCATGTCAAAAGCAAAAGCACCGCCAAGAAAAATAGCAAAATGATGATTATTACTATTTTCTAAGCGGTTAAATAAACGCAAACTTTCAAAGGGATTTATCGCCATTAACCGAGCTTTTTCGTCAAGCTCGGTCGGAATATCAGGAAATATGGCGGTTAAGGTTTGCTGGTCATTGGTTAGCGTTAACTGTGCATGTGGTTGCAAATGCGTTACCGCAAATTGCAGGGCAGCTTGACCATTAAGTGTTAAAGCACTAAAAGTAACGGTATTACCATTGCAAACAATTTTAACTGCCGCATCGGTGAGCAATAAGCTTTTTAATAAATGCTTTTGCGTGATTTCTGCTGACTCAAGTAGCAGATTATTTTCTTTATTATGGCAAAGCAGCTGGTAAACACTTAAAGGGTCGCTTTGATAATTTGCTTGTTCGGTTAAGGTACAAACTGTGGTCAAACTTTGATTATATTGTGTCATGGTGTTCTTCTTGAAATCATTAAATTATACCCATTGGTATTAAAGGGTTGTCATCCGGCATAAATTGGCTGTAGCCACCAAAGAAACCATGTTCTGGTTTTATTCATTGTAAATCCTAGTTGTTATACCAATTTGATTAAATTATTGCTCACTTGTACTGGTTAAAATAGTCCATGTCGGCGTTGCTCTCAATCCTAATAGCCAGCTATTACTCAATCGAGCGCCTTGCCCTGAAATATTTTTCCTACGTACAACAAGATCACAAACTTAATAAAACTGGTATTAGCTTATATTAAATCTAAGTAAAAACGTAAAGTGCTTAACGTAAAAAACCCGCTTAGCTTAGCGGGTTTTTGAAATTTGTTTATTGTTCTGTTTAGCTTTTATTTCAGCTTTAACGAGATACACGCAATTATCACAACCCAGTTATGTTGAGTTATGCCACCACCAAATGCGGGTAGTTAAATTAAATTGCTTTGTTAGTATCATTATATCGTTCTTCTTTGTAAACTTGCCGTTATATTTTGTAGCGCTTTTGTCTAGTTTAACGTTAGCTAAAGCCTACTCGCAAGAAAGTTCCTATAGAAGACCTTATTATGGCGTTGCTGTCAACCACTGATTTCCCTCTGATAATTGAAAAGCGAGACGGTTTCTCTCATGGCCGAATAGATTTACATAGTCATACACATTGCTCTGATGGTAGCTTGTCGCCGCAAACCTTACTAGATAGGGCGGTTAATTATCAAATTGATGTTTTAGCAATTACCGATCACGATACAGTAGCGGGGCTTGATATAGCACAGCGCTATATCAATGATCAAAATGTTCCGATAAAACTAATTTCAGGTATTGAAATATCGACGGCTTGGCAAGGATTTGAAATTCATATTGTTGGTTTAAATTTTGATAAAAATAATGCCACTTTGCTGAAATTAATTACCAATCAACAGCAAGCACGTGAACAGCGCGCAGTTACTATTGGTGAAAAATTAGCAAAATGTGGTTTCCCTGATGCATACCATGATGCTAAAAAGCTTGCTGGTGAAGGTTCAATTACCCGTGCGCATTTTGCCAAAGTGTTATTGCAGCAAGGCCATGTTAGTACCATGCAAAAAGCGTTTGATCAATATTTGGGGAAAAAAGGTCGTAATACCCAAAAAGCTTATGTTAAGCCTACATGGTGCTCGATAGAACAAGCGGTCGAGGCTATTCATGCCGCGGGTGGCACTGCAGTGATGGCACATCCGATTCGTTATGATTTATCGGCAAAATGGCTCAGACGTTTAATTGTACATTTTAAAGAGAGTGCAGGTGATGGTTTGGAAATTGTTTTGCCGCAAATGAATCCACAACAACGAAAAACAATGCTAAACTACTGTTTAGAATATGATTTACATGCATCAACAGGCTCTGATTTTCATCACCCCAATAAATGGTCAGATTTAGGCAGAAACTTAATCTTACCCGATGGCGCAAAACCTATTTGGGCATTATGGCAGTAGGTGAGGCTTTAGCCTTACAATCAAAAAGGAAAATATCATGAGTCAGTTTTTTTACGTACACCCAGATAATCCACAAGGTCGTTTGATGAAACAAGCCGTGGCTATTATTAATCAAGGTGGTGTGATTGTTTATCCAACGGATTCTGGCTATGCCCTAGGTTGTCATTTAGGGGATAAAAAAGCGTTAGAGCGTATTTGTCAAATTCGAGAGATAGATAAAAATCATAATTTTACTTTAGTTTGTCAAGACTTGTCACAACTCTCGGAATATACGCGGGTTGATAATAGCGCTTTTCGCTTATTAAAAAATAATACTCCTGGTGCTTATACCTTTATTTTTAAAGGCAGTAAAGAAGTGCCGAAACGGTTATTGAATCCTAAAAAGAAAACCATTGGTATTCGTGTACCTGATAATAATATTTGCCAAGCCTTGTTGGCTGAACTGGCAGAGCCTATAATGTCTACCAGTTTGATCATGCCGGGTGAAACAATGGCTGAAAATGATCCTGAACAAATTCGTGATCTGCTAGAGCATCAAGTAGATTTAATTATTCATGGTGGTTATTTGGGCGAACACCCCACCACTGTGATTGATTTTTCTAATGATGATATTGAAATATTACGAGTGGGTGAGGGCGACCCTTCACCATTTCAATAACAGACGCTAGCATCACCAACTAATAATGTATAAATGAGTCAGAAGTAAGTTACCAGGGAACTGCTACTGACGTAACCGAGTAAAAAAAATGTCCCAAGACAAAAAAATAGCTAAAGATAAAAAAACAGCTAAAGATAAACAGGTATCGGCTGATAATAAATACGGTAATCGTGGTGCAGGTAAAAAAGCGACTACCAAGAAAGGCTTGAGCAAAACAGCGCAAGGCCAAGGTAAGGGCAAGAAACAGGAAGAGCAACCGGTAAAAGTTGATTTTCAAAAAGCCACGGTGAAAGATTCTGAAAAACTACAAAAAGTACTTGCTCGTGCCGGTAAAGGTTCTCGCCGAGAAATAGAAGCGATGATTAGCAGTGGTCGAGTCAGTGTTGATGGTAACACCGCTTACTTAGGTGACCGAGTAGAGGGTACTGAACAAATTCGTATCGATGGCCATCAAGTGAAGTTAACGGCTCCAGCAGATGAAATTTGTCGAATATTGATATACAACAAACCAGAGGGGGAGATGTGTACTCGTAAAGATCCTGAAGGTAGAACAACGGTATTTGATCGTTTACCACCACTTGAAGCAGGTCGTTGGGTTGCTGTTGGCCGTTTAGACATTAATACCTCAGGCATGTTGCTATTCACTACCGATGGTGAACTCGCTAACCGTTTAATGCATCCATCACAAAAAGTAGAGCGTGAATATGCGGTACGGGTGTTTGGTGAAATTAACGAAGCCATGCTGCAAACACTTCGCGCTGGTGTTAAATTAGAAGATGGTATGGCACGTTTTCAAAAAATCACTTATCGCGGTGGTGAAGGTCGTAACCATTGGTTCCATGTGGTGTTATCAGAAGGGCGTAATAGAGAAGTACGTCGTTTATGGGAAAGCCAAGAAGTGCAAGTATCACGCTTAATTCGTGTACGTTATGGTGATATGGAAATGCAGCGTCAATTACCACTTGGCGGCTGGACAGAGCTTGGGCTAAAAGAAGTTAATTATTACCGTAAATTAGTTCAATTAACATCTGAAACACAATCAAAAGTTAAAGTTGATGAAAAGGCGATGGATAATGCGAAAAGTCGTCGTATACGTCGTTCAGTTAAAAAGCATCAACAACGTAATCAGCAGGCCAATCGTCGTCGCAGGAAGTAAGTAATTATATACTCATGTTACCTCGAAATACTCGTTTCAGCGAGAATTTAAAGGCTTATAGGCAAGGCATTGACTGAAGAGAATGGTTATTTCCTTGTCAAAATCAATAACGCCGTTTATAAACCTTTAAAACTCGCCCTTCGGGGGCGCCTGAGCAAATAATGCTCGTCGTTGCTCCTTTTTTTAAGGGAATAACCATTAATAAAAATAAGTGCCTTGAACATGAATTGCTCAGGCGTCCTGAAACAGACATTTTGAAGTATCATGAGTATAATTATGCAGTATCAATTAATTGAAGAAGAGATCAGTTTACAAAAACTCTGTCAGCAATATAGCAAAGCAAAAGTACTCGCTATAGATACTGAATTTGTTCGCACTCGCACTTTATACCCTAGATTAGGCTTGCTACAGATTTTTGATGGCGAACAGTTAGCGCTAATTGATCCTATTGCGATTAATGATTTGTCACCGTTTTGGCAACTACTTGCTAATGAAAATATCATTAAAGTACTACATGCCTGCTCTGAAGATTTAGAGGTGTTTTTAACCAGTGCTAATTGTAAGCCAGTTAACTTAATTGATAGCCAGATCATCATGTCATTTCTTGGTCATGGCTTATCAATGGGTTATGCCGCTATGGTTGAGCATTTCACTGGCGTTCAGCTTGATAAGTCAGAGTCGCGTACCGATTGGACTAAAAGACCATTAACACAAAAACAGCTTGATTATGCCAGTGCTGATGTTGATTATTTATTCCAACTTTATCCCAAACTTATCGTTGAAATAGAACAAGCAGGTAGGTTGGATTATGCCAAGCAAGAAACGCAATTGTTAATAGAGCGAAAGTTTACTGCGATTGACGAAGATAACCTATATCGCCAAATAAAACTGGCTTGGCGACTGAACCCTCAACAACTTAATACCTTGCAATATTTGGCTCGTTGGCGCTTTCAACAAGCTAAAAAGCGTGATTTACCTATCGGCTTTGTTGCTAAAGATCACACTCTTTTGGCCATAGCTCAATATAATCCACAAAATATTGAGGTGATGAATAAACTTCAGGGGGCTGAGTTATTAGATCTTCGTCATAAAGGCAAAGCAATGTTGTCGATAGTCAAGTTAGCATCACAAACTAGCGAGCGTGATTATCCGGCAAAAATTAACCGTTTAGATGAATATCCGGGTTACAAACAAATATTCAAAACAGTGAAAGCTTTCATTGTGGCTATTGCTGAGCAGCATGGTTTGGCGATAGAAAATTTAGCGTCTAAAAAGCAAATCAACCAATTTTTAACTTGGCATTTTAATATCAATGAGGTCAGGATTTTAGCCTCAGAGTCATTAACTCAAACGCCTAATGTTGATATTTTAATGGGGTGGCGTAACGAATTATTTGGCCAAACATTACAAGCATTTGCTGAGCGTGATTTTAAAGACTAGCTATCACGCTTGATTCGTTAAGTGTTGTTGTTAAATGTAGTCGCTCAAATCCGAACTGACGCTAGAGTTCAATAAATTTTAATCAAATATATAGTCGAAAAACCCATCATAACGGTCATTCACGTCTAAACAGTTAATGATAATTCGTCCGCAGAAATTGGTTTAAATCCCCGTCTTTAGACGGTGGTTGCTTAGTTTGTGCGCTTTATAGTCCTTTTAGTCTGCATACACCATACGAATATTGTATTTTTGGATGAATGCGAAAAGAAAGTTAACAATCAAATAAATCAGGACAAATAATAGTTGGTTTTTGCTCCTTCGTTATTTATGTTAACCAACTATTTTATTGCCTGTTATTATGCCATTATCGATACAAAATCTAATCCAAATGCACTTTCATCTAATTGCTTAATGTCTCGAATGTGGCAGCTACTGCCCTTTGGGCAGCCCGGTGCATACATTTTGAGTTTAATTTTAGAAACTCAATATTTAAAAAAATACTTAATGGTTTTTTTGTGCAAATTATTGATAGTTAAGATATTAGCTACTGCTTACTTTTAAAGCCAACGGATCGCTATTTTCTGACTTTAGGAGCACTACTGCTCGCATCAGCAAAGCGATTCCTATTAGCATTACAATCACAGTGATTATCAGTCCATCGGTGAAACTTGCGCTTTTTTCAGCAATCATCCCAACCATCGCAGGCGCGATAACCTGTGCGAGTCCATAACTGAACGTGAGGTGACTCATCGATTTGGACGGATTTTCCGGGTACAGACGACCTACCATTGCCAGAGTCATACTAACAATGCCAATAAAACTGCAACCATATAGTATGGCACTGATATAAATCATTGTTGCAGACGGGTCAAACAAGAGC